>ERZ1370068.4014-contig-3108_pt1 | contig 48310 bp, 77 predicted proteins | sample MGYA00561227_ERZ1370068 | MGnify/ENA primary metagenome ERZ1370068 (study PRJEB38410, sample SAMEA6850437) | metagenome | study: Metagenomic assessment of the ecological functions of the soil: analysis of the soil microbiota associated with the... | reverse complement strand
CTACGTATTACGGGATCAGCGCCTCAGGGCTCGCAGTGAATATCGCCCCGCGAGGCCGGTCCGGGCAAGCTGACCGGGGTTCCCATACTCAACGATTTACTGGTTACAGAAAAATCCGGAAATATGACAGGCGCTGATTCTGGATAACCATCGACAGATTCGCCGGCTGCGTGTACACTTCTCGTCCGGATCAGATCTGAGGTTCACCACCGAGGAGGTTTCGTATGGCAATTCACAGGCTCATCTCGTTGAACTGGAACGGAAACACAAGATTCTCGAAAACGAATTGCACGAAGCGCTCGTGCACCTTTCAACGCGACGATCTGCAAATTGTCGAGCTAAAGCGCCGGAAACTGATGGTCAAGGACGAGATCGAACGGTTGAAGACATACCGCGGAGCGAAACGCTGCACTAACCAGTCCTCACGAACTTCTCTAAAACACCACCGTCATCCAAAGATGGGCGCAATCGCGCTCATCTGCTTGATGGTGCTCGTGCGGCGCGACGCGTAAGTCGCGCAGCAAAACGTTCACGCCCATGCAGTTCGCCGACATAATTCGGCGATCGCCAGCGATGACGTCAGGCCCGGCGACTCGATCCCGAACAGATTGATCAGTCCGGTGACACCGTGATCCGCGCTGGGCCCTGGATCAGAGAAATCCTGCGTGGCGACCGCGGGCGGCACGATCTTCGGCCGGATTCCAGAATAGCTCGGCATCAGCGCGCCGTCCGGCAGCGTCGGCCAGTAGCGCCGGATCGCCGGATAAAATCTGTCCGGCGCGCGCCGGATCGACCGCGTAGTCGATGGCATCGACCCATTCCACGTCGGGACCGAACCGGGCCTGTCCCGCCATGTCGAGCGTGAGATGCACCCCGAGCCCGCCGGGCTCCGGCACCGGATAGATCAGGTGTGAAAACGGCGCCCGCGCGCTGCAGCTGAAATAGTTTCCCTTGGCCAGATAGGCCGGCGGTATCAGCGTCGATCGGCATGCCGTCGATGCTGCGCGCGACCGCGGGCGCGGCCAGCCCGGCGGCATTGACGAGCAGCCTGCATGCAAGGCGTCATCGGCGCGTCGCCGCCGGCGTCGAGTTCGATTCGACCGCCGCTGGCCTGGCGCGCAGCAGCGGCGTGTGAAGGCACATGCCGCGCCGGCAGCTTCGGCGTCGCCGCGCAGCGCCAGCATGATAGGCGTGGCTGTCGATGATGCCGGTGGACGGCGAGAGCAGGGCGGCGTCGCAGTTCAGCGCCGGCTCCAGCGCGCGCGCGGCATCGCCGGTGAGCATCTGCAGATCGATCGACGCCGTTGGCTTCGGCATGCGCCCGGATCGATTGCAGCCTCTCGGTTTCCTTCGGCGTCGTCGCGACGATCAGCTTGCCGCAATTGCGATGCGGAATGCCGTGGTCGCGCGCAGTACTGGTAGAGGGCGCGCTTGCCGCTGACGCACATCCGCGCCATCAGGCTGCCGGCGCGGATAATAGATGCCGGCGTGGATCACCTCGCTGTTGCGCGACGAGGTGACGGTGCCGATGCCCTCGGCCGCCTCGAGCACGATCACCTCGCGGCCGGCCTGTGCCAGCCGCCGGGCGATCAGCAAGACCGATCACCCCCGCACCGATGACGACGCAATCAACTTTGTCCATGTCGCAGCTTCGGATCCGGGCTCGTGTTCTATCCGGCCCGACGCGCGTCAGGCGTTGGCACGCTCGGGCTCAATCCATCCAACACTATCGCTCTGTTTGGGATGGTCTGTTTCGCAGAATCGGCTGGATCCGTTTCGGGCATTTCAGGCCGGGTCGCCGTTAGTGAAGCATTAATCATGTCGAGGCCAATTGCCGGTAATTTGAGTCACATTTTTGAATTGCACGGGTACGTCGTTTACCCGATCCAAACCCGTGAAGCCAGACACTCCGCCGCAGAATCCGGCGGGTGACTGATGGCTGACAAGGACTGGCAGGCAGGACGGCAAGATCTTGATTCCTGCGCAGGCCCTCGTGTGCCTGATCGCCAGTCGTTGCGCCGTGCGGAACCGCCTGGCGCCGCGCCTCCGCAGGCTTTTCGCCGGCGAGCTATGTCGGTTCGAGCTCGATCCCAGCCTGATCTGGGAGCTGCTGCTCGGCGGAATCGCCGTCGGTCTTCTTCTGGCGGCGATCGCGCTCTGGATGCTCTCGGCGTTGCGCGAGGCCAAGCGCGCGCAGTTGCGCAGAAGCGCATTCATCAGCTCCGCCCTGAACAACCTCAGTCAGGGCGTGGTGATGACTGGACCCGCAGCAGCCGCGATCGTGTTCTGCAACGATCGCTATCTCGAGATCTACGGCCTGGCGCGCTCGGATCTTTCCAGCAACATGACCGGGCCGGAACTGCTGGAGCTGCGGCGCGCGCGCGGCGTGCTCGACGTCAGCGTCGAGGAGTTCGTACGAACATGCCAGCACGCCCGGAAGGCCTCGTTACCGAACTGCCCGACGGGCGATCGGTTCTGGTCAAGCATCTTTCGCTGCCCAACGGCGGGCTCGATCGACGACGCATGAGGATTGCAGCGAGCAGCGCCAGCTGTCGCGCAAACTTGCGTCGACCACAGCAGTTTCTGGAATCGGTGCTCGACAACGTTCCGGTCTGCGTCGCCGCCAAGAGCATCGAGGACGGCCGCTATATTTTCGCCAACCGCGCGTTCGAGCGGTTCTCGCGCTTTCCCGCGACCACATTCGTCGGCAAGCGCGCCGACGAGATTTTCCAGACCGAGACCGCGGCACGGCATCGAGGCGGCGGACCGGTCGGCGCTCAATTCGCCCGATGGCCAGTTCCGCAGCGAATATCGTGGTCGAGCGCGGCGATCGAAGAAGCGCGTTATCGCCAGCAACCGCGTGATCGCGCGCAACGACAAGAGGCGAGCCGGAATTCCTGATCGCGCTGTTCGACGACGTCACCGACCGCAGGTCGCTTTCCCAGCGAACTCGAGAACACCAAGAAGTTCCTCGAACTCGTGCGTCGATAACATCCCGGTCTCGCTGATCGTCGAGCGCGTCAGCGACGGACGATACCTGCTCGCCAACCGCAGCGCCGAGACCATCCTCAACCGCCGCCGCGAGGATGCCACCGGCCTGACGGCTGCCGACATCTTCAATCCGCGCGAAGCCAAGCTGATCATCGCGCGCGACGAGGCGGCGATCAGGAAGCGCGGCCTGCTCACCGAAGAACACCCGATCAGCACCAAGGACGGGCTGCGGCTGTTCCTGACGCGCCGCATGACGGTGCTCGACGAGGCCGGCGAGCCGCAATACCTGATCAAGACCCACGAGGACGTCACCGATCGCCGCCAGACCGAGTCGCGCATGGCGCATATGGCGTATCATGACGGCCTGACCGATCTGCCGAACCGCGCCGCGTTCCTGCAGGCGCTGGCGCAGATGATCGAGGCCTGCGCCGGCACCGACGAGGAATTCGCGGTGCTGTGCGATCGACCTCGACGGTCTGAAGGAAATCAACGACGTGTTCGGCCATGCGATCGGCGACAAGCTGCTGATCGAGGTCGCGCGCCGCATCCAGGCTTCGCGCGCGCGGCGGCGTGGTGGCCGCGGCTCATCCGGCGACGAGTTCGGCTTGATCATCGACGGCAAGCAGCCGGCGGCCGGCATGGCGCTGGCCGAGACAGCTCGCGCAAGCGCTGGCCGAGGAATTCGTGATCGACGGCAAGTCGGTTCGCACCGGCGTGACCACCGGCATCTCGGTATTTCCGCACAACGGCTCGGACGCGGCGTCGCTGCTCGCCAATGCCGGCGCGGCGCTGTTCCGCGCCAAGGCGAAATCGCGCGGCTCGATCGGCGTCTATCGAGCCGGAGATGGACCAGCAGATCCGCGACCGCCGCGTGCTGCATCAGGATCTCTCGATGGCGATCAAGAACGGCGAATTGTCGCTGCATTACCAGCCGCAGGCGCGTCGGGCCAGACGGTCGCCAGCAGCGAGGTCATCGGCTTCGAGGCGCTGGCGCGCTGGCATGCATCCGGTGCGCGGCTTCGTGTCCGCCGGGCGATTTCATCCCGCTCGCGGAAGAAAGCGGCCTGATCGTCGAAATGGGCGAATGGATCCTGCGCGAAGCCTGCCGCGAGGCCGCGTCCTGGCCGATGCCGCTGCAGATCGCGGTCAACCTGTCGCCGGCGCAGTTCATGCATGGCGACCTGGTCAGCCTGCGTGCACTCGATCCTGCTCGAAACCGGGCCTGGCGCCGGGCCGGCTCGAGCTCGAAATCACCGAAGGCGTGCTGATCGAGGATTTCGACCGCGGCCTGGCGCTGCTGCGGCGGCTGAAGGCGCTCGGCGTGCGCATCTCGATGGACGATTTCGGCACCGGCTATTCCTCGCTGAGCTATCTGCAGGCGTTCCCGTTCGACAAGATCAAGATCGACCGCGCCTTCGTCATGAATCTCGGGCGCAACCCGCAATCGGCGGCGATCGTTCGCGCTGTCATCGGCCTCGGCCACGGCCTCGAAATGTCGATCGTCGCCGAGGGCGTCGAGACCCAGGAGCAGCTCAGCTTCCTGTCGGAAGAGGGCTGCGACGCGGTGCAGGGCTATTTCCATCGGCAGACCCGCAGCCGATCGGGCAAGCTACGCGCGCTGGTCGGCCGCTGAGCGCGCGGCAACACGATTGGCCAGCACCGATTCGCGCAAGACCGTGCTAGCAGCCCGTTTCTGTTTGATGAACGATGAATCCACTTGCTTGATGCGACACACGGCCATCACGCTGGTCGTGTATGCCGCGATTGTCACCAGTGGCCCTGGCGTATCGGCGGACTACGATCTCGCGATCATTGGCGGCGGATTGAACGGCGTCAGCATCGCGCGCGACGCCGCCGGACGCGGCCTGCGCGTCATCCTGCTGGAGCAGGGCGATCTCGGCGCGGGCGCCTCCTCGGCCTCGCCGCGGCTGATCCATGGCGATCTGGCTGGTGCTGGAGCGCCGGCATTTTCTGCGCGTCCGTTCGGCGCTCGCCGAGCGCGACGTCTGGCTCGGATCAGCGCCGCATCTGGTGCGCCCGATGCGCTTTGCCATCCCCGCGCATTCCGACGAGCGTCCGCCGTGGCAGTTGCGCTCATGGCTGTTGCTCTACGACCGGCTGGCCTCGCGCAGCGCGTCTGCCGGCCTCGGCGACCGTCGACGTCACCCACCATCCGGTCGGCAACGCGCTGAAGCGGCCGTTCGGCACCGCCTTTGAATATTCCGACTGCGTGCGTGGACGATCTGCGGCTGGTGGTTCTCGACGCCGTCGATGCCGCGGCGCGCGGCGCCGTGATCTGCACCGGCGCACGCTGCATCCGCGCCGAACGCGGCTAGAGAATGGCGGCTGGTGACGATCGATCGCGGCTTTCGCCAGGTGGTCACGGCGCAGGGCGCGTCAACGCCGCCGGCGCCTGGACCGCCGTCGGTCGCCGAGACCGTGTTGCGCGTGCCGCCGCCGAACGTCGCCGCCGTCCAGATGAGACCAGATCGTCGTCCGCCGCCTGTTCGATACCGACAACGTCTATGTGTTCCAGAACAGCGACGGACGGCTGATTTTCGCAAGTCCCTATGAGCGCGATTTCACCCTGATCGGCACCGCCAGCGTGCCTTCAAGGGCGATCCCGCCATCGTCGCGATGCCGGCTGGCGACGTCGCCTCATTCCCTGCGATGCGGCGAACCGCTATTTCCGCGAGCGGATCGAGACTGTCGACGTGGTGCGCACGCTTTCCGGCGCCAACATGGTGATGAAGCCCGCAGGCAGGCTATCGCGCGCGACGGCGCGATGACGCTCGACTACCGGACGTGGCAAGGCGCCGCTGATCACGATTTTCGGCGGCGACGTCACGCACCTCGCGGCTGCGCGCGGAGCGGGCGGTCTCAAGCCTGACGCCGTTCTATCCGATGTCGCCGCGCTGGACCGCGAAGGCGCCGCTGCCCGGCGGCGATTTCGCCTGGGACCAGTTTCGACGACGAGGTCGACGAGGCGCGCGAGCGCTGGCGGTTTCTCGGCGAGGTTCAGGCGCAGCGCCTGGTCGCGCGCCTACGGGTCGAACGCCTCAAGGCCATCCTTGGCGACGCCAGGGATGCGAGCCGACCTCGGCCCGGCTTTGGGCCGGAACTGACGGGCGCCGAAGTGCGCTATCTCATGACAAAGGAATGGGCGCGCTTTCCGGACGACATTCTGTGGCGGCGCTCGAAGCTCGGCTTGACCATGCCGCCGTCGGACCGCGAGCGCGCTGGCGGCGTTCATGGCGGCGCCGGCGTGAAGAATGGATCGGACATGCGGCGCGCATCAGTCCAACCGTTTTCCTTGGCGATTGTCGGCCTGCTCGGGGAATAGCCTATCGCTATTTCATTGATGATCCGATCGAAGCGACGCTGCCGTACTATCTCCGGAGCAGCCTGCATGGGATGGGCATAACGCGCTGGCCGCCTGGGCGTTCATCTCTACTTCACGTCGCGACGAAGTGCATGGGTCAGCAAATGGCCGCTGCTGATGGATCTGGCGGTGCGCTCTGCGACCATGGCTATCGTCGTCGCGAGCGCGGCGCTCTGGTCTTGCAGGTGACGCTGTACTGGCAATGGATCGAGACGAAGCGGTTGATCGAACAGTTTCCCGGCATCGTTGCGATCAGCTTCTTCTCGTCCCTGCTCGTCTTGTCAGCGTTTCTGAACTGACGCGGCTGGTCGGCAGCCGCGGTGCTGCTTCAATGTAGCGCTCGGACGCTACCGAAGCCCGGTGCGGGAAGCGCGCGTGCTGATGTTCCTCGATCTCGCAGGCTCCGACCTCGCTCGCCGAGTCGATGGGAGAACTGCGCGTGCAGGGCCTGCTCACCCGCTTCTTCTTCGACATCGACGGCGCGATCGTCGCGCATGGTGGCGAGGTTCACGCCTATGTCGGCGATGAGGTCATCGTGACGTGGCCGCTCGACGACAGGATGTCGGGCGGACGCTGCATCGACTGCTTCTTCGCGATTGCCGACAGCATCGCGGGCAAAGCCGTGCTTACCGTCAGGAGTTCGGCATGGTGCCGGGCTTCCGGGCCGGCCTGCATGCCGGTCACGTGGTGATCAGCGAGTGCGGCAGCTCGCGCCGCCAGCTTGCCTATTTCCGGCGACACCGTGAACGTGACGGCGCGGCTGGAACACTGCAAGGAGGTTGGCGGAACTTGCTGGTGTCGCCGAGCTGTTGCGCACATGAAGCTGAAGCCGGCTTTCGCGGTTGAACCGCTGGGGGAGGCGCGCGCTTGCGGGCCGGGCGGCCGCTGTCGAGGTGTTTGCCGTGGAGCGCCGGATCTGATGTGCGGCCGACTGCAGCCGCTTCCGCCGGCGCAGCTTAGGTCTGTTATCGCTGCCAGCTCGTTTAATTCCGCTGCGCCTGCCGCGACCAGGCCTCGTCGCGCGCCGAAGGCCTGCGGTCGAGCCGCGCCGAGATGCGCCGGGCGGCCTTGTCGCCGTGTACCGGCGCGCATACAGGCGACGATCAGCGTGTCCTCCCATAACTCGCGCTGGGCGTGGCTGCCGCCGATCCGCGCCAGTCTCGGCATCAGCAGGTTCGAGGATGCGGACCGCGCCTGTCATTGTCGCCTTCGGCGAACGCCCGGATGCCGCGACAGAGCTCGATCGCGGCAGCCGCCCGGCGCCAGCTTGCCGTCGGCGGCGCGCGCTTCCAGTTGGGCCAATCTCGTGTCCAGCGCGTCGCTGCCGCGTTGCCGCCGCGACCAGCGCGAGATGGACATCGGCAAAGTGCGCACCAGCCTGCGGGAAGTATTTTCGCCATAGGCGGCGACATCCCGCCAATGCGGCTCCAGTCCGGCCTTGCCGGCCAGCGACAAGCCGCCACAACAGCGAGGCGCCGTCGGTGAAGATGTTCAGCGGCGGATAGGGCCGGCCGGCTGGTTTGATATGCTGTTCGTAGATCGCAAGCGCACCATCGAGATCGCCGGCGTCGAGCGCGGTCAGCGCGACGTGCCAGGCAAGATGCCCGTGCAGGAAGCTCTGGCGATCATGCGCAGGCAGCCATCGCGCAAGAAATCTGCGGCCCGCTGCCATGTCGCCTTGCTCGAACATCGCGTGCGAGAGCCATGCGCGGCGTTGGCGTTTTCGGCTCGCAGCGCCATGGCGCGTTCGGACAGATGTCCGGCCGGTGCGAGAGATTTCCCGCCTCGGTGTGCGACCAGCCGAGATAGCTGAGGAACCACCAGTCCTCGCCATAGTGCCGCGCGTGGCGTTCGCAGATCGCGAGCTTTGCGGCATCGTGGTCGGCGCGGCCGGAGAAGGCGTAGAGGCCGAACGCGCCGAGCAGGATCGACAGCACCTGCGCGTCGCGCGGATATTCGTTCAGATGTCGCTCGGCGCCGGTCACGGCTAAGTTTCGGCTTCCTCTCGATCACGGCGGCCATGATCTCGACGTGGCTGTTTTCGCGCTGCGCTTGCGCCGGCGGCCAGCTCGCGGGCGCTGCGCCGCCATGGCGCGCGCCTCGGCGCCTTCCATATTGAGCTGATGAGCTCGGGCGCGCGCCGATGTGCGCCAGCGCAAAGCCCGGATCTTCCGCGATCGCGCTTGGTCGAAGGCATCCTCGGCGCCGTGCCAGGCCGACAGCATGCAGTCGACGCCATCGCGGTAATGTGCCGCGGCGCGATCGAGACGTCGTCGTCAGCGGCAGATCGTATCTGTCCCGGTCTCGCTGTTCTTGTTCCAGCGTAGGCGCGGGCAGGTGTAATTCGCGCGGCAGTCAGGCTGCTTTCGTTCCCGAGCTTTTGCAAATGCCGGTGGTCATGCGCCGGCTTTCGGCCAGCAACCAATCCTGAAACAGCTTCGATCTTGGGAAGGTCGGACGTCGCGCCTTCGGGCACACGATCCAGTAGGTCCTGGAAAGCCGGCTTGCATCGCTGAACGGCCGGGCGAGGCGCCCGCAGATGAGGTCCCACGCCGCAAGCGCAGTGCGCGCGAGTGCTATTCCCTGGCCGTCGACCGCGTGCATCGATCACCATGCTGGCGCGGTTCAGCCACCGGCCCTTGTGAGGGCCTCCTGCGTCCGAACGCCGGCAGCTTCGAGCGCCACCTTGTCCGCCGCCTTGCGATCGTCGAGGTGGGAGCAGGGAAACCTCGGGACATCCGAGGGCCGGACCAGACGGTTACGCCCCGAGCAGCTTGGGGACTAGCAGACCGCGTGATAATTGCTCCGGGGGACAGCCGTATCACATCGTGTCCCGGCCAGTTGCCGTCGCCGTGTCGGACCGCAAGATCGCCATCCTCTCGCGCGAAGTCGACATGGTGCATGGTCGCGTGGAAATTCGCAGATCGATTTCGGGATGGGATTCGGAAAAAGCGGCCGGTCGGTGCACACCAGCCACTTGGCCGCGAAGTCCGGCGAGGCGTTGACCGTCCAGGACTACCTGATGAACGCTGGCGTTGCATCAGGCGCTCCGTGCCCAGCGGCGATACGGTCCAGCGCATCGCGTACGACAGTGAGGTAGTCGCGCCCGGCTCCGGTGATGACCAGGCGCCGGCGTTCGCGGTTGAACAGCGCCGATGCCGAGCTCCGCTTCCAGCGCCTTGACCACGATGGCTGACCGCGCCTTGCGTGACGCATAGTTCTTCGAAGCGGCGGCGCGTGGGTGAAGCTCTCATGCGGCGCGCGGCGGCCTCGAAGGCCTTGAGCGCGTTCAGCGGCGGCGGCGGCGAAGCATGACCTGACCTTCATGAGAAAAACTCGGTCAGGCTAGAGAAGCGATGCTTTGCGCGCCATGGCTCTTGTCGCCTGCCTATTGATCCTGGCTTCCCGCCGGGACCCGCAAACGTCACGGCGCATTCTGGAGCTTTGTCATGTCAATTATTCTCCGCAAGGGCTGACCTTGCGGCGCGAGCCCGCCGGCGAAGCGGCCGCTTTCGTCAACAATCTTGCCTCTATCACGTCTCGGTGGGCGCGTGGTTGCGCACGCTGGGATTCTGGATCGACCGAAGCGGCAGCGTAGGCAGCTCGGCGAACTGGCCGAGCTAAACGATTACCTTCTCAGGACATCGGCGTGTCCCGGAGGAGGCAATGCGCGGAAGCGGAAAAGCCGTTCTGGCGTTGAGAGGAGCGTCCTGTGGCCAACGTCGACTGTCTACGGCTTTCCGGTCAGCACCTTCGTGAACATCGTTCGGCTCGTTGCTGACCGAGAAAGGCGTGTGCCGTTCACGTTCTGCGATCTGGCAGCAGATGGGCAGTCCGCGCCATCTCGCGCTGCCATCCGGTTCAACGCGTCCGGATCCGACCACGACGGGTTCGTGCTCTACGAAACCTCCGCCATCGCAGCCTATGTCGATCAGGCGTTCTGATGGCCCGCCGCTTCAGCCCGACGACCTGCGGGAGCGGGCGCGGATGAACCGGTGGATCAGCGCGTTGAACAATTACTATTATCCCTACATGTGCCTATCATCTCAGCCATGAGCGTTTGATCTACCCGGTTCGCCGGCATCGCGCCGGATGAAAGGTCGTCGCGCGCTGCGCTGCCGAGTCGCGCATCGGCCTCGACGTCATGGAAAATGACCTCCGATCCCGGCTCGGAAATTCCTGATCTATGACCGGCCAACTCGCCGACTTCTTCATGCTACCGACGATGACGAGCCTCAGCCTCACGCCGGAAGGACAGCAGATGCTCAGCAGCAAACCACGCATCGCTGCGTGGCGCGCGGCCATGGAGGCGTTGCCGAGCGTCGTTGCCGTGCGCGCGATGGTGATGCCTCACGTGGGAAAGCCCGTCGAACACGCGCGCCAGTGGGTGGTCGATCATCGGCCAAGATACTAGTTCAGGGTTCCGTCGCCTGATTGTTACAGCGAGCGAGATTGACAAGGCAGGCCCCTGCTGGTGTCATCCTTGCCAGCGGGAAGCGATCTTCCCACGAGGCGACATGCCGAAGAATCGCGTCCGGTTTTTGAAAACCATCCAGGGACGCAGTGTGTCAGCCGCCAATCCGATCTCATTTCACGCGTTTTCATCGCGCCATCGCGCTGACTGCGATCCGGCGCATCGGAGCCGCGATGAGCGCTGCGACGAAACTGGGGGCAGGGCAAACCCGGAGAAAGAACATGGAACGTCGGGACTTCATCAAGAGTGCTGGGCTGGTCGCCGGGATCGCGGCGGCTTCGACGCTCTGGTCAACGATCCGCGAATGCAGAGACCGCGCAGCAACCAGCAGCAAAGCGCATGGCCTATGAGATCAAGCCGTTCTCGCTCGATCCGAAGTCGGTGAAGGGAATTTCCGAGAAAATTCTCATAAGCCACTATGAGAACAATTATGTAGGCGCGGTGAAGCGTTTGAACGCCATCGCTGTCCAACTGGCGGAACTGGACTTTGCCAAGGCGCCGAATTTTCTGGATCAATGGCCTCAAGCGCGAAGAACTGGTCGCGATGAACTCAATGATTTTGCACGAGGCCTATTTCGACAGTCTCGGTGGCGGCGGGTGCAGCACGAGGCTCGCTGGGAGACGCGATTGCGCGCGATTTCGGCAGCGTCGATCGCTGGCGCGCTGAATTCTCCGCGATGGGTCAAGGCGGAAGGCGGCGGTTCCGGTTGGGTGCTGCTGTCTTATTCGCCTCACGACAAGCCGACTGGTCAATCAATGGGCGGCCGATCACACGCAATGCCGTCGCCGGCGGCCGGCCGCGTGATTGCGCTCGACATGTACGAACACGCCTATCACATGGACTATGGCGCCAAGGCCGGTGCGTATGTCGATGCCTTCATGGAGGCCCATCAACTGGGATAACGCAGCGAAGCTGTACGAGCGGCTCAGCCGCGAGGGCTGATCGGGCGGCAGCAGGCAAAGCCATACGTTGCTTCTTCGACGTCTAGAAATCGAGCTGGTCGCGCACGGCGTCGATGCCCTGCCTTGGCGCAGGCTTCGTCCGCGTCGCCGCCGGGGCTCCGGAGACGCCGACGGCGCCCAGCAGCGAGCCTGCCGCTTCGACCGTCAACCCGCCGCCGACGATGACGGCGCCGGGCAGGTTGCGGATTCCGGCCTGCATCATCCCGGGCTGGCTGATGGCGTTGAGTTCGGTCGTGCTGGTGCGAAAGCTGGCCGCGGTCCATGCCTTGCCTGAAGCGGTCGACACCGTGTGAGGGCCCTGCAAAGCGGTCGCGCAGCAGCACTTGCGTGACGCCGAAGCGGTCGACGACGGCGACCGTCACCTGAAAGCCGCGCTTCTGGCAATCCGCCAGCGTTGCTTGCGCCAGATCCTGCGCCAGTTCGGGGCTCAGCGACTTGTAGGTGACGAGGCGCTTCCTGGGCGGCGGCCGGGCCGGCGAGCAGGCAAGAAATCGCCGTTGACGGCCAGCAGATTGCGAACGGTCATCATATTCCTCCGCGAACTTTCGTTGCCGCGCGCAAAGGCGGGCTTTCTGGCGAGCGTCGAACCTTACCAGAGCGGGGAGCTGCGGCATCCATAATATTGTGGCTCGCGCGTTGCGGGCCGGTTGAGCGGAAGCCGATCCGCCGCTAGCGTGCGAGCCACGACGGGGCTGGCAGGTGGCATGACCGAGGAATCGCCGGAAATCGACACGCCGAAAATCGATGCGTCTGCAACGCCGGCGAGGCCTGCACCGCCGACCGATGCGGCCGACGACATGCCGTTGCTCCGGATCGAGGGGGTCTCCAAGACATTTCGGCAGCTTCCGCGCGGTGGACCGGCTCTCGCTCGACATCAGGGCGGGCGAGTTCTTTGCGCTGTTGGGCCCGAGCGGCTGCGGCAAGACCACGCTGCTGCGGATGCTCGCCGGCTTCGAGACGCCCGACGAGGGCCGCATCCTGCTTGGCGGCCGCGACATCGCGCCGGTGCTGCCGCACGAGCGGCCGGTCAACATGATGTTCCAGAACTACGCGCTGTTTCCGCATCTCAACGTGCGGGACAATATCGCGTTCGGGCTGAAGCGCGCCGGCATGCCGCGCGCCGCCATCGACACCCGCGTCGCCGAGATGGTCGCGCTGGTCAAGCTTGATGGCATGGAGAAGCGCAAGCCCGATCAGCTTTCCGGCGGCCAGCGGCAGCGTGGCGCTGGCGCGCTCGCTGGCGCGGCGGCCCAAGGTTCTGTTGCTCGACGAGCCGCTGGCCGCGCTCGACAAGAAGCTGCGCGAGAGCACGCAACTGGAATTGATGGAGCTGCAGCGCCGGCTCGGCATGACCTTCATCATCGTCACCCACGACCAGGAAGAGGCGATGACGATGGCCAACCGGATCGGCGTGATGGATGCCGGCCGGCTCGAACAGGTCGCGACCCCGCGCGACCTTTACGAGGCGCCCGCCACGCGCTGGGTCGCCGAGTTCGTCGGCGACGTCAACCTGTTCGAGGGCGAAGTCACCTCGCACGAACATCATCGCCTGACGATTGCGACCCGGGATGGCGGCGCCATCGTGGTCGCGGAGCCGCGCCAGCCGATTACCAAGACCTGCCGTCACGGTCGCGATCCGCCCCGAGAAGGTAAAGCTGTCGCGCCGCGGCCCGGTGTCGGATGCGGCCAATTCGCAGGCGATCAACCGGCTCGAAGGCGTCGTCACCGATGTCGGCTATCTCGGCGGCTCGACCGTCTACAAGGTCAAGCTCGATTCCGGCGCGGTGGTGCGCTCGTCGATGGCCAACACTGCGCGGATGGACAGGGATACCTATAGCGTGGACCAGCGCGTGGTGGCGTGGTTCACGCCCGACGATTGCGTGGTGCTGGAACAATGAGCGCGCGCCGCATCTTCGCGCAGCCGGCGCGCTATGCCGCGATCGCGCCCTATGTTGTGGATGGTGCTGTTCTTCCTGGTGCCGTTCGGCTTCGTGCTGAAGATCAGCCTGTCGCAGACCGCGATCGCGCAGCCGCCCTATCTGCCCTTGTTCGATTTCACCGAAGGGTGGGCGGCGATCAAGGCGGCGTTCGCGCAGCTCTCGCTGGATAATTTCAGGCTGCTGGTCTCGGACAATCTCTACATCAGCTCCTATCTGCGCAGCCTCGTCGTCGCGGTGACCTCGACATTGATCCTGCTGTTGATCGGCTATCCCATCGCCTATGGCATGGCGCGGCTGCCGCAACGCTGGCAGGCGATTGCGATGATGCTGGTGATCGTGCCGTTCTGGACCTCGTTCCTGATCCGCATCTATGCCTGGATCAATATTTTGCAGCATGACGGGCTGCTGAACAAAATTCTGCTCGCGTTGCATCTGGTCTCGACGCCGGTGGTGTGGCTCTCGACCGACACCGCGATGTATATCGGCATCGTCTATTCCTATCTGCCGTTCATGATCCTGCCGCTCTATGCGACGCTCGCCAGGATGGATCCCTCGCTGCTGGAAGCCGCAAGCGACCTCGGCGCGTCGCCGCTTCGGGCATTCTGGCTGGTGACGTTTCCGCTGTCCTTGCCGGGCGTCGGCGCCGGCGCGCTGTTGTGCTTCATCCCGATCGTCGGCGAGTTCGTCATCCCCGATCTGCTCGCCGGCTCCGGTTCGATGATGATCGGCCAGACGCTGTGGCTGGAATTCTTCACCAACAAGGACTGGCCGGTCGCCGCCGCGGCTGCGGTCGCGTTGCTGGTGCTGCTGGTGCCGCCGTTGCTGCTCTACGACCGGCTGCAGCGCCGTCAGCTCGGAGGGGCGAACTGATGGCGCGCAAGGTCAGCAGCATCTCGCCGTTCAACATCACCGCGCTGGCGCTCGGGATGGCGTTTCTGTACCTGCCGATCGTGATCCTCGTCATCTATTCCTTCAACGCCTCGCGGCTGGTCACGGTGTGGGGCGGCTGGTCGCTGCGCTGGTACCATGAGTTCTTCAACGACCGCGCGATGCTGGATGCGGCCTGGATGAGCCTGCGTGTCGCCGCGGTTTCCGCCACGATCGCAACGCTGCTCGGCACGCTGGCGGCGGTGGGGCTGGTCCGCGGCGAGCGCTTCAGGGGCGCGTTCGCTGTTTTCCGGCATGCTCTATGCGCCGCTGGTGATGCCGGAGGTGATCTCGGGGCTTTCGCTATTGTTGCTGTTCGTGGCGCTGAACGCCGAGCGCGGCTTCTGGACGGTGACGATCGCCCACACCACGCTGACCATGTGCTTCGTCACCGTGGTGGTGCAGTCGCGCCTCGCCTCGCTCGACCGCAGCCTCGAAGAGGCCGCGATGGATCTCGGCTGCGATCCGGTGCAGGCCTTTCTCGCGGTGACGCTGCCGCTGATCATTCCGGCGATTGCGGCGGGCTGGATGCTGGCCTTCACGCTCTCGCTCGACGACGTCGTGATCGCGAGTTTCACCACCGGGCCGGGCTCGGCGACGCTGCCGATCCGGATCTATTCCGAGGTGCGGCTCGGGGTGAAGCCCGAGATCAACGCGATCTGCACCATGGTGATCGCGCTGATCGCGGTGGTCATCGTGATCGCTTCGCTCGCCTCGAAACTGTCGAGCTCGCAAGGCCGAGAGCGCGGCGCCGCTGTAAGAGCCGCCAGCCATTTTCGCAAAGCGCTGACGCTTCAGGTTCCTGAAGCCCAGGTTCTGGAAGGCTTGGCCGCTGCTATCACGAAATCGTGCGGGAAAATTCTATCTAAACGTGCGCCATTTCATACTCCTTCGCTTTCGTTGCAACTCAAAAATGATCGCGTTCCAATTTGGAAGTCGTTTCGAAAATTCTTGTCGGCCTCACGCATTTTCTCGCCTGTTTTCTCACCGTCATCAGGAGAATTCATTATGGCCAAATCCAAGAAAGTCCTCGACAAGTCGTCCAGCTCGAGACCGGAAACGCATCGCATTTGCAATGTGGTGCCCTCGCGCAATACCGAAACCGACTGGGCGGCGGAAGATGCCATTGCGGCCGGCGCCGCGGCAGCGCCGCTTGCGGCGCCGCCTGCCAGCGTCGATCTTCGTCAGCACCTGGTGGGACATCGGCAATCAGGATCGACCGGGTCCTGCGTCGGCTGGGGTTCGACCGACGGCGTCGCCCGCTATCATTTCGTCAAGGCCGGCAGGCTTGCCCAGAACGCGAAGCTGTCGCCGCGGTTTACCTGGATGGCGTCGAAGGAGACGGACGAATTCACCTCCAGGCCGGAAACGATGATCGAAGGGCGCCGGCACCAGCCTGAAGGCGGCGGTGGAGATCCTGCGGAAATACGGCGCGGTGCCGGAGACGCTGCTGCCCTTCCACATCCAGACCAACATGTATCTGGGCAACGAGAACGCATTCTTACGCCACCGCGGCGACGCGCAAGATCGCCTCCTACGTCAACATGCAGCGCAATCTGGCGAGCTGGCGATCGTGGCTGGCAAGCAATGGGCCCGATCCTGGTGGCGCTCAATGTCGGACCAGACCTGCAGGACAACGCGACCGCGACCCAGGGCAAGCTCGATACGTTCATGCCGGTCGACCATTCGCGGCGGCCATTGCGTCTGCTGTGTCCGGATATACCGCCGACCGCCGCTTCATCATCCGCAACAGTTGGGGTACGGCCGGGGCGACAAGGGCTTTGCCTATGCCAGCGAGGCCTATATCAATGCCGGATTCTTCAACGAGAGTTACGGCGTGACGATCTGAGGCGAGGAGCTTGACGATCTCTTGAGCGCATGGAACCTTTCCGAGCTGGCGCGCGTTGCCGCGCTCGTTGGGTGCAATCCTGTTGTTGCACGTCAGCGGCGCGGTCGCCGCCGAGGCCGTTAAGGCCCAAGTGAAGGTCCATGCCATGCAGTCACTGACCGAGGCGGACAACGAGCGGACGGTCGATTTGCGCGTCGGCGAGCGTTCGCCTGACCCTGCCGGAGAACGCGACCACCGGTTACCGCTGGACGGTCGACCACTTCGATCGGGAGTCGTCGACCCGGCCGGATCGGAGCCGCACTACGCGGGCGGCGCCGTCGGCTCCGCCGGCAATGTCACGTTCGACTTCACGGCGAAGAAGGCCGGCAACGGCGGGGTCGCCCTGAAATACTGGCGGCACTTCGAAGGCGAGGGATCGGTCGTCAAACGATTTCGCATCCGGCTGAACGCGCAGTAGTAAGCCGCATCACGACTTCACCGCGCCCGCGGTCAGTCCTCCCGACCATATAGCGCTTGAACGCGTAATAGATCGCGGCCGGCGGCAGGGCGTAGATGAAGCCGGTGGTCATCAGCAATTCCCACGGCGAGTCGTCCGCGGCCAGGAAGTTGCCGAGCGCGACGGGAAGCGTGATCTCGGTGTCCTTGGACAGCAGCAGGAAGGCGTAGAGATATTCGTTCCAGGCGAGCAGGATCGCGTAGGTGCCGATCGCGACCAGCGACGGCATCATCAGCGGCACATAGACCAGGCGGAACAGTTGCAGCGTGGTGGCGCCGTCCATGGTCGCGGCTTCGTCGAGTTCGACCGGCAGCTTGTCGGAGGCCTGCTTCAGCACCCAGATCGCGTAAGGCGAGGCGATCGTCACCATCGCCAGGATCAGCGACCAGTGATTGTTGAGGAGGCCGTAATTGCCCATGGTGCGGTACATCGGCACGGCGAGGAACGCCGCCGGGATGAAATAGGTGAGCAGCGCGAGATTCATCACCCAGCGGCCGCCGGGCACGCGCAGCCGCGAGATCGAGAACGCGGCGGCGGTCGCGATCATCAGCGTCAGCGCGCCCGCCGACAAGCGCGATCACCACCGAATTCCAGGAACTGGATCCAGAAATCGCGCAGGAAGTAATGCTGCTGGTGAGAACACGATGTGGAAATTGTTCAGCGTCGGATGCGTCGGGCCACAGCTTGCCCGGAGAACGCGTCCTCCTTCGGCGAGATCGCGAACAGGAACATGTGGTAGATCGGCACCATGGTCCAGATGCAACACGGGAATGCCGATCAGCAGCAGCTTCGCTTCGGTGCCGATTTCGCGGAGTGTTGGCAGCTTCATCGCGACAACCGTTTCATCATGAAATAGACCAGCGGCAGCACGAAGGGCAGCGCACAGACGATGGAGGCCATCGCGAGGCTGAGCTGGTCGAGCCGGAGATAGCGGATGCCCAATGTGGCGAGCACATGGGTGAGGTCGGCGGGCCCGCCGCCGGTCGAGCAGATAGACGCTGTTGAAGTCGCCGAGCGTCCAGATCATCGAGAGCAGCGTGCAGGTGATGTAGAGCGTCTGCATCGACGGCCAGGTGATGAAGCGGAATTTCTGCGACCAGCTCGCGCCGTCGACCTCGGCGGCCTCGATAGAGGTCGTGCGGGATCGCAAGCCGCCCGGTCATCAGGATCAGCGTCCAGAACGGCAGCGATTTCCAGATGTGCACGCCGATCGCCATGGTGAGCGCCACCGTCGGGTCGTTCAGCCAGTTCGGACCGTCCTCGCCGGTGAACTTGAAGATCAGCTGGTTGACCACGCCCCATTCCGGATTGAACATGAAGCGCACGGAGAGGATGGTCGGGATCGACGGCACCGCCCAGGGCAGGATGAACAGCACCGACAGCCATTTGATCCAGGTGCGCTGCTGCGCGAAGAAGCCGGACAGAAACAGCGCGATCGCCATTTTGACGTTGATGCCGATCACGAGGAAGATCAGCGTGTTGACGGCGGCGCGCGCGAAGATCGGGTCGTGCCAGAGCGCGACATAGCTCGCCGGATGCCGCGCCAGCCACAGCCCGTAGCCGACCGGATAGACCACGAAGGCCAGGAACACGAGGATATAGGGCGCCAGCAGCACGATGCCCCAGACCTGCGGCGTCGTCAGCCGGGCCGACAGCGGCGGGCCTGGTATCGCGTGATCGCCGGAAAGCGTGATCGCCATACTGCGTACTCATCACGTAGACCAGCCGGCGCCGCGTCGGACGCTGTCGTCAACCTCGCGCTCGCGCGCGGAGAGGCCCATAGCCGCAGGCTGTCGTTGTGCGCAAGGTCGTGGACGCAGCTTTCCGCAATACGGCTCGCCGGAGGACCCTCACTCCCGACCCTCTCGCCGCAGGAGCGACGAGGGCATGCACGCGACGGCCGTGCATCAGCTTACATCTAACCCGCGACCTGCTTGATGCGGGCGATCAGTTCGTCGACGGCCTTGTCGACCGGGACCTTCTCGCTCACCACCCGGTTCATCGCCTTGGCCCAGACGTTCTCGTTGTTGAGGATCGTGAACTTCCAGTTCTTGGTGAAGTCGAACGGCGTGGTGCCGCCGGTGAACTGATTGTACACCGCCTTGCGATGGCGGTCAGCCTGCCAGAACGGGCTCTGCTGGCTGGCCGTCGTCACCGGGAACCAGCGGCCGAGCGCGCCTTCGATATAGGGCCGAAGGTTCTCCTCCTGCAGCAGGAACTTGATGAACTCCTTGCCCTCGGCCTTGTTCTTGGCGACCGTGAACATCAGGCCGGTCTTGACGTCGGAGCGGTACTTGATCGGCGTGCCGTCCGGCTTGTTCGGGAAGCGACGCGGTGATGATGGTCTCGTCATAGTTCTTCTTGCCGAGCGCCCGCTGTTCCGGCGTCAGTGCCGCATTGTTGGAGTCGTCGAGCCATTTCGCCGCGATCGAGATCGTGAAGTTGTGCGTCATCACGATCGTCTTGTTGTGGAAGGCGACGTTGTTGTCCGGATCCTTCCAGGTGGTGGAGGAGGGCGGCGTGCAGCCCCTGACGTAGGTATCGGTGTAATCCTTCATCGCCTTGATCAGGTTTTCCCGCACCTTGGGATCGTCGACCAGTCAGCTTGCCGTCGTCATCGACCAGCTTGACGTTGTAGGCGTCCATGAAGGTGTAGAACGACTGGAACGAGTCGGTGGATTCCACGCCCATCGGCTGGCCGACGGCGTAGACGCGCTGGCCGGTGGCCTTGCGGCTGGCGGGCTGCACCTTGTCGCACCAGAACGACCAGTAGTCTTCCCACTTGGTCGGGATGTCGCTCTGCTTGAAGCCGGCCTGCTCCAGCATGTCGCCGCCAGATCTGGACGTGCATGCTCTGCTGCTTCAGCGGGAAGCCGTAATAGGCCTTCTTCTTGGCGACGTCGTTGTAGAGCAGCGCGGTTTCCAGCGTGTTCGGCGCGAACGCCGACTTCATCGGCGTCAGGATGTCGCCGAGGTCCTCGAGCTTGCCCTCGAACGCCCATTTGCCCTGCGCCTGCACGTCATAGCTGTCGGAATAGGCGACGTCGGGCACGGTGCCGGAATCCAGCGCCGCCACCGTCTTCGGGATCATGTCCTGAATGGCGTATTGCGACAGTTCGACCTTGATGCCGGTCTTGGCCTCGAATTTCTTGATCGCCTCCAGAGAGCGCGTCGTCCTCGGATTTGTAAAAGCCCTTGCCGAACCAGACGGTGATGGTCTTTTGCTGGGCAAGCGCGGGTGCAGTGGCGTAAAACAGCCCGACCGCAGCGACCGCGAGTGAAAGCCCACCTAATTTCTTGGATATCACGTTGTTCTCCCTGAAAACGCCGGCTTGTTAACCGGTTGGATAAAAGATAGCGCAACCATGCGGCGGTTATCCAGATGGGACAAGGCAAACTTCTGTAGGGGACATTCCGGGCGCAATGCGGCGATGGCTCCGCCCGGGCATTTTGGTTCAATCATTTGGTTCAATCATTTGCGCCCTCGGATACCGGAAGGCTATCCGGATTGTCGCGGCACGCAAAACCGTCATGCCCCGCGCGGGCGAGAGCATCCAGTCCACGCCGCGGCTTATCGATTCAATCACTGCCGTCTCTGGAATACTGGTCGTCCGCCCGCCAGTCGCGCAATCGCGTGCAAGGCGGCGCGATGACAACTCGAATATGCGTTCGCGATCTCGCGGCGCGATGCGCCCGAGGCTTGACTGAAGCTCTCGCCCAATGAGGGCGCAGGGAAGACCGGGTGCGCGCTGCACCCGCGGTCTCGTGTGCAATGTGCACAAAGAAGTGCGCACACGAGCATACAGGTCCAGCGGAGAGCATCCGGCCTTCCCTGCGCAATGGTTTGACGGCTTATGGCGCGCTCTCCCGGAGACGAATTCCTCTTGCCTCCGTCGCCGGCGAATTGACGGTTCTGCGAACCCGGTTGGGCTTCGCGAACAACCTCCGCCAGACTTGACACCAGCCACGGGTGCCAGGACCACACGCTTTTGCCGTACGCAGCTTCCTTCACCAAACCATTCGACCGGCCATGTGCGACCGGCCGGAAGCTCTGGCGGAGGCGTTCAAGCGCCGTTCGTCTACACGCTGTCGATCGCTCACGGAAAACCGCCCTGCGAACATGCCTGCGCGCCCGACGCTGCCGCGTCCACCGCACCCCCATCCCAACGTTTCGTGACGATCGCGATACGCCCAGCGGGCGCCGCGGCATCGGGCGCCGCAGGCTTCTGCCGCCGCCGTAAAGCCGTTCGAGCACCGAGCGCACCGCGTCGCGGGTCTTGCGATCCTTGACCGCGTCGAGCAGCGGCGCCGAGGCCGGCGAGCGGCGGATCAGGCTTTCCGGATCGGGAAAGATCAGCGGATCGTCCCACGGGCCCTGCACCACGAACGGCAGATCGAAGCTCGGCGCGGCATTCGGCGCCGAAGTCAGGCTGGCGACGCCCTTCAGGTCGTATTCGCGCGCCGGCACCGAGGCGGTGCCGGTCAGCGTGAGCCGCGCCGCCGGTCGCTTCGACGCGGATATCCTCGGCGGTGGCGATGCCGTCGCTGAATTTCAGCGCGATGGTCAGGTTGTCGTAGGGCGTCGAGCCGGAGCGGAAATTGCCGCCGCCGGACAGCGGCCGGCGCTCCAGCCGCTTCAGGAGCTGCTCGACATTGAAGCCGGCGATCGGCGCCGTCATGGCCGGTCAGGGTGGCGGTGCCGTCGAGCGACTGCGCCAGCCCGAACGGGCTGGAGCCCGGACGCCACCAGCGAGACGTTGAGGTTGCCGCGGCCGGACAGCTTTGTTGATGCCGAACAATTCGCTGGCGCAGGCTTGCAGATCGACGTCGGTGAACTGGAACTGGGCCTTGACGTCGGCGACCGCGTCGGAGCGCGCGATCCGAACGAGCCCTTGGCGATGCCGCCATACATCTGCGCCTCGCCGACGCGACAGCGCCAGCGCGCCGCCGCGCAGGTTTGCGCCGAACGCGGTGCGGCCGAGCTTGGTCGAGCCGACCGTCACCTTCGCCGCCGACAGGCGCATGTCGAGGTCGGTCGTGGACAGCGAGTTCAGATCGAACAGCTGCCGGTTCCAGTCGCGCGCGCCGCTGGCGAGCAGGCGGAAGGTGGAGATATAGGGCGTGAAGTCGAGCGCGCCGGCGGCGAGCGTCGCCTGCAGCGTCTGGCGGCCGTTGTTGGCGTAAGGTCATCACGCCCTCGGCGACGTTGCCGTCGAGCTCGACATTGACGTTGGTCAGCGCGACCGATGCGCCGACGACATTGGCGCGCGCCTTCAGCGCGAAGCGGCCAGAACCGCCGCCGCCCGGCGGCGCCTGGCCGGTCCCAGCGCATGGCGTTGCGCAACGACGCGGCTGTCGACGGTCAGCGTGCCTTCCATCATCATGCTGGTGCGATTGGCGACGGTGCCGTCGAAGGCCAGTTTCAGCGGCGCGCTGGCCAGCCGCGCCTTCAGGCCGGACCGGTCGCCGGACAGCGCGGCGACGAAAGTCGCTGACGCTGATCGAGCCGTCGATGCGTTCGCCGCGCCAGTCGAACTGCCCGGTCGCGGCAAAGGAACGCGAGATCGAGGGCCATGCCAGCGACAGGTCGATATCGCCGAGCGTCTCGGACACGTGATTGGCGGCATCTTCATAAGTGAGCACGCCGTCCTGGATCCTGATTTCCGAGAACGACACCTGGTTCTCGGCGCCGGGCTTCATGGTGCGCGCGATGGTCTCGATGAACGGCGTCCAGTTGCTCTCGCCATGGGCCGTCGCGGACGACGCGGATGTTCGGGCGCAGCATCATGACGTCGGCGATCTCGAACCGCCGCAGCAACAGCGGCAGCAAGCGCAAATTCGCGGTCAGGACGTCGACGCGCGAGCGCGGGTCTGCGGTCGCCGCCGCCCTTCAGCCCGACGTCATGAAACGAGACGTAGCTTGCCGGGAAACACCGAAACGTCGATATTGCCCTTGACGACCAGATCGAGGCCGGTCACGGCGCGGATCTGCGCCTCCACCGCCTGCCGCAGCGCGTCCCGGTTGAGGAACCAGGAGGTCGCGATCAGGCCGATCAGCGCCACGCCGAAGAAGCGCCGCAACCGGCATCCCCAGGCGCTTCATTCCTCTGGGCCATCGTCAGTGACATATCCAAGTCTGGCTAAATGATGTCGGGTTGATCGTCAGGTCGCCGTTGAATATGGGGCACGTTGCTGCACCAGACCGAACCCGGGTCTGCTCCGAAATTCGGCAAATATCGCTGCCCAAGCCGGCAACCGCCGACTTGGATGGGCCCCGTGCCAACCCGCGCAACTTGAGGGTTTTCTTGACGCTTTCAAGGCCGTCGCCGGCGTTCGAACCACATCGCGAGTGCAAAGCCCCCATGATTGACGCATTGCGAAGATTTCGCCTAATAATCCGGCTCGCATTACCGCGCTTCCGGCCATCAGCGCCTCCTCCACCAGGTCGCATTTCCATGAACAAGGTCTATCCGGACGCCAAATCGGCACTCGACGGCATTCTCAAGGACGGCATGATGATCATGTCCGGCGGCTTTGGCCTGTGCGGCATCGCCGAAACCTTGTCGGATGCGATCCGCGATTCCGGGGTCAAGAACCTGACCGTGATCTCCAACAATGCCGGCGTCGACGGCATCGGGCTCAGCCGGCTGCTCGAGACCCGGCAGATCAAGAAGATGATCTCGTCCTATGTCGGCGAGAACAAGCTGTTCGCCCAGCAATACCTCGCCGGCGAGCTCGAGCTCGAATTCAATCCGCAGGGCACGCTGGCCGAGCGCATCCGCGCCGGCGGCGCCGGCATCCCGGCCTTCTACACCAAGACCGGCGTCGGCACGCTGATCGCCGAGGGCAAGGAAGTGAAGGAATTCGACGGCGAGAAATACATCATGGAGCGCGGGCTGTTCGCCGATCTCGCCATCGTGCACGCCTGGAAGGGCGATACCGCCGGCAATCTGATCTATCGCAAGACCGCGCGCAATTTCAATCCGATGATGGCGACCGCGGCGAAGATCACCGTGGCCGAGGTCGAGCATCTGGTGCCGGCCGGCGAGCTCGATCCCGACCACATCCATACGCCCGGCATTTTCGTCGAAGCGCATCGTCGAGGTCGGCACCGGCCAACAAGCGCATCGAGTTCCGCAACACCCGCCCGCGTCCGCGGCGCGCCAGCAACCGCAGCAGGAGAGCCCCATGGCCTGGACCCGTGAACAGATGGCCGCGCGCGCCGCCAAGGAGTTGCGCGACGGCTACTACGTCAATCTCGGCATCGGCATCCCGACGCTGGTCTCGAACTACATTCCCGACGGCATCGACGTCAGCCTGCAGAGCGAGAACGGCATGCTCGGCATGGGCCCGTTCCCCTATGAGGGCGAGGAAGACGCCGACCTCATCAACGCCGGCAAGCAGACGGTGAGCGAACTGCCGACGACCAGCTATTTCTCCAGCGCCGATTCCTTCGGCATGGTGCGCGGCGGGCATATCGACCTGTCGATCCTCGGCGCGATGCAGGTGGCGCAGAACGGCGATCTCGCCAACTGGATGATCCCCGGCAAGATGGTCAAGGGCATGGGCGGCGCGATGGATCTGGTCGCCGGCGTCAAGCGCGTCGTCGTGGTGATGGAGCATTCCGCCAAGGACGGCCCGAAGCTCCTGAAGAAATGCAACCTGCCGCTGACCGGCGAGAAGGTCGTCGACATGGTGGTGACGGATCTGGCGGTGTTCACCATCGACAAGCACGGCAAGGACGGCATGGCGCTGATCGAACTCGCCGACGGCGTCACGCTCGACGAGGTGAAGTCGAAGACCGAAGCCGAATTCCGGGTGGCGCTCGAAGAACGCGTCAAAGGAAGCGCGCCCTTCAGAGCTGCTTCGAGATATTCGATCAGCGCCCAGCGATCGTCATCGTTACCAGGTCTTTGCCGAACTCGTGTCCCGGCGTTGCTGTTGCCCGGCCTCGGCCCCGCACCGACCACAAGTGCTTGCCGTCCTTGAACGGTGAGGTGCCGGTCACGTAACCGACGTTCTTCTGATCGTACGCTTTGCTGCCAACCATGAAGCATGGCGCTTCTTTGATCTGGCGGCGGCAGCAATTCCCAGAGGTTCGGCACCGATCCGTTGTGAAGATAGGGCGCGGTCGCCCAGATGCCGTGCAGCACGCGCGATTCATAGGCGCGGGGTTCGCCGGGCACCTTGAACATGTTCGCGAGCCGGTCGCCTACATGGGATTTCAGGTCTGCTCTGCACTTCGGGTCGAGCAGGGACACCAGATCAGGAGCTCTTTCTGAACCGGAGAAGAGTTTCGTCGAGGTCCTTGTGGATGGCCTGCCAAACTCCGCTCTTGAATGGGAAGTTTGGGCGGGAACGGGAAGGCCTCGTTGACCAGAGCGCCCACCACCGTTGTTGCGAGGACATCGTCCGGTGGCGGCCGGATTTGACAGCCTCGATCCCGGCGGATTCGGCGACAGTGCGCCCTCCAGGATGCCGGTCTGTGACATCCCTCTGTGAATTGTCGAACATTTTCGGGTCGGTCCCGACCGCCATGACCGGCGTGCGCCAGGTGCCCAGCGACAGGCGCTTCTCCTCGTGACAGCTGCCGCACTTCTGCGCCGAACAGGACTGCGGCCCTTGTCGACCAGATCCGGCTTGAGCTCCGACGGCCACGGCCACGGCGGCGGCTTCCAGGATCGAGATCTTCTCCTCGAGCGCCTGCAGACCGGCAGAACTTCACCGAGTTCTTGCTGAAATCGAACGACGGCGGCAACGCACGTTTCCTTGGGCTGAAATCGGCGAACACGCCGAACACCTCACCGGTGTTTCGTGAGAGCGCGTGGATGAAGAGACCGTTGGGAACGCCGCCATTCCACTGCGTGCGATCCTGCCGCGACGCATTCCACAGGAACGGATAGCTGACCGGCGCGTCCGCGACCTTGAAATTGCGCGTCGATGCCCAAATCGCTGGCGGCGACGCGGTTGAAGATCATGCCGAACGCGTCAGAGCCGGCCCGGTCCCCACGGCGAGGCAGGCAGGCTCTTGTCCATGAAATCGCCCACTGCTTCACCCAGGCGCGCGAAATCCGTCTTGAGGTCGCTGGCGCGCGTCGCCGAACTAGCGGCTGCCGAGCACCGCGTGGGCGAATTTGTCATGAAGCGGTCGGCATCCGACAGCGTCGCGCCGTGGCGACTGCTGTCAGCTCGGTCAGGAAAAGCTGAAAATTGGCCGTCGCCGGCGCGCCGTCGATGCGAAGCTGTTGCGTGGTCCCGTCTTTTGGTACTCGATCTGTGCGGTGTGGCACGCCGCGCAGGTCATGCCGAGGAAACCGGACGATGCGTCTCCGTCGATGACGAATCCGACCGGCAGTCCTTCCGGTTCTTCGCGGATTTATCGTTCGGGAGATATCCGTAGCGTTGCAGCTGATCGCCGCCGAACGGCTCGTCAGCATCCAGACGGCGCAGCGCCTTGTACCAGAGATAGGGCATCATGTGCGATCCCTGGCTGGTGGTGTAGAAGGTCTGCCGGCTCATCCGCGGTCCAGCCCTGCTTGGCGTATTGCAAAGCGTTGGATTTGCGGGCGTGCCTCCAGCTGGCTGGGCGAATGTCGGAGAGTGGTGGTGCAGACCATCGCCCCGAGCGAAAGCAGCAAGGCCTCGAGGGATGCGTTCATGAGACCGTCTCGAATTGCCCGGAGGGCGGAGCAAATGGCTCGCGCGCTGCGGCCTATATTAATGGGTGGTTTGTTGCTACTGTAAGTTGTATTATGCTGAAATTGATTTTACGGCTGAAAACGGCAAGTCACGTGGTAAGGACTTAAATCATCTCAATTCCGAATCGTTTTTGCAAGACTGCTTGCAAGATCGCACATTTCGTTGATCACGCTGTTCACAAAGCGTGCCTGCACAAGTCGCCCACCACTAATGTCTCGGCGGCCGTGTGGTGTCATCAGACTGTAGCGGTGGCGACATCCTCCAGCCCCCGATTGCGCGGCTCCACGCCCCAGGCCCACACCACCACGATCTGAACGACCACAAGGCCGATCATCAGCCAGACCACGCCCGGCAGCTGGTAGGATGCCATCAGGGCGCCGACGATGAAGGGCGAGACCACGGTTGCGCCCCGTCCGAGCGTGTTGCAGATGCCGTTGGCGCGCAGCCTGATCTCGGTCGGGAACAGTTCCGGGCGTATAGACGCCGAACAGGATCGCGGTCTGCACATAGATCGCGACGATCAGCACGAATCCGACGCTGAGCACGATCGCCGGATCGGACGCCGCGCTGAAGCGGGCGTAGATGTAGCCGCTGACGATGGTCACGATCGACGCACCGATGATGCTCGCGCGCCGTCCGATCGCGTCGGACAGATAAGCGCCGAGCGCGCAGCCGACCAGCGACGCGACCGACAGCACCAGCGTATAGGCGAGCGAATTGGCGATGGTCAGCCCCTGGCGCAGGAAGAACTGCGGCAGGAAGATCACGAAGCCGAAGATCAGTGTGTTGATGGTGATCAACACCCAGCAGCCGACCAGCATGCGTTGCAGCAGCGGCGGCCTCAGCATGTCGGATGCGGCGACCTGGGCGACCGGAGCCGGCACCACCACCGGCGGCAGCGTCGCCGCCGCCGGCGGATTCCTGTTCGATCGACTGCATCAGGGCTTCGGCTTCCGCGGTGCGGCCCTGCGATTCAAGCCAGCGCGGCGATTCCGGGAAGATTCTTGCGCAGATACCAGACGATCGAGTGAGCCGACGCCGGCAATGATGAACATCGGACGCCATCCCCAGCGCCGGAATGATCAGATAGCCGAGCAGAAGCGGTCACCGGGAATCCGGCCACCACCAGGAACGCCATCATCGACAGCCAGCGCCCGCGCGTTTTCGGCGGAACGAATTCGGTCAGCGTCGAATAGCCGACGACGATTTCGGCGCCAAGGCCGAGGCCCTGCACGAAGCGGCAGGCGATCAGCTGATTCATGTCCTGCGCGAAGGCCGCCGCCAGCGACGCCAGCCCGAAAATCAGCAAATTGATCTGATAGGTGAACCTGCGCCCGAACTTGTCGCCGACAAATCCGGTAATCAGCGCACCCAGCGTCATGCCGACAAAGGTCAGCGAAATGAATTGCAGATTTTGCGGAGCGGTCGAGAATTTGGTTTGGATCGCCGACGCCAGCACGCCACCGGCGATAGAGATCGTATCCGTCGAAAAACATGCCGGCGCCGACCAGCCAGAAAATCCGGTAGTGAAACGATGAGATCGGGAGCCGGTCGAGACGTGCGCCGGCGTTTACTGCGTGAGCCATATGAAGTTTCCCCTTTGATACTAATGCGGCGCCGGTCGTCTCTGGACGCGGTGTGCCGCTTGCAATTCGCTTCAGTTCAATCGTCGCTGCGTCGCCGTGTCGCGGTACCAGTCGAACGGCTGGTCGTGGGTCGCGACCATCACGCTCTTGGTGTTGAAGTGGTCGTCGAAGCTTTCGGTGCCGAACTCGCGCCCGATGCCGGAGTCGTCGACGCCGCCCCAGGGCGAGGCCGGGTCGAGGCGGTGGTGATCGTTGATCCAGACGATGCCGGCCTTGACGGCGGCGGCCACGCGATGCGCGCGCCCGACATCGCGGGTGCGGATCGCCGCCGCGAGCCCGAACGGGGAATCATTGGCGAGCCGCAACGCATCGGCTTCGTCGGTGAACGGCGTGACCGAGGTGAAGGGTCCGAACACTTCTTCCTGGAAGATGCGCATGTCGGACTTCACGTCCGCGAACACGGTCGGCTCGACGAAGAAGCCGCCCTCATGGCCGGGCACGTGAGCGGCGACGCCGCCGGTCACCAGCCGCGCGCCGTCTTCGCGGCCGAACCCTGAATACAACAGCACGCGGTCGCGCTGCCGCGCCGAGATCACCGGCCCGAGCTGGGTTGCGGGATCGAAGGGATCGCCGATGCGAATGGCTTTCGTCTTCGCCTTCAGCTTCTCGACGAACTCGTCATAGATCGAGGCCTGCACGATATGGCGCGAGGCGCAGACGCAGGTCTGGCCCGCGCCGATAAAGGCGCCGAACGCCGCATAGTTGACGGCCTGGTCGATATCGTAATCGTCGAACACCATCACCGGCGTCTTGCCGCCGAGCTCCATGGTCTGATGCGCGAATACTTTCGCCGCCGCGCCGCCGGCGATGCGGCCGGCTTCGGTGCCGCCGGTCAGCACCAGCTTGTTGATATCGGGATGTTCGGCCAGCATCCTGCCGGCGCTCTGGCCAAGGCCGAGCACGACGTTGAACACGCCGGGCGGCAGTCCCGCCTCGGTGAAGATCTGCGCCAGTTTCAGCGTCGTCAGCGGCGTGTATTCCGACGGCTTTACAACGGTGACACATCCGCTCGCCAGCACCGCCGCCAGCGACTTGCACATGATCATCAGCGGGTGATTGAACGGCGTGCAATTGGCGACGATGCCGATCGGCGTGCGCAGCGTATAATTCAGATAGGAGCCCTCGACCGGGATCACCGCGTCGCGGCGTGGCCAGCGCGAGCCCGGCGAAATACCGAAAGAAGTCCGGCAGCCGCGACAGCTGCGCGCGGGTCTCGTTGAGCGGACGGCCGTTGTTGAGGGTTTCCAGCCGGTACAGCGTGCCGCCAGATTGGCCTCGAACGCGTCGGCGAGGCGATTGACCAACCGCGCGCGGGCGCGAATGTCCATGCCGCCCCAGGCGCGGCCTTCGAATGCGGCCCGCGCGCTTTTCATCGCGCGGTCGATGTCATCGGCGGTCGAATTCGGAATTCGCGCGATCACGTCGCCGGTGGCGGGATTGCGGACATCCAGCATCTCGCCGGCGCCGGCTTCGATCTCGCGGCCATCGACGAAATTGCCGTGGATTTCGACGTCCGCTGCGGCAGGTTTGGCTGGAAATATTCAAACGTCTCTCCCTTCGACGATGACCGCGTTGCGCTTGAGCGCCGGCAGCACGCGTTTTCGGTTTGCGCAGATGTGCGCCTTGATGATGCGCGCGGCGCCTCGCGCCGTCGCGCCGCTGCATCGCCTCGATCAGCGCGACATGCTCGGCAACCAGCTGCGTCGGGTCGTGGCCTCTCACATTGGCGACGCTGACGCGCACCAGGCGGTCGGCCTGTCCGATCAGGTCGCACAGCGCCGCCGCCATGCGGCGGTTGCCCGACGCATGCGCCAGCGCGGAGTGAAAGGCGCGGTTGTAGGCGATGAAGTCCTCGTGGTTGCCCGCGAACAGAGCGGAACTCGTCCAGCGCCTTCAGAACCTCCGCCGTGGCGTTCTCGATCGCCTCGGCGACGCAGGCGGGCTCCAGCGCCAGCCGGGAACCGCAACAGGTCGCGCGCGTCCGCAAGCGAGATCGGATTGACCCGGTAGCCCTGGCGCGGCTGCACCGTGACGAGATGCTCGCGCTCGAGCCTCAGCAACGCCTCGCGCACCGGCTGGCGGCTGACGGCATAGCGTTCGGCCAGCTCCTGCTCGCGCATATCATCACCGGGCGCCAAGACGGCAGTGTCAGAATATCAGAGCGGAGGCTTTCGTAGACATTGTCGCGCAAAAGCATCGAGCATTCCTTCGCTCACGGCGACAATCTGGCAGTCCGTGAAATATCACGTCAAGTGACAAAGGCTTGAATAATGCTGAATTTTGATTTATCAATCGAAGGCGCTGGCAAGCGCACCGCCTCCGAAGCGGCATCTCCGCCTGCAACCAACTTGAAAGAGAGACGGGCATGGATCGACTTCTCGCCAACGGCACGGTCAATGCGGCGCAGTCCGGCAAGGGCCAGCCGCTTTTTCTGCTGCATTCGCTGCTGTCGGATCGGGCGAGTTTCGACGCCATCGTCCCCGACTGTCGCAGTCGTTTCGGGTGATCGTTCCTGAATTGCCCGGCTTCGGCCAATCCCACGCGGTCAGCGGAGGTCTCGCCGATGTCGCCGATCCGAATGGCCGAGGCGGTGAAGGATGGCGCCGGGGCAGAGGAGCGCCATCGTGCTCGGCAACGGCTATGGCGGTTTCGTGGCGCTGCAAATGGCTATTCGCCATCCCGAAATCGCAACCAAACTCATTCTCGCCGATTGCGGTGCTGCGTTTTCGGAGAGCGGGCCGTCGAGGCTTTCCGCAATATGGCTGCGGCCTCCAGCGCCAAGGGCTTGCAGCGATCACCGACGTCGCGATGCGCCGGCTGTTTGCGCCGGAATTTCAGGCAGAACATCCCGACCTGATGCGCGATCGTCGCGAGGCCTTCCTGAAGACCGATCCGGACGTGTTCCGCGCCGCCTGCGACGCGCTGGCCGAACTCGACCTCCGGCCCGAGCTCGGCAAGGTCACGGTCGCCGGTCCTGGTGCTGGTCGGCGAACATGACGAGGCGACGCCGCCGCCGATGTCGCGCGAACTGGCCGCCGGCCTGCCGAACGCGCGTCTCAAGATCATTCCGGGCTGCGCGCATGTCCCGCAGCTGCAGTCGCCCGGGATGTTTCTGGATGCGATCGGCGATTTCCTGCCGGCCTCCACGCCGATGCCGGCCAGATGAGGCCGTGTCGGTTACCGCATGATGCTTCCGCCCGACGCCGATTGCTGACAATTTGGGCATGCGACTTGCATAATCAGTTCGACGACGGCAATCCGGATGCCTAACCTTGTCCCGGCGGGATTGAGGTGTTACTGATGCGCGAGATTCTGGATTATTGCACCGGCGGAGTTCAGGCGCAACGTCTCCGCCGGGAGCGTTCGTCGTTCACGAGGGTCACACGACCGGTCACCTCTATGTGCTGATCGAGGGACGGCTCGAGGTCGTCAAGGGCGATACCGTCGTCGCCACCATCACCGAGCCGGGCGCGGTGCTCGGCGAAATGTCGGTGCTTGCTGGACCAGCCGCACACGGCGACCGTGCGCGCCGCTGCGGATCGGTGATTTACGAAATCGACGATGCCGCCTCGTTCCTGCGCCAGCAGCCGGCGGTGGCGCATTCTGATCGCGCGGATGCTGGCGCAGCGGCTCAATGTCGCCAACACCTATCTCGCCGACCTCAAGCGGCAATATGCCGGCCACGGCAATCATCTCGCGATGGTCGGCGATCATCCTGCAGAGCATGATCAACCTGCCGCCGACACAGGTCTCGCCAGGCTCGGATCGGCAATCTGACCCAAGGATGTGAGCCACGCCGGCGGATGCGTGATCGGCGCCGCCGGCCGCTGCAACGGCGCGCTTGAGGTCGATGCATTGCTCGTCGCCGGCCGATAGCCAGAACGCCGCGCCGTCATCGATATCGAGCACGATGTAGACCGGCGGGCGGCCGGGCTGCAGGCCGGTATTGAACACCCAGGTGGCGCCGAGCCGGTCGAACCACGAGCCGTCCGGGATGAATGGCGACTGGTGCACGTGGCCCGAGATCACCATCGACGGCTGGTAGCTTCTCGATCCACTGCACGAGTTCGACGTCGCCGAAAAATCGCTTGCCGCCCCAGCTGGTCGGCGAATTCGCCGGCGGCGCGTGATGCACCCAGATCCATCGCTTCAGCCGCGCGACGGCGGCCTCGCGAAGCTGGCTGTCGATGCGCTGCTTGACCAGCGGTCCGTCCCACCACGGACAAACCGTGAAGAGCGTGTCGCCGATGGTCAGGCTGTCGCCGTCGCAGGCGACGCCGAGTTCGCGGACCTCGCCGATCCAGCGCGAGATCTTTTCGCCCTCCGGACTGCGTTCGTCGAGGTCGTGATTGCCCGAGCAGAGGATCACCCGGGTGATGCCGGACAACAGCGTCAGATATTTTTCGACCACGACGATCTGGGCGCGGAAATCGACGAACGATCCAACGTCGAGAGCATCGCCGGCGAAGATGACGCAGGTCGAATATGCGGCGCCGCGCTGAGCAGCCAGTCGAATTGCGGCAACGAATAGTGCAAGTCTGCAACGACGAGGCAGCGCATGATCAAATCAATCCGATATGCCCGAGAACTAGGCGGTCGCGATATGGACGCATGCAGAAAGTCAGGATTGAGCAAGAACCATGCCGCACGGTCGTGCGCCGACGCGGCATATGCCGCAACATGCGGTCGCGTAGACGCTCGATCTCAGACCCGCGCCATCGCGTGCAAGAACACCACCTCGATCAGCGTGCCCGAATGCGGCCGCCGCGTCTTGATGTGGAATTTGCCGCGGTTGGCTTCGACCAGCGCCTTGGTCAGCGACAGGCTGACGCCGGAGCTGTCGGAGGCCTGGTCCGACGGCGCCTGGCGTGCGGAACGGCTCCATCGCGGCGGCGACTTCGTTGTCGTTGAGGCCCTGGCCGGTATCGCGGATCCGCAGCATCACCTCGCCGAAATCCGACAGCGCGGTGGAGACGATGACCTGGCCGCCGGCATTGGCGAGATGGATCGAGTTGCCGATCAGGTTCAGCGTGATCTGGCGCAGCGCGCGGGCGTCGGCGATCACCGGCGGCAGCGTGTGCGCCAGCGAGGTCCGGATGATGATGCGTTCGCGGTTGGCCTGCGGCTGCATCACCGCGACGCAATTCTCGACGAGTGTCGTTGAGGTTCTGGTTGGCGAAGGCGAGGTCGAGCTTGCCGGTCTCGATCCGGACGAGATCGAGCAGGTCGTTGATGATGGCGATCACGCGTTCGCCGGAAGCGCGGATGTCCTTCATGTACTCGACGTAGCGCTCGTTGCCGAGCGCGCCGAACCGTTCGCCGATCATCACTTCGGCAAAGCCGATGATGGCGTTGAGCGGCGTGCGCACCTCGTGGCTGATCCGCGCCAGCACGTCGGCCTTGGCGTTGGCCGCGCGATCGGCCAGCCGCCGCGCCTCGCTGCAGTTCGCTCTGCTCTTCCTGGCCTGCGACAGGTCGCGGAACACCGCGAAGAAATTCGAGCCGTCGGGCCGGGTGCGTCCCATGGTCATCGACAGCGGGATCAGGCCGCCGCTGCGCTCGCGGCCCAGCACGTCGCGGCCGTGATCGAGCAGGCTGGCGACATCGGCGCCTTGATGCTCGCCAGATAGTCCTGCACCGCCGCGCTGGCTTTCCGGCGCGAACAGCTCCGTCAGATTGCGCTCGCACGAGCTCGGCGCCGTCATAGCCGAACAGCGCTTCGGCGCTGCGGTTGCAGGAATTGATGTTGCCCTCGGCGTCGAACATCACGATGCCTTCGGCCGTGGTATCGAGGATGGCGCCGAGTTCCTCGGCATGGCCGTGGCCGACAGGCGGCGGCGGCGACGGCGGCGATCGGCTTGCGCGATCGCAGCCGGCATTGCGCTGCGCGCCGCGTGCCCGAGAAAATCAGGGCCAGCGCGGAATCGTCGTCCCATGAAATCGTGAACAGGCGCGCATCGATCGCCGCCGCCGGCGGCATCATTCTGCTGAAAGCCTGGCTGGCGGAAATCGTCACCGGCGTGCCGGTGTCCGACGTGCTGCTGGCGCTCGACACGCCGGGCTCGACATAGAGCGCGTCGAGACCGCCGGCCTCCTCCAGCGCGTGCAGGCTCGCATAGCCCATCCGCGCGAGAAACGCCGCGTTGGCATAGAGCAGCCGGTCGAGCCGGTAGATCAGGACGCCGACCGGCAGCAGATCGAGCAGCGCCTTGTCGCGCCGGCTCTCGCCGCGCGCCGGCGGCTCCGGGTGGCGCCAGCCATTCGGGCGCTGCGCCTGTCTGTTCGGGTGCCTCCTGCGCGGCCGGCTGTTCGGCCGCGGTTTCGGGCGCGTCGGAGGCGTCGTCGTCGCGGCGGTGCCGCCGTTTTCGCTGTCGAGCCGCTCCGACAATTGCCGGGCGAGCTCGTTGAAGGCGCTGTTTTCAACCGGCGTCAGGGTCGGCGATTTCGTTTCGCCAGGCGGCCGAAACGGCAGGACGTTCTTTGGGGTTTCCACGGATGTTTCCAGATCGGTTTGTTGTGAAGTCTCGGACGCAATCGACGCGGGTAATTCAGCGGTACCGGACGACGCAACATCGGGCTCGGCAGCCAGCTCGGCGGCCGGCGGCGCTCATGGCAGGATCAGCCGCAACGATATCGGCCGAAAACGTCTGCGGCGCCGGCGGGTCGCTGAAAGAACTCGTAGCGGCGCAACGCGGCGAGCCGCGTCAGGGCATCGAGATCGCGGCAAACGCCGAAACCTCGATAGCCGGCAAGATTGCGGGCGCGATCGTAGATCGGAAGCCCGACAATTCCACCGCCAATCGGCCGCCGCCATCGACCGGCCAGTCTCAAGGTCGACGCCGGTCCAGGTATCGCGGTGGCGATCGCCTTGAGGACGCGGCCGGTCGGGATCGAGCCCGAACGCTCGGCGATCTCGCTCCACGGCCGGCCGAAGCCGGCGGCGGTGCGGCGCCGATCAGGCGGGTGAATTCGCCGGGGTCGAGCGCGAAGCGGCCTTCGGCATCGATCCGCCACGTGAAGCGCAGCGGCTGCTGGCGCGGATCCGGCGACGGCTCGTCGAGCCGTGACGGCGCTTCGGCCGGTTGGGATGGCGCGGAATCGATCGCCGGTGACGGCTCGGCAGTCGGATGGAGATGCTGGTTCGTCGGCCACGGCTTCAATATAGGGCGAAGGCTCGTCACTGATGAACTTCTGGATCGGGCGCCGTTGTCTCGCGGCGGTGCTTCGGCGTTTGACGCTTCGACGTCGGGCATCATCGAACTGCGACGCCGTCTGCGGGTCAGGTTCGGCCGGCTCGTCCCGCGGCCGCGCTGTTCGACCGTTATCTCCGAAGTCGACTGATTCCGCGAACTCGTCGATCAATGCGAATCTCGGCCGGTGCCTCGCCGGATATCGCCGGCTGTTCGTAGTCAGGGGATCGGCGGATCCGCTGCCGGCGCGATCAGCGCAACGAGGCCGACATCCGCGCCGCGACCGACGCGCTGCAGCACCATGTGGCTGGTCCCGATCGGCGTCTCGACGCGGCCCTGGATCAGCGCGCTGCTGCGCGCATCGTCAAGGCCGGCCTCGGAGAGATTTCGAAACCGGGCAGCGGTCTCGCGGCTTCGCTGGCGCCGACCAGCGTGCCGTCGCGGGCGAATGCGGCGATCGGCGCGTCGATGCCTTCGACCAAACGCTGCAACCGCTCCGGCAGCGGCATCGTGCGGCCGATGCTTTCGGCGGCCGTCACCAGGATCGCCGTGGCTGCCATCGGCAAAATCAAGCCGCGCGCAGCCGCGGGTAACGAGCATGCCGAGCGGCGCGCCGAACGCCGCGCAGCCCGTTCCAGCCGGGCCGCGCCGTTCAATGGCAGCGTGCTTGCGAGGCGCGCCACCTGGCGCCGGTGCACGGTCCGCCGGGCCGAACAGTTTTTGGTCAATGCCGCGCCATTGCTGCGCCGAACAATCCGGCGCCGACCGGATTGGCCCACAGCACCCGCGTGCCGTCGATCGACCACAGCCATGCCGGAAGAGCGCTCGTTGCATGTAACCGCCAGCCGCGGATCGCCGACGCCTCGCAACTGGAGATTCCGCGTTATTCATCGCGTGACATGACAGGGTGAACTGGCTGTTGCTCGACGGTGGCGACAGATATCGGCGGCCAGACAAATGACAGCCTTAACGGAACGTAAAGGCTAAATGCGTGGGAATTATTGATAGTACTGATATTTTTCTGCGTACTAGACGTTTCAAAGGCCAGCGACTGGGCACTACTGTTCACCTGTCTGATCGGCAGGCTCGCATGATGCCGGCGCCAGCCGAGTGTCCGCTGGTCGGCGCGCCGCCGTGTACCGCGATCGAGGCTCGCTTCACTGTGGTCTCGTGGCCAGAGACTGCCGCCAACTGGCTTGGCGCTCGGCGCCGTCAGCTCAGCCGCTCGTTCGGGTAGCGTAAGCTTTTCTGATGCCACATGCGGCGCTATCCGGTCGGGCAGGCCGGCGGCACGAGATCCGCCTGACGCGCATCAGATGCAGGACAGGGCGGGGGCAGTCGATCGGTCGTCGGGTCGCGGCCATCGCCAATCAGGTTGAGCGCCGCTTGGTGGGCCGAAGCCTTGATCCCGCCTCGGCCGAGTCCGGGTGGATCTCGGATCGAAAGCTCGACGCCCGTCTTTTTCTTGGACGACCCTGCCATCGCGCCGCTAGAAATGTCGGCTCGGCGCATGCGGACGACGTCGTGCCGCTGCGCTGGCCGTGGCAGAACCTTAAAAAGCGCATGGGCGAGCTCTGACGCGTGCCGAGAGGCCACCTGGCCTCGAACTGGGCTAGCTCGGCGTCGGTCCATGTCTGGTGGCAGCGCGGATTTGTAAGCGGTGACCTTCTGTCGCCAGCGGGGTTCGAACTGACCTGGCCGCGGTCGAGGGCGACCTGAGGCATCTTTGCCAGCACTTCGCGCGCAGGTCAGATTTGCCGTGCCGGGAGCGCGTGCAGCCGACGCGTTCAATCATGCCGACCAGGTTTCGCGAGTCATGGTCTGCGGAGGCCAGTGGCCATGCTCGCGCAAAGGCTCGAGTGCGTACCGGTACAGCTGTTTCTGGGAGGACGGCTGCGTTGGCATATTCTATCGACCGGTGAGTATTCGGCGATCAGGCCGCCGAGGCAGTACCCTTTGCGCTTCGGTCAGCTCCTCGCTTTGGCCGGCGCGCCGAAAACCGCCGGCGGACCGATAGGCTGCCGCGGGCTCGGGCGAGACCAGTCCGCCCCGGCAACGCACCGCCCTTAAATCCCTTTGCGACGAAAGTAACGACGCCGAAGATGCCGCAATCGTCGGTGTACTCCTTGATGCTCGCAGGCAGCTTCGCCATGTTGGGCCCTCAGTCGTCGTGCCACGACGCACTCGGCAGTATATCATTTTTCGCGCGGCAGCGCATCGAGATGCCGTGTCTGAGATCACGGATGTCCCATAGCTTTCTGCGGCCTTTGATCAGCCAGAAAGGGTGGTTCGATTTGACCGGTTGAGCGCATCTCATCGAAGGTGCTGCCAGAAATGCCGAGATACATCGCAGCTTCCTCGCGAGACGAAATCCTCTGGCGCGGCAGATTTGTGGCGCGGACTTTGGAGAGCGAGCGGCTCATGTTACATCGACATCAAAGTTCAATACTACGCAGACCAAAAATAACGGCTATGTCATCGCGTGCGTTGAGGTGCGAATATGGCTCCGTCCAAGGCATCGAGATTTGCTGAGTCCAACTAGCTTGAATCCTATTTTTCACTCCATTAGGAATTCCGCGGCTTGGTCCTTGCGCGGCCTGGGTCTCTCGTTATCAACAATGGCGCGGGCGAGAGGACCTGCCCTCATTGAGGACGAAATCCATCTCTTCCTTAGTGAACGGTTGCAATTCGAGTGCAATTCGCTCGACGCCTTTGAAATCCGCCTTTCTAACCTTTCCCAGCGTATCCGACATCGATGCGGCTACATAGCCTAAAAGCGCTGTACGCGATCAGCGTCAGCGGCGAACATCTTTGTCCATCCTAGGAACTTTGGTCGAAATCAGTGAATAGTGAGGAACTAAATTCCGGGTCCGGGTGCAAAGCAAAAAAAGATACGGAACGGCGCACCCTTAAACTTGAGCCAGTCAGCAGCCAGCTTTGAACCGCGAGAAAACTCGCGCAATTGCTTTCGGCCAGACCCGATGCAGTTGGCGATTATAGCTGCTTCCACCGCACTGTACTTCGATACGAAGAATTTTGCGTCCTCAATAGATCTCTTGTCCTTCGGAAGAGTATCGGCGCGCGCCAGATATCTCGCGATCTCCACGACCAGCCTAATCCGTACTGTCGGCCCTCCTTGAATTCATATCCAATAACTGCCATGAAGGCGAGCCAACGATTGCGTTCGCGAAACCTTCGGTGTCTGTAAACATCTTCATAATTGCTTTATATCGGTCGTCGCGACCCCGGTCGGTGTTATGGAGCTCATGAAGCAGCAGGAGATTCCCGCACGGCGTGCGTCGCGGCTGAAGATTAACCTACGCTCGCCATCGGTGATCTTTTTCGGGCTCGTGGACAGGTATGCCCACGAAATGAGGGTCAGTGCCGACCAAGGCTTCGACAAGATGTAAGTTGCTTCGACGTTGCAGTTCGCGGACCGCGCGTGCTGGGTAAACCTAAGAAAACGCGAACTATCTCGGCCCTGCCTAGCCTCATACTAATCCGATCATCGCTTCCTATTTCTCGAATAGGATTTCGATTTGAGGTCATTGCGTTAGTCTCCTCGTGTGGCACCAATTCCGGTGTTGTTATGGAGATCCAAATGATAAAAGCGGTGAGTAAAAAAATATATTCGAAAGGCGGTGCCCGAAAGCGGGCCGACCGCTACCCGGTACTTTGTGCGGCCTCTTGCAGCGATTGAAAAAACGTGACGCATCAACTTGAGCTGTCTGATGGCCGCTATGGATATCTCAAATATCTGCAGTCGGTTTACTATTTTTATCTGAAATCTAGGATCGAAAACCCGGAAAACGTGATAGGCGACGGATTGTGCTCTCTGAAAGAACGCAAAGATCCAGACTTGATTAGCGCGCTGATCAAGGCGACATCGAACGTCTCCAAAAGCTCGCAAGGCAAGTATGCCTTTCGCCGTTCGTCTAGCTGAAACGCGGGATGTCCGCCCTGAAGATGTCATCGCCTTTGGCAAGGGCCGAAAGAAAAAGGCTACGCGGTCGAACACGCAGCGACCTCGTTTACCGCCTTCGACTCCCACGTCATTCGATCCAGCGTAAACTGATAAGAAGGACTAGGCTGGGTGCAATTGCACCTGTATTGCCCAATTTGCAGTGGCTCGAAGTAGCCGCCTCTACGACTGCCCTGGTCACCCGCGTCGAGAGTATACCAAACCGTAACGGCACTCCGCGGTTGTTGACCACTTTACATCCTGAATTGCTGGCTTTGATGGCAAATGTGGAGAACTACAGCTCAAAATGTCGAATGGTGAAATCGGCTGGCCAGCCGAAGCGCGTAGGGGCGAAACCCAACCGCACCAATAGGAAAAGTGATGGAAGATGATGACGATCAACTCGCACGAACCATCGCCGACCTCACGCGGATATCCCCGCTTAAGTATAGTCGCCCGTGAAGAATTCGGAAGCGATTGATTGATCGTTGTGATTTGACCTGAGCAAGTAATCGATTTTGCAAGAAAGCCGGGTGTGGATGTCGGATTTCTTGCGTTTTGGGATTCCCGGCTGGCGGGGTTCATGATTCCTTTGACGGCGAGATTCGCTGTCAAGGAAGAGCCATGAGCCAGCCGCGCGACGACCGCCAGGACGATCTGTTTCGCTCGTCTCTGGAGCAGATCATCAATCTTCGCCATCCGCTGGTGCGGCTCGCGGCGGAGATTAATTGGGATTTTCTGGCGAAGCGCTTCAGCTCGGTATGTCGCCTAGGGCCGGGGCAGCCGCCACTGCCAACGCGGCTGGTGGCCGGGCTGTTCATCCTCAAACATATGCACAATCTCTCTGACGAGGCGCTGTGCGACAGGTGGGTGGAGAATCCGTATTTCCAGTATTTCTGCGGCGAAGTGGTGTTCCGGCATGAACTGCCGTTTGACCGCTCGTCGCTGACCCGCTGGCGTCAGCGGCTGGGTGAGGAGCAGATCGCCGCGCTGCTGCAAGAGAGCCTCTCGGTGGCGCACCGGAGCGGGGCGATCCAGACCAAAGATCTCGAGCGGGTCGTGGTGGACACCACCGTGCAGGAGAAAGCGATCGCGCATCCGACCGACGCCCGGCTCACCCATCGCGCGATCGAGAAGCTGGTCGATCTGGCCAAACGCGAGGGTGTCGAACTGCGCCAGAGCTATCTGCGGGTGGCCAAGCGCGCCGCCATCATGGTCGGGCGCTATACGCATGCCCATCAGTTCAAGCGCGCCAGGCGGCAACTTAAGTTCCTGCACACCCGGCTCGGCCGCATCATCCGCGACATCCGCCGCAAGATCGAGGGCAACACAGCGCTCGAAGACCGCTTCGGCCCACCAAATTGAGCGCACCACTGGGGCGCGCAAGGTAATCAGAGTTGCCCGTCTGCTCAGGCTGCGTAACACTCGCCGCGCGGACAATCATGGGTGGGAGGCAAAATTGGCAAAAAGCAAAGGCGCGGCGGTCCAGTGGCTAAGCGCAGCACTTCGGTTACGATATTGGGCAAGAAGGTCGCGGCGTGCGGAGCGAATGATTGACGGCCGTTACCGGCCTGCCGGGGGCAAATTCTCGCGTCTTTGTTGGTACGCTCATCCACACGATCAACAAAGGCAAGATGCGCCTTGCTATCTTCAGTGTCCCGAAGGCTAGCTACGGGAGAAACAATGCATTGCTGAGAGCTGGGCTGATCTGTCCGAGCTTTACGCCTTGCAAGGCTCATAATAAAGGCCCTTCGAGCGCAGTTGGTCAACTACTTGGTGGTGAACAGCCTCAACCAGCCCCGCGGGTTGCAACCATTGCGCCACGGCGGGACCTTACTTGAAGATGTGCCTGTCCGGTTTTCGAGTTCGAATATTGACAGCCTTGGCTCATCCGAACGCAACCAAATCCAGGGGTGGTTGCACGCAAATGCAAACTAATGCAGTCAGAGGCCTGTCTTCCGGGGCTTGAACCAACCACCGCATTCGATCGTTCTTTCGCCAAAACTGCAATATTAACGCTAATCGCCGGCCGCCTTATAGAGCGCGGGCATCAGCGCAACGCCAACTCCCGCAGCCACCAGACCTAACGCACGATCATCCTGGTCTGTGCGATAAACCAGCCGAGTGCGAATTCCCCGGGGCAAGAAGAAGCGCCGTCAACCCGAAATGTCTCGCAGCTTGTTCTAAGGATGAACGTTCAGTTCTGAAGGTCGTCGAGCGTAATCGACCTCAGCTTCGGCAAATCGATGATTTGATTCATGGCTGAGCACATGATTAACAGAAGAGCGCCACCGATGTCTCGCTGTCAGGGGCATCATTCAGGCTGGTAAGGCACACATCGAGCTTTTTCTGCTCGAGGCGCTTTTCGAGTTCTTCGCGTGGCCCTTCAAATAGTTCGATTTTGGATATCCGGGTGCGCCTGCCGGAATGCGTGCAGCACACCGACGACATGGACGGTCGGAAGGGTTCGCAATACACCAACGCGCAACGTCTGCGGTGCGGAAGCGGCACGAAGCGTGGATTTGATGGTGTTGCAGGCGAGGAGAATGTCTCGCGCGGCGTCGAGCAAGCGGCTACCGGCAGGCGTAGGAACGACGGATCCTTGGCGTCTGTCGAGAAGCTTCGTCCCATTTCCTCTTCCAGTTTGGCTACTGCAGCGGAGATCGCGGTTGCGAAACGCCCGCACGTGATGCGCCTTTAGTGAAGCTGCCGGTTTCAGCAACGGCGACAACTGACGTATTTTTGGTAGAGTTCCATCCCATGCGTTACCTATTGAAATCATAAAGACAAACGATTTTATGCGCGGACTTCAATTATTAGTGGATCCTGTCGGTCCTCCGATCAGACGGCGGCTGTCAAAAGGACACGAGAACGTGTGATAAGCGTAGCGAAACTCAGACAATGCCTAGCCAGCTGGGATATGCGGACGTTTCACCGATCCCCTCTATCGCTCGCGGAGAAGGCTGGTGCGAATGGCATCGTCAGGGAGATCGCCCGCCGCCGCGCTCAGTGGTGGTACCACTGCTCTTTGCTCATTCGCGATGTACCTGGCGACCCTTGTCGTGCCTTCGTATTTTCCCGGTCTTGTTGACACAAGATCTCTAGGTCGATCAATCTGCTTATGTGTTGCACGCCCAGTTTGCCGTCACCTTCTGACAGCCTTTATCATGCGGTGTGGTGCGGCGTGCCATCGATCACCGATAGCTGAGGCATTTGCTATTCTGTCGCTGCGCCGGTGATCGGGAGCATCCGATGATTGCTTCCGCTCACGGGACATCTGTCACCGCCGTTTTTCTGGATTCATCGCGCTGAGCTCTTGACCGACCTGGTGGTCCATGCGCAGGGCGCGCAACGCCACAGGTTTTTCGTTGCAGGCTGCCGCCTCACGGGATGGCAAAACGGCCTGGCCATCTCCGGGGACTATATGTCAGCGGCTTCCTTCCTTGAATTGCGGGTCTGTTTCACTCTTTGGTTATGACGGCCTGCTGTACTCGTTTGGCTTTATCGTCGGCTGGGTAGTCATCGTATTGCTTGTTGCGAGCCGCTTCTGCAATTCCGGAAAGTATACGTTGTCGGATGTACGGCGTTTCGCCTGCGGGCACGGCCCGTGCAAGCGCGTGGCCGCGGTCTCCCTCGGTCACGATCGGATTATTTTACTTGCTGGCCCAGCTTGTCGGAGCCGGTGCCATCGCCTTCGCTGTTGCTACCGATACAACCGATACCGCAATCATACTAGTCGGAATTCTCATGGTTGTTTACGTGCTGTTCAGAATACAGACTACTCACGTGCAGATCGTCGTAGCCGTGCTCGTGTTCGGCGCTACAATTTTTCTAACGGTCTTGCTGATGAGCCGCTTCAACTTCAGTGTCGATGCTCTTCTCTCCGCTGCTGCGACAGCAAGCGGAGAGGGAGATGCCTTCAGCCGGGTCTTTATTTCACGAACAAGCTTTCTGACCTAGTGTCTCTCGGGCTCGGGCTGCCTCTAGGTACCGCCGGGCTTCCCACATTATGATGTGTGCGGTTCTATACGGTCCCCGTCGCTAAAGACGCACGCACCTCCGCGAATTGGGTCATTGGGGTTGTCGGATCTACCTTGTGATGACCACGGTTCTCGGCTTCTTTGCGCGGCGGCGCTGGTTGGTCGGAATACGATCATCGCAGCCAATAAGGCCGGCAACAGCGCGGCCCCGCTGCTCGCTCTTCAGCTTGGAGGCGGGTCAGGGACGCTGGGGGCGAGATCCTAGTCGCCTTTTATCTCGGCTGTCACTTTCGCAACCATACTTGCGGTGGTGGCCGGACTTATCATTGCTGCAGCCACCAATATCGCTCGCGACGTTTATACGCACGTGATCAAGGCGGAAGCCAGCAGCGAAAAACTGAAGTGAAAGTGGCGAAGGTGGCGACTATCGCAGTTGGTGCTGCGGCGATCATGTTGGCGCTGGCAACGAAATCCTCAATCACCTTCCCCAATGTGGCCACTGCACTCGCCGTGTAGACGCAGGCGGAGCGCCGTCCACCCATCATTTTCTGGTATTCCCGCTGTACCAGGAAGCGGCTTCCATCAGCTGAGCTTTGTCTTGCCCTAATTGCGGGTGATGTAGTCACCAGTTGGTAGGTCCAGCCATCATCCACTGAAAAAGGTCTGATGGCTGCTGGGGATGGTATCGCATCTTGCGATCGTCCTGCATCATTGGCATCGATCGATTTGCCGGTGGTTGAACTGGGTCTTAATAACGAGAATTCCACCGGCGGAAGAACATTTCGCATCGTACCGCAAATCCGCGCCTGACAGGCTCGCGGCTGCAAAGAGTTCACAACTTTAGTCATATTCTAAATTCAAGGAGGAACTTATGCCGATCATCACGCAAGTGATATCCGTAATGGAAGAATCCAAGGAACAAAGACAGCTGGCCATCGGCCTAACCAAGGCGGTTCAAGAAGTTACAGGCGTCAGTATCGATCACATCTTCTTGTGATGCGGAAATGCCCGGTTTCAATTTCGTCGATGCTGGTGCGAGCATCACGTTCCCGACTATGTTCCTGGTCCCGACGGCCAGATCTGCCGGACATGAACAGCCCGCCTTCGCGCTTCAAATAAGCGAACCTCTTAAGCCCGCTTTCAACAAGGAGATTAAACATGCCATTCATCCAATGCGACTCTTCGAAGCCGGACTTAGCGACAGCGAAAGCGCGACCTCGTCAAAAAATGACTGAGATTACGCATAAGGCATCGGCTCCGCTTACGGCCACATCAACGTCGTCCTGCGCGAACACCCAAGCAGCAATCTCGGCGAGGCTGGCGAGGTCGATCGGGGATTGATTTCCGCGCGACGCCTGCAGGCAACTCTCCCGCCAAAGTAGCTTAGGTCGATCAAACTGGGTTTCAGTACTAGCGGTGTATTCACGTTCTCCGCCGGTTGATTGCTTTTCGCAGTTGCCCAGATGCAAGGGCGCATCTAAGTTTTCCTGTTGTTGATGCGATTTGAGGGACGGCAAGGACCGTGCTCTCAATCTCTGCGGCTGAGACGCGTCTGACCGGTCCTGCTGTCTGCCTTTCCTTCCCCACCAGCAGCGCAGAACTCACGTAGAAGCGATACCGCACGCCGTTCTTGCTGGAAAAGCTTGGGCTCATCCGGTTGCCACTTGTCATCGAAGAGCTTGCCCTGGAGCAGAGCCCCGCTCTCCAGATCGTTTGACCTTGCGGCCCTGCGGAGTTGGATTTGAGGAGCTCTTGAACCCGGTCGAAGGTCGCGCGATCGATGATGGCTTCGTGCTCGCCCTTGAACCACTTGCCGCCGTGATGGATCTTCGCCGAGATAGATCGCGGTTCTTGAGAAAATAGGCGAGGGGACCGTAGGTGAAGGGAATACCCCGTTGTATTTGGCGACCTTGGTGTTGCGGCTGCTTGGTGACGATGCCTCTGCGGTCGAGTTCGGCCACCAGCTTGCTGAAGGACTTCAGTTCCAGATAGAGGCGGAAGATGGTTCGGACGGTTTCGGCCTCGGCCTTGTTGATGACGAGCTTCTTGTCCTTGCCGTCATAGCCGAGCGGGACGGTGCCGCCGGTCCATTTGCCCTTGCGTCTGCGAGGCCGCGATCTTGTCCCGCACCCGCTCGGACGACAGCTCCCGCTCGAACTGGGCAAAGGACAAGCAGGACGTTGAGGGTCAGCCGTCCCATCGACGTGGTCGTGTTGAACTGCTGGGTGACGGCGACGAACGAGATCGATCTGGCGTCAAAGGCCTCGACCAGCTTGGCGAAGTCGGCGAGCGAGCGGGTGAGGCGGTCGATCTTGTAGACCACCACCACGTCGATCTTGCCGGCCTCGATATCGGCCAGCAGCTTCTTGAGGGCAGGGCGGTCGAGATTGCCTCCCGGAATAGGCGGGATCGTCATAATGCTGGGGCAGGGCCTGCCCAGCCCTGCGAGGCCTGGCTCTTTGATATAGGCCTCGCAGGCCTCTCGCTGGGCGTCCAGCGAATTGAATTCCTGCTCGAGCGCCATGCTCGGTGGATTTGCGGGTGTAGATCGCGCAGCGGAGGACCTTTCGGTCTTCAGCCTTCATGATCTTTGCGTCCCTGCTCCGACTTAGTCGCGCCCGAGCGCAGCCCAAAGAACTGCGGGCTGTTCCACTTGGTGCCGGTAATCTCGAAAGGATCTCAGAGAGGCTGGAATAGTCGCCCCTCCCGCGCAAACCCCCTTTCCCTCACCACGACCCGGTAGGTCCCATGATTCCAGGTACGCACCAGCTCACAGCCCGGTTTAATCTGCCGAGGCAGCTCAATCCTGCCGTTCGGCCTTACCAGAGCTGCCCCTACTCAGCTGGATCCAACAGGCGCTGATGTTCCCGTGAGAGCCTGGCCATACTGCTCCTGAATCCTACGCGCGATGTTGCGTCGGAGCAGGTCTGGACCAAATGCCTTCGGCGGCTCGGAAGTGGAACAGCTCGCGGTAGAGGCTTCGCAACCCCACGATCGGCATTTTGGGCAGCCGCTCTTAGTTTAGCCTCTACCTCTTGATCGTCGTCCGGCCGGCGGCGTTGCCCATGAGAACCTCGTCGATCTGTCCGGCGCCAGTTTGGCCTTCTCCATCGCCGCGCCGATCACGTGGAGCCAGACTTGTGGGCGCTGAAGGCGACAGCTCGCCCATGAAGCGGCCGAGCAGCGGCGTGCGGGCGGCGGAAAGGATGACGAAGGGGCTCGAAAGCAGCGGCCATGGCCGAACTCCTCTGTTGATAGCTGTTGTTATACCCTGACGATTGTCATATAATATAGCCGGCATTGCAATGAAATGCTGCCGTGACCTGCAAAGGAAGCGCGGTTCCAGAATTGCTTCGGAGGGATGGGGACGGCTTTCCAGCCGGTCACCTTGAGTACCATGCACGGAGTGGCGATGTTACGTAGAGACCACGGGCGTCAAACCCACAGTCGGATCGTTGAGACATGCCTCCTACGGTTTGCGCGCAAAGAGGCGCCGAAGGGCTCAGCGTTGTCGACTTGATGAAGCTCGCGGGTCTGACGCATGGTGGCTTTACAACCATTTCGATTCGCGTGCCGCGCTTGTTGGCGAGGCGATCGCCTTTGCAATGGACCAAACGACCGAGCGGTGGAAAGAAGCTGGCGAACAGGAAGGCCAACGGAGAGCGCTTCGAGGCGTTGATCGCCGATTATCTTAGTCCCGGCATCGCGACAATCCCAAAACACGGTTGCGCACTTCCAGCCTTGGCTGCCGATGTCGCTCGATCGAGCCCGAGCGAGCGGCAGGCACTTGGCTTCCAAACTGGAGAAGATGATCGACGTCTTGGTCGAGCTGCTTCCCGATGAGGCACCCCAACAGGCCCGCCAAATCGCGACGGGCGCTATCGCAACCATGGTTGGATCGATCGTGCTGTCGCGTGCCGTCGGCGCCGGGAAGCTTTCCGACCGCATCCTCGATGCCGGACGCAGAACCGCCGGCGGCCGGATCCGGAAGCCCCGGCGAAGAGCAATAAAGGCGATGCGCTGCGGACAAATCATAACGTAAGGGAGGTCAACCATGACGGCCGGCAAGTGGCTCAAGACAGCCTGCAACCTGTGTTACATCAATTGCGGTATCGAAGTCTTGGTGAATGACGGGCGCCTCGAGAAGGTGCGGGGCGACCTGGTCTCGAGCCCGAAATCGCAGGGCTATCTGGGTGCAACAAGTGCGACCTGGATCCCCATATTATGCGCATCACAGGGATCGGCTCACGACCCCGCTGCGTCGTCGCGCCGACGGCGGCTTTGACGAAATCGAGGGGACGTGGCGATCTCGGAAATCGCGCGGAGCGGCTCGCGAGACCTCGTCGACCGGTATGGCGGCGAGAGTATTGCCCTTCATGGCGGCGGCGGGCAGGGCAACCAATGCCGGCGGTGCCTCACGCCAGCTGGATTGTTGCGCGCACTGCGTTCTGCGTAGCGTCTTCAACGCCCTTCGCAGGAGAAGACCGGCGACTTCTGGGTCAATGGGCCACATGTTCGGCAGCCAGACGTGCCACACCGCCGAGGACGTGCATCATTGCGACCTCTTGCTTGCTCATCGGCCTGCAATCCCTGATCGCGCACGGCTTCCCAATGCGCGCGACCATCTCAACCAATCCGCAAGGATCCCGCGCGCAAGCTGATCGTCGTTGATCCCCGGCGCACCGAAACCGCCGAGCTCGCCGATCTGCATCTCGCGGTTCGTCCCGGCGCGGACGCGTTTCTCCTGGGGCTCTGCTGGCTACGGTTGTCCGTTCCGGACCTTAGCAATACGTAACTGAACGAAGTAATACC
>ERZ1370068.6836-contig-5794_pt1 | contig 48312 bp, 92 predicted proteins | sample MGYA00561227_ERZ1370068 | MGnify/ENA primary metagenome ERZ1370068 (study PRJEB38410, sample SAMEA6850437) | metagenome | study: Metagenomic assessment of the ecological functions of the soil: analysis of the soil microbiota associated with the... | reverse complement strand
ACACCAACCTCGTCCCGTGTCATTGGGGGCCTCCAAAGTAATAGCCTCTGCGGTAAGTGATTGTGCGAACTAGTTTCTTCATCGCGCTATTTGTGATTTCCAATTCACCTGCCTAAAGGAAGGAGAATCCTTCTCTATTGCTTTGTAGGTAATCACGTATTGCGAACGCAGGTCTTGCTCGATGCCGGCAAAAGAGGAATTCAGATCTTCTATGGTCTTCGGTTGAAAGAAGCGGCCTCCAGTTTCATTGGCAAGCCGCCTTAACGTCTTTCTGTTTACCCCCTCCGTCAGTGTTGTATCTCCTACGCCAATCGCGTAGACGACAGCGTCAGACTCAACTGCGCGCGAAATTGCCTCATCCAAAGTCGCGCGGCTGCTGGTGTCTTCACCATCAGTTACAATTACCAGCACATTGCGGCGCTTGCCACCAGGTTTGGGCAAAATGCCTTTGCAGGTGAGCCAAACAGCGTCCCAAATTGCGCTTGTATAGATTAGAGATCCGGTCACAGGTTTGGCGCCGAACGGCAAGAGCGTTCCGAGCCCATGATACTGTGTGCCAATTTTCTTTATCCGATCGAGTACTGGCTCGATGTCGACACTTCGGTTCGTCAAGGACTGCTCTAAATATGGATCGCCGGCGAAGGAAATAAGGGCTATCCGATCGTCGTGACTGTTTGCAACCAGCTTTGGTGAACAGACGGGCGGCGATCTTTTTTCGTTGGCTAGAATATTGCCCCGAGCGCCGCTTACATCAATCAAAATTGCGACTTCGAAAGCGCCAAGCTCTTGGTGTTCTCAAACTGTCTTAGTATTTTCTGGGTTCTAGCCCATCTTCGTAAACCAGCAAATCAGGACTCGTTGAGTGTTGTTATGTACGTATCTTTCTTGTCCACCGCGGAGAAGAACACACTAACCAGATTTGTGCTCGTTCGTAAGACCTCGTCAGGTTCCGTCTGGGCGCTGACTACACTGCCCAGCGAGGAAAATGACGACTATCGTAAAAAGCACCTTTAGATGCATGGAGCTGTCACTTTTCTCGAGGTTGCACGGTTCAAAACACAAAATAGAGTCAATAAGGGGCTAACGTATCAATCGAAACCGAAGCCGCCGAACGGCGGAGTTAACCGGGCGGCGCGAAACCAAGAAGCACCTTCGCCGGATCACGCTTGATGCGAAGAGCTTCCGCCGCTCCGGTTCAACGATTTGTTCGGCCTATGCTGGCAACGGTTACCCGTGTTTTGAAGTGGTATTCAAACGCTTCGAGTAGATCCTCTTCGGAATAAGCAGCGTCGTGGTCACGGACTCCCTATTTGCCCACGAGTCGAAATACCCAGAAACTTTGTCCCGTGAGTGTCGTCATAAGCAACCTTGTCTGGAAGATGCAGCGACCCGGCAGGAAGGGCAAAGGAACAAATTGTTTGGAAACCAGTCCCGTGAAGTCCCAGCCGACCTGGAGCCGCGCATCCGGGGGTGCCTTGCCGAATTTAGCCCCGGTAGTGCTCACACGCAGAATTTGCAGCCAATGGTCATGCGTCTTCGAGTGGACAAAGATACCAGAGCTGTACCGCCGCCGAAGTCGCGCCCATCTCCGAAGTGTCGCCCAACCCACACAAACTCACAGTCGTAGTCAACAACGACTATGCGCGTTCCGCCCCGCCAGGTTTTTCGTCTCGGACAACGAGGGAGTGAAAACGCCTTTCGCTTTGCGGAAAACGCGCCGCTCACAAGTCCAAATAGGACAAGCGCTGTTACGATGTGAGCGTTTTCATAGGCCGAACGCTTGGCTTCAGCTGCGGCGCGCGATCAGCATACAGGCTGAGCAGGAAAAGATTACTTGAGAACAATGCTATCGCGCCGTCAGCTGCAAGCCATTGTTGGGTTTCGCTGTCGGTTTTACGGTGTGGTCGCCAAACTTCCTGAAAGTGTGAACGGGGCGGGCCTTTACCAACCGAGCAACCCATTCACTTTGCGCTCTTTGGAACGTATAAGTGAAGGAACGCTCAATGGAAAGCACGGGCGAAGCACGGTTGACCTTCCGTCACCGCTGACAACCTGACCACCACAAATCCATCTCTTCGATAGATGCTCCGGATGACCAGATACTCAATCACGTGGTCAGAGCTAAAACGCTGGATATCGCCGGATGCCATTAATGAAAAGCCCTGTTTCTCTATTCGGGTCGCCGAAACCGGAACCAATGTTGTCGGAAGAGAAAGTCCTGATATTTCCAAACTCCGAGCCAAAGGGTTTGATTTCCTTTGGAGCAGAGATTCGAGTATCTCGGCTTCGTCCTGCTCAGAAACAACAGCGCTTTTGGCTTTGGCCATAGCTGACCAACACGCTACTCGCGATCAATATAGCGAGAATCGAAGCAACAAGCTGTTCGAACAACTTCATCATTCTGAATCTCCTCGGGGAATAGGAAGAAACCCAACGTTTGAGTTGACCGGGCGCGGCGATTACATTCAACCTTCGATTCGAATCGAACCAAGTTGAGAAAGAGGCTGTCCGCGCTCCGGTCCAACGATTTGTTATGTTGCGTCGGTGGTACAGTGCCCGTCGGGTTGAACGCGTTTCCTCCGCCACACCCAATCGACAAGCAGATAACAAACGCTGAAGTAGATAATGTGTATCGCAAGGTACTCGGGCGTTGGATGCGGTTGTACCGAACGATCCTGGGACATTGCGTGACCAATTACGTAAGCCAGAAAGCCAAACAGCAACAACAACGCTAGGTGTCAGAACCAGCCAAACGAAGATGGCTGCGATGGTCTTAAAGCGGAGCGTTTCTAAAGTCCACCGTGCGAAGCCGATAATTTCTAACTGATCCAATGATCACAAGGGACAGGCGTAAGCCCAGCGACTATAACGAAGCTCCATCCAAGTATCGAGTAGAGCACCCGCTCATGAATCGAATTCCTAGCGAAAGAAAAGCAACATAACGTTGCTGGCCTTCAGCTGCGGCGCGGGACTCAGTGCATCCGAGCTCGAAGGGAAAGAAGTTACTTGAGAACCATGCTATCGCGCCGTCAGCGGCAGCAGCTTGCTGGCCGCGCGGCTCGGGATTAATGCTGAACCCGAATCGAACCATCCTTTTCTCGCTGAACGTCATCGTCAATACGAAATGGGGCTGAAGGGATCGCAGTACTCCAATCAGCGTCGGAATGACCTTCCGAAAGACCACGAAGCGAGCTTTATCGTCTTTTTGCGGAAGGGTCCATCGCGCCAAATGCACCACCCCATGACCTTTACCGATGAGCCAGGTGGTCAAGTAGGTGAACAATGGCCACCATTGCTCACGGGATCAAGGCAAAATTCAGCAAGTGCGTTTGCGCCAGAGACTGTTTGCCAACTCTTCGATGGCTCGTCAAATCTTTGAATTGCGTAAGCGTATTCCAAGGGTGGGTTTAGGTATCACTAACCGGCCTGCACGCCAGCAACCGCACTGGTAGCAGAGAAACGTTTGATACGCTCAATACATCTTTGTTTCGTTCGGGAATCGCAAATATTGAAATCTTCATTTAGCGCATCAACGTGCAACCCATAAGGCACGAAATGTCCATAGGTATGATGATGTCTCAATTCAACTGCGAGACTCAGCGAGGCAACTATTACCAAAACAGAAATCAGCAATTTTAGATGGGGTTTGTTTTGGTGATTCTCATTACTAGAAGCGGTTAACGCCAAGTTTGAGCGGCTCGCCCACGCAAGCTAACCAAAGAAGCCCGCTCATGGCGAGTCCGGCTCCAAGCGCTTGTTCTGCGGCGGACTCGATTAATGCTGAACTCCAACCCAAGCAACAAGTGCTCAAGGGCAGCGTCAAATGAATCCGCGACATGCTGAACTTTCCATCACTAGATACACGGCCTCATTATCATCGATAGGATAGCCACGAAGAGGTGACCCCCGACCGCCTCCCCAAGAGGAAAACACGCGTTTGCCTCTTTGAAGTAGCCAAAAGAAAGAAAACGATCTTCCTCGCATAAGACAAGCGTTGATCGATATTTAGATCGCTCTTTGGCGCAGGCTACGCCAGCCCTTCCGATTTGATATGTAGCCCGCCGAACTCCAACAAAAACGTCGCGACTGACCGCCGATAACTGAAAACCTTCTTCGCTTCCAATTGCGCGGACCACTCAGTCACGAGGCTGGGCACCGATCGACCTTCAAACCACCCCGACTCGCGCAAAAGAGATTCGGTTTCAGCAGAGAATCTTGTCATTTTTCCAAGTAGTCGTAGAACGGCGGAGTTGACCGGGCCACGGCGCTACCGAGCAGCTTCGCCGGACCACGCTTGATGCGAAAGTCGCTTCCCGTGGCCCCGGTCCAACGATTTGTTGGATGTGCGCGTCAGTCAACATGTTTGTATTTTCCTGCGCGCACAAAATACGATGGCAAACTCGACGTGCCGATGGGAATTGTTTCTTTATCCGCTCCCGGTAAGAGTTTCTCTGCGGCCGGAGCGCGCACTCCGTCGCTAGTGTCTTCTCCCCGTTTGGGAATCTGACCGTTCGAAGATACCTGTCAACAGGCGCGTCTCCGGTTCGCACCGCACGAAATTGCCAGTCCTGCGCAGTTTCGACCAGCTTGGCTAGATCCCCTCGTCCGGGAAATATACCTCGACGGTCACCCGGATGAACTCTCGCCGGCGCATCGGGGCGCCCTTTCAGCCGAGCAATTAGCCATAGAGCGCATGACGGTGGGAGAGAGCACGGCATGAAGGTGTATTCGGCGATGACAGTTCCCGTGAGCTTCTTCCTTCTTTGAGCAGAGCGGACTTTGGGCCATGAGCAACACTGACCGCCAGTTACATGGGGAGTGCGAAAAGCGACGCGATATATGAGCGATTAGTCTTCATGCCGCGATAGAAAAAGGAAGCCATCCAACTACGTATTATCAGCGGGATCTGCGGCGCAAGTACGGATTTGGTGGTATTATACGGGGCCGCTTACCCTCATTATCAATCACCCTTCGTAATATGCCAACACCGAAACTGCTGGATCAGGGTGAGGACTGTGATCCGTGTCAAGCATTTCAGCCTCAGCACCGAGCGCGCCTACGTCGGCTGGATTCGGCGCTTCATTCTCTTTCACGCACAAGACGCCATCCTCGTAACATGGGCGAAGTTGAGATTCGGCAGTTCATTTCCTCATCTGGCCGTTGAACAGAAAATCTCCGCCTCGACGCAGACCGTTGCTCTCAGTGCTGTGCTGTTCCCTTACCGCGATGTTCTCAAACAGGATCTCGCCATACATCACGAATATCGAACGCGCGAAGCACTCACAAAGCTTCCGGTGGTCTTTACCCGAAGCGAGGTACAGGCAGTCTTAGCTAGGCTGGATGGCACTGCTCACCTGATAGCCTCACCCTTTATGTGGTTCGGACTGCGGCTAATGGAAGCCGTGAGGTTAAGAATCAAGGACATAGACTTTGAACGACGCGAATTAACTACTCGCCAGGGTAAGGGGCAAAGGATCGGCGTGACGATGTTGCCTGTCTCAGCGGAAGACCCTGCGGTCGCAACTGCAAAAGGGTACGACTGTTGCACCAGGCTGACCAAGATTGGTTTCGGGAGAGTTGAACTTCCCTTCGCATTGGGACGCAAGTATCCGCGAGCAGCAACCGAATGGGGTTGGCAGTATGCGTTTCCCGCCGCCAGACGCTCCCGCGACCCGCGCTCGGGGTGCGAAAGAAGACACCACTTGCTCACCGATTATGTGCAAAGAGCAGTCAAGACTGCGATTGGTCTAGCGCAACTCAACCGAGGCGGAACCTCGCCACTCGCTTCGTCATAGCTTTGCTACTCATCTGCTCGAAGATGGTTACGATATACGCACGGTACAGGAACCGTTGGGCCACAAGGACGTCCGCACCACGATGATCTATACGCACGTGTTGAATCGTGGGGAAGAGGCGTTAGAAGTCCGCTGGACTTATGATCACCACCCGCGGGCATTTTGCTACCCGCCGCGAATATTCTGGCTGCGCGTCGACACTCTCGTCTCGGTCAACGCTTTTGCGGTTGGACTGCACTTTATCACCTTGGCCTACTACTATCTAGTTTGGCCGTACACTGTGCGACTTTGGCCGTACACTCTGCGACTTTGGCCGCGCACTCTGCGACTTTGGCCGTGCACTCTGCGACTTTGGCCGTCAGCACTCTGCGACACTTTGGCCTTGGCCGTACACTCTGTGACTTTGGCCGGACACTCTGCGACTTTGGCCGTGCACTCTGCGACTTTGGCCGTGCACTCGTGCGACTTTGGTCGTGCTACCCGCTCTCCCGTTGGGAGAGGTGATAGGGTGAGGGTCTAGCCGCGTCTAAGCCCTCATCTCCAACCCTCCCCCAGCGGGAGGGTGAAGTAGCGCTCGATTTCACTTTGTGCAGCGCGGGCGTGACCGACCAATCAGCCCGTTTTCCTGGCGGTGGAACTGCAACCCCTTGATTTGTTTGTAGAGTTGGCTCTTGATGCCAAACGCGGCGCTGACGTAGGCCTTCACCAGCAGCGCGACTGTTGACCACGGAATCCTCGCTCGTGTAGAGCACTTCGTCGCGGATGCCGCGCGCCTGGCTGACCGGCACAAAGCTCGCGCTCACCGCATCGTTCGCAGCTCGCAGTTCTGCGGCAAACGCTCGCAGGCTGGACGAGCTTCAGTTCGGTTCTCGTTCGGGTTGTAGGAAGGGATATTGGCGATGAGCGCAACCATGCCGTCGACGTTTCCGGCCTGGTTTTCGTAGCTCATCTGCGATGTCGAATGAGCCGTGTTACCCGTGCCGCCTTCACTTCCCGGCTTGCTCGGATCTCCCTTGGGCGCTTTCGCCTTGGGTTGGCTGGAGAGTTTCCGGCGATACGTACTGAGGTCGTCCAGAACTTGGCTGGTCGGCCCCGGAGGCTTGCGCCATCGCGAAACGCGCTTCCCATTCGTGGCGCCACGTCCGCAAAAAGGGTCTGGCGGCTGTTAACGGTTACTTTGTACGGAGCCTCGTTTGTCTTGAGGTCCACGGTCGAAGCCTGTCCCGACGAGTAAAGCGTTTCGAGTGCGGGCTTGCCGATTTTCGTGTTGGCTGGGATTGTAGTTAGGGTCGGCAGAAACGAAGTCGATTAACTTGCGAAAGTTGCCGAGCAGTTTTTGATCGCCTGATTCTGAAGTCATGACGTGAGCTCCTTTGGTGAAGTAGGACAGGCAAGCGTGCCTGTCTACAGAGTTTCAAGGCGCGGACGAAAGACGGGGAGTCTTCGGTTCCACGGCTTGTGGTTTTGGCTGAGTCGGGAGTTGCTTAGAGGCAGCTGCTGAGAATCAGCCGTTAGACCTAGGAAAAAGAGCGAGTGATCTGGGCGGCACGATAGTCCTGCAGCGATGAGAAGTCAATCATTTTTGGACGTGGGAAGAGTGAAGGTGAAAGGTGAAGAGTGAAGGTACTGAAGTGAAAGGTGAAGGGTGAAAGGCGTTGCCTCAAAAGTGCTGAATGCGGTTCAGATGAGAGCGACGCGTAGCGTCGTGGTGAGTTTAGCCCCCGGGTGAGCGAGGCCCGAATATCGGGACCAGCGTAACCCGGGGATCAGTCCCTAAAGATCCCAAGCCCGCTTTAGTGGCGACAGAATATTGCGCGCGGCTTTGCACAAAGAGTCCAAGCTACCCTTAGAGAAGACTTATCAGAAAAATGAATAACGCTGAAAGCGTTCGCCAATTCCAGCCCAGGGTTGCGCTTTGGCAACCCTGGGAAACGGCATCTCATTTATTGAAGGCGCAACTCTGAAAGAGTTGTGTCGGGGCTTGTTGACCACGAAGCCCGCAACCCCGTCAGGGTTGCGAGAAAATTTCCTCGGGCATTTCTGAACCCAGGGTTTCAAAGCAAACCCTGGGCTGGAATTTGCGAACGCTTTCAGCGTTATCTGAAACCCTTACTTCAGATTTCCAACTTTGAGTTCGTACTCCTGGGTTGTGTTAGTAGGGTTGCCAACAATGACACGATACTTACCCTCTTTGGGAGCAACATATTCAAGGTCAATTACGCAGGCAAAAGAGCCGGCAAATTGCGTCCCTCGGTCGCAGACAAAAGCTTTCCTGGCAACTAATGAGCCGCTTTCATCATAGACACCGAATGTAAGTTCCTCGCTGTCCGCGTCAAGTTCAATATATATTCTCTCGTCCCTGGCCATGGTGAAGACATGGCCGCGTCGTTTGCCGGCCATCAGTTCATATTGCTCAGTGTGGGAGAAAACCGAACTCACAGTCAATGCACCTGGGCCTCTGCTAATCCCACTGAATGAAATCACAGGCGAAATCAAAAGTGTCAGGAACAGAGGAAGAGCGATGAAGTTCGTCATAGAATCTCCTCGGGTCAAGTAGATTTGGTTTTGGCTTAAGACCGGCTGGGTGTGGAAGAGATCGGACCAGCGAGGCAAGTCTCAGTTGGCTGGGGACTATACCGCTCGACCCGGTGAAGGGGTCAACAGTGAAAGGTGAAGGGTGAAAAGCACTGACGTGAAAAGTGAAGGTGAAGAGTGAAGGGTATGAAGCCGCCCTGCCCATTCACCTTCACCGTCTCCTTTCACCCTTCACCTTTCACCTTCACCCTTCCTTACAAACCTCTGCCGAGAGGCGATCAAGGTTCTGCTCATTGGCGGGGACGACTATGTGCTCAATGCGGCTAGCGACCTCTGAACTTTCGAATGCCTGGGCCCACGATACGACCGTTCCAGTTGCCGAAGGAGTTAGCTCAATGGTTAAACGATAACTTGGGCTTCGAGACATGCTCCAGAACGACTTTTCGTGGTGCTTCTATTTCTGCAAATAGACTTTCGTTTGGATAGTTGCCGCCATTCGGTCCATGCATGACGTAAGACCAGCGCCCACCGCTCTTGAACTCGCAGACACTGAAAGTATTGGTGAAACCAGCCGGGCCCCACCAACGCGCCAACCTTTCCGGATTACTCAGCGCCGCAAAGACCTGTTCTACCGACGCTGGGATTTCACGAGAAGTACTGAATGTAGTCATCGTCCGCCTCGACTTTGCACAAACGTGATGCAGCTGGAAGAGTGAAAAGTACTGCAGTGAAGAGTGAAAGGTGAAGGTGAAGGGTAGTGCAGTGAAAGTGAAGTGAAGGGTGAAGAGGAAGGTAATGAAGCCCATTCACCCTTCACCTTTCACCTTTCACCCTTCACCGTCACTCCTCTCCCTTTACCTCCAGGTGCGCGCGGCCCCAGAGGCGAACATTCTCGACCAACGGCAACACTGTGCGTCCATATTCCGTCAACGAATACACCACCGGCGCGGGCACCGCGCCCAGCGGGCGGCGCTGGACCATCCCGTCGCTCATCAGCTCGCGGAGTTGCTCGGTGAGAACCTTCTGCGAGATGCCGGGCATGACTTGTCGCAGTCCGGCAAAGTGCCGCGGCGATTCTGCCAACCAGTAAACAATGATCATTTTCCACTTGCCGCCGATCGCTGCCAGGGCCGCGGTAAGCGGACAACCATTGACCGGATTGGGACGCGCCACGCCGGACCGGGGGCTGGCCTCGGCGGCGTGGTTACCTGAAAGTGCCTTCTTGCTGGAGCTCATGGGTCAGAATATATTCAGTTCTAGTAACGCAAACTACTACCACCCCACGCGGGCTGCCCGCGCGGGGACCCCGGTTTGGTTTGCGCGCTGCTGGATCCAGCCATCGCAAACTAACAGTTTGCGTTACCTTGGGAGGTCGCAATGATAGTAGAAGTCCGCAGCTACCGGATCAAGCCCGGCCGCCGCGCCGAGTTTATCGAGTTGTTCGAAACGCGCGCGGTGCCGGCGCATCGCGCACTGGGAATGCAAATACTTGGACCGCTGCTTGATTTGGAGAATCCGAACAAATTCGTATTCCTGCGCGGCTTCCCGTCGCTCGATGAACGCGAACGAATGAAGGATGCGTTCTACGGAAGCGAGTTGTGGAAGAACGAACTGGAAGGGCTATGCATGCCCCTGCTCGATAGTTATGACGTCATACTCTGGCGAGACTTCGAGCGGCTGCGTGTTTGGTGACTTCCTCTGTGCAGCCTTTGTGAGGTTGCACAGAGATTCAACAGCTTGCCTAACGCCCTCTAAGACTCAATCGCAGCTTCAGATTCGCTGACGCTGGCGCTCGATCCTCTTGACCTCCACGATCGCAGGACCACGAGAACTGACAATGCCGAACTCATCGTGCGCCAAAGATCGCGACCAGACGCGCGTCCACTGCGCGGCGCAGCTTTGGGTCCTCCGCATCCGGCAACTCGATGCCGACCGCCGCAGTCGAGCGGCAGGAACACAATCCGATCCAGATTCCACGAACCGCCTCCGTGATCAGCGGCAGCGCCCGCTCAGCCACGAAGTCAACGTCATCTCGTTTGAGATCCTTGAGCGCCAGCAGGTAAGCGAGGTAGTCGACGGGGCTTCGCTCAGAAGATGACTCTGCTCGCCGTCTGCATGACTCCTGAGTTGTTCGATATGAAGCTCGAGCTGTCGATAAAAAGTCGTCCGCGCCCGGTTCTGCGGAGAACTCTTCGCCGTAGTCCTCGACCATTACGGTGTAACGCTTCGGGCTCGTGCGACAAAATCCGGATGGGCGTGCAAGAACTCTTCTATGAGGGTGGTCTTGCCGGAACAATGCGTGCCGGATGCTGCGATTCTCACAGCGAAGCTCCGTCCGGTTTAGCTGCGGCTGAACTCAGTCACTCGCTGGATAGGAGCAAAGATTCACAGCCAGCCCAAGGTCTCATGGTGGCCGCTATGGCAATTCGCCTTCGCCGACCGGCTCGCCCAGTGCCCAGCCAAGGCGCCCTTCGTCGCTTCGTTCCAGCCAAAGGTTACCGGCTTCTCGTTTCTCAGCAGGTCGACACAGTCCGCAAATTGCGTTTGCGAATAACGTCCGCAGTACTTCTTAACGCCGCCCGAGCTGGAATGATTGGTTGGGCGCGATGCTCGGTGTCTCGATAGAGACCAGAGCGTGGCGCGTTGCTGTCCCTCCCAGAAGAGACGAATGTAGCCATAGACACCTGGCAGTCCATCGGTATTGACTGTGACTGCGGTGACCTCATACTCATCAACGGTAAATGATTCCCAAGCCATTTCACGATCTCCTTGGACTTCTCCTTACTCCAAAGCCCGACTGGTGCAGTTTGCTTTGCGCGTTTCTGCGAAATCTGGTGCGCACTTCTTGATCCGCAAAAGCGCAACTGTCATACGCCGTCCTTTAGTTCGCGCATGCAGTAAATCACTGCTTGCTGTTCGATCTTACTGCAAACTGTCCTTAGCGGCTCCTCTAGACTTCTTCATTTTCATCATTCAGCAACTTGTGAAGCACCAGCGAAGACTCGGCGGTCTTAACTTTGCTCAGGCGCTGCGCGACTCGTAGCCGAACAAACCAGTAGCTGTCGTTCTGCATTTTTCAACAAGAGCCCCAGCGCTGAACGATGCGGACTGTCTTCCAAGGCGCCGGCCACGTTTAATCTCATGTCGTCACTGGGACTATTCATGACCGCTTCCGGGGCCGCAATAGCTGAATCGTCATCAAATGATGCCAGCGTCCACACGGCTCTGGAGCCGATCGAATATTCGTTACCGAAACCAAACTCATAGTTGCCAAACCTTTGGACGGCCCCGACAAAATAGCTGATTACTCTTTTGTCGTGTATGGATGCGAGCCTGGGCTGATTCCGCCGCTTGTGCGGGTTGTCATATGTCGAGCATGGCGCTCCCAAATGAGTCGATAACCGTTCCCATCGCGTTCTCGTCGTAAGGGTACCACGGTGAAAGTTGCGCTCACGTCTGCCTGCAGCACAAAATCCGCATCAGGAACGTCGAGGATTTTGGCTTGGAATCAAAGAAGGCCATGTGTCGCTTCACGTCGACCGTGTAGCGACCCGGCCTCACTAATCGTCGCCCAATGCGGCAGAAACAATTTGACTCACGTAGGTTCCGTTCGGCGGAGATTGCCGCACCCACTGATGCCGCCGAAACCCTCCACTTTAGGCTGCGGCGCAAAGCCGCACCATCGTCGCTGGTAACTCGCACCTTACAACTATCCGGCCGGCCCAGACTGTTTCGATAATCACCGCCGACTCCGCAGGCACAACCCTCTCAGCTGACAAATTCTTTACCGTGAACAGAAAGAAACATCGGCTCGCCAAGCAGGATCGTTTTCTTGTCCGGCTGGAGGCTTATCTCGACCTGGCTACTCAGCGCGGGTTGTACGATCGGACAGGGTTTGAATTTTGGCCACGTGGGGTGGGACGGACCGGCTTCGCCTGAGGTAAAACCAGTTGCCGCGGCGGCACCCAACAGAACCAGGAGCTGAAGCGACCGGAGAATCAGAGCTATCAGAAGTTGAAGTCGCTTGGCGCGAAACACCGGGCCAGGAATCCATTCCATAGTTTGCTCCTTATTTGCTCCCTTCGCAACGAGGACCGGGATGTCTCTCCATCGCACGCCGCGATTCGTCATTGCCGGCTCAACCGCACCTCGCCAAATGCTATGAACACATCGGTCGCACCTGAGGGCCCGAGATACGCCCCTCGTTTCTCCCACAACTTCACCGCCAGGGCAACCATCTCCCACCCGTCGTCTTCTGTCCCGACCCACTTCGCTTGCGTTAGCCGCTCGATATGATGCTCTTCGCCGTACTTTCGTACCTTCAGTGCGTCGACTTTCAACTGTCATCAATAGACGAGTTGGCCCATGCCCATAGCCAGGTTTGATCCTTGCTATTGTAAGTCCCGATGATCTGTGCGGGCGTGACCGCCTTCATGCCATCCGGAAGCAGGAAGACCAGTTCGCCGGCATCCCGGCTGCAGGTCCCACCGCGTGGCTTTGTTCATGCCCCAAACTTGACTAGCTTCCGTCTTGAGCCTGAGTTCCTCAATGCCTCACACTTTGCAGCGTGGGAAAATCCGGCGGAGCCTGGTTGCGTTTTGGCCGAAAGAGATCGTCAGCAAAAGAACTAGGCAGAAGTTGCTAATCATTTAGTCGGTCTCACTTGATCTCGATTTCTTCAAACAATCACTGCGGGTTGTAAAGCCCCAACGCCGCAAACGTCTTCACCGAGGTTCTTCCAGAAGCTGATCTTCGGCTCGATCCTGCCTGAGACCGGATTGATCATTCGGTACTGCGTGGAGCCTTCGTCGCTGTCGTGTGCGGCATCCTTTATCGCCTTCCCCAGGGTTTTCCGTCGGCATCCTTCCAAACATCAACCGACACTGCCTACGTACTGTGGGGAAGGCGCCGTTCGCAGTCAGGGTGCTGCTGTTAGCGCCGACGCAGAAGACATAAAGGTCACGGTCGGCAAACGGCGCTTTCTTTGGGGCGCTGAAATCCGCGAGCGCCTGTTTGGGCCCGGAACCGCCTGGTAATGCTCCACCGGCTTTCTGAAGCATAGCCTTAGCCTCCGGCAGGCGTAGCGCGCTCCGCTGTCGCGCCACGGATCGGTTGTGATTGTGGTTGCGCTTGGCCTTGCCCTTGTCCTTGATTGGTTGCCGGCTGGATGTTTTCGCCCTGGCTTCGCTAGTTTTGAACAACCAACGCTCAAACCCTAGCAGAACAAGCCAGGCAAATAGAAGAGTTGCTTTCATCTGCCACCTCCAAAACGCTGCGCGTTGCGGCCCGCGCACGCAACTTACCAAAGTCAGCCGCCTACTGGCGAGTCTGCCGCAAGCCCTTGTTCCTGGCGGCGATCTTTGCTTTGAGCTTTCTCTGGAACTCGCGTCGTTGCTTGCTGATCTCGTAAAGCACGATCCCAGACGAAGTGCCGAGATTTAAGCTCTCGATAATTCCGAACATCGGAATGTTCACGCATAGCTCGCTCCGCTCCAGTGCGAGACGACTTATGCCGCGGCCTTCGTTTCCAAACCACACCGCCAGTTTTTGTACGTGGTGTAGTCGGCTTCATGAAGGATGACGTTCTTGCGACCCTTGGTGTGCGGTGACGTAACGACGGAAACGAATCCCTTCTTTCCAGGTGTGCCAGGCAGCTTTCAGTATCATTGAATTTCCTTACAAAGCTCCACTTGATCGCAGAGGCGGACGTGGCATTCAACTTTGACCGACTGCGCATCTCCTGCCAGTCGTCAGGCAAAGACTTCTGATCAGTTATGACATACGCCTTTTCGACGCCCAAGGCGTTCACATTCCTGATGATCGTCCCAATGTTCCTCAGATCATCCGGCTGCTCGATAACTGCAATGAGGTTCTTGCAGCGGAAATCTTTGATCTTGTCTGCCCTCGCGCGAAGGGATGGCTTCGAATTTCTTGCTCTCTTCCATGGTCGACTTGACCTGATGGATGGATCCCACTTCGTACTTGACGCGACAGCCCGAATCAACGCGCCGTTCGCCGCACCAGGCAGGGTAACTGCACCCGCCACTCGCCTTTCCGCAAACTGCGGGTAGTGTCTTTCTCGGCTCCGCCGTTCCGGTGCCGCGGCAAGTCTCTGACTTGCCGAAAGCTCAACCAGCATTTCCCGGTCTCTGACCTTCAAACTCAAGGCTCGGAGACCCGATTGCGAGTTAATCGACCGGCAAGTCATACAGACTTGCCGCGCGCCCACAGGGCAAAGCCCGGGACCGCCTGCCGCATTATCTATACACGATTCACTATTTACCGGCTACCAGATCGTCAGCCGTATCGGCTTTGCCGTCCGGGCCGGTGGAGCGGAGCGTGAAGTGGTCGCGGTCGCCCTGATACTTGTAGGGCTGATGCCAGGGTCGACGCGGATGACTTGCGGCAGGTAATGCGGACTGAGGTGGTCCATGGCGACGACCTGACTATCGGAAACTATGTAGAAGCCGCGGTCTTTGCGAAACCGCTCCAGAGCTTTGACCATCAACTCAACTCGCCGCGAGCCCGCTCCTGTTTCTCCTGATTGAGGGGCGGCGACGAGTTGATCAAGTGTGGCCCAGTCGTGGTTTCCGGTGCGCAGCTCCGTCACGCGCCAGCCCTTTTGTCGTTAACCAGACGAGCGTCAACTCTGACCCAGGCGACGACGGTCGCCGATCCTTGCGGGGCCAGCGCCAGCGGCACCGGCGCCACTTCCTGAATGCGAATCGCGTCGGAAGGAAGCTCCACACCCAGCAGGCTCGCCAACAAGCAACGCGCGCGCTTTGGACTCGGATCGGTTGCGCCCTGCCGCGCGCGCCGGTGGGTCGAGCGCAGTGCACGCGCCGCTGGGGATCTTCGCCGCTAGAGTGCGTTCGCAATGAGATTGATGTCTTCCCAGGTGTCTTTGGCGCTGCGAACCTCTGCTACGCGCCAGATGCCCTGTTTGTCCTGCTCAAACTTGAAGGCGGTCCTGACCTCGGCTGACGCTTCCGCCGCCGATTTGCTGGTCGTGGAAACACTCTTCACCCGTACCGAGCTGTCCTCGAGTTTGAAGCCGGCAGCCTGGGTGATCGCTTTGCGTGCCTGTTTCGCAGTCAAATCCGCCCGGACGCTGGCGGCGGAGAAGGCCACGAGCAAGCTCAGCGAGCAGCGGAAGCAATGGCGCCGCTTTGAGTTTCCTTGCGTTCATAGTCTTTACGATCACCTGGCCGAAACGATCGTTTTGGAGCCGGACCGCGTTTGAGCCGGAGCCGGCCGGTTCAACCTGATTCGATGCTCACTTCCCTGACCAGCATTTGCAACATGATCTGCAGCTGGACGGTGGTAAAGGGCTTTGGCAGGAAGACTACGGCGCCGGCAGAAAAGCTGTCTGACGAGAGCTTGGGATCCTGTTCGGCGGTCATCATCATCACCGGAATCGTCATCAGACGTTTTTCCGACTTCATGAAGCGCACCAGCTCCGGTCCGAAATGTGCGGCATGACTACGTCCAGGATGGCGGCGGTAAAGTTAGGATCGCCTTGCAGCGCCTTATAAGCCTCCCGGCCATCGCGGGCAGTGACAACTCCAAAATTTTCCTTTTCGAGAATGGTCGAAACCAAACGTAAGATCGCCGGATCGTCGTCAGCGACCAGAATCCGTCGTTTCCGGTCGTCGTTCGTGGGAGAACTCATTTCCTGATCCATTGTCTATTTTTACACTTCCACTGCGCGCTCGCTTTCACCGGCGCGGCTTGAAAGTTCGGCCGCGAGTTTGATTGCCGCAATCATGCTTGAGTGCTCGGCGACGTCCTTTGCCGGCAATGTCAAAAGCGGTTCCGTGATCAACCGAGGTGCGGATGAACGGCAACCCCAGAGTAACATTCACCGCCTCGCCAAACGAAAGACATTTTACCGGAATCATCGCCTGATCGTGATAACAGGCCACCACGGCGTCAAACTCGCCGCGCGAGGCACGCAGGAAAACGGTGTCGGCCGAGAATGGGCCTTCGACATCGATGTCGTCGGTGACACGACAGGCTTCGATTGCCGGCGCGATTTCAGTCGCCTCTTCCATCCCAAACAAACCACCTTCGGCGCCGTGTGGGTTCAGCGCTGCCACCGCTAAGCGCGGCCGTTCAATTCCCCAGCGCTGCAGTTCCCGATGAGTTAAGTTGATGGTGCGGATCAATGCGGTCCCGCTCAACCAGCCTGATGGCCTCGGCCAGCGGTACGTGCGTTGAGATCAAAACTATGCGCAGGTTCGCGGCGACGAAAGCCATGGCATATTCTTCGCTGCCGGTTAGATGTGCCAGAAATTCGGTGTGGCCGGGGAAAGGTGTACCCGCCGAGGAACAGGGAGCGCTTGTTGATCGGCGCCGTGGCAATCGCGTCGACACTTCCGGCGGCGCACAGTTCGACTGCCGCTTCAATGTATCCGCCGGCGGCTTTGCCGGCGGCCGCGGATTCAATGCCCGGCTCGATGAAGCCGTTGATGTTGTCCAGATGAAAGATGAGCGGTTCGGACGAGTTGCTCCGGAAAGGGTTCATCCGCGACGAACAATCTCGTAACCGGATTGCAGGTCGAGAGTACGCGCCGTGTGGGCCAGCAACTGCGCGTCCCCGATAATCACCGGAATGCAGACGCGCCGAATCTCTTCTTCAGCAACTGCCTTTAGGACGACTTCCGGACCGATCCTGCCGGGTCGCCCATGGTGATCGCGATTCGAGGTAAGGACCGGGAAGCTCGACGTCCTGAATGAGATGAGTTTTCGCCAAACTGCCTCATTGATGGAAACCGGACCGATAATATGGGAGATGAGAAGTGAGTCAGGAAACCGAGGGAGCCGGTGTGCCTTACTCCCGCCGCGGTCTCGGCGACGCTCGTCGGCCTTGTACATGTATTTGACGTTTCGCTTGAGAAGCAGAAGGTTGGGCGCCGACTTGCGGTTCACCTTCAAAGGCGCCGCGATCGTACCACTCGATCGTTCCTTCCAATTTCCTCGCCGTCATTCAGGACAATGACCATCGGTGTGTGCGCATCGATCTGCTTCTTGTAGTAGAAGAGTTCGGCGTTGGTTTCCATGGGTGGCGGTGTTCGCTTGCGCACCGCGACAGCCGCCTGTTGCGCCCGCGCTGCTTCTCTGCCGGCATCCCTGCCGCCACCGCCGCCAGCTCGGTCCGCGATGAGAACCACCGTTGGAACGCTCTCTGGGTTGCGGCACCTCGCGTGCTTTGCCCTTTACCTCCGCGAGCGTGGTTCTGATGAGTTTACGATTGCTCACTTGTTCTTACCTCAAGAAAGATTAAGACGGGTTTAGAAATTCAATCGCGCGCGACGCACATTTGGCGGGGATGGGCTTACGCGGATTTCAGTAACACTCACAGGCTGCGGCCATTCGAGGAAATGGGATTGAAACTTGCCCTTAAATGGAGAACCTGCCAGGAATGACGCTCATGCTACACAAGCGTGAGTCAAAAAGCAAAGGAGAAAACTACTCTTTTACGACCGCTGACATCCGTTCAAGTAAAAGGAAGGCCGAATTTCCGGCCTTCCTTTTTAGCCCTAAGGTTTAGTATGCTAGTCAGCTTTCTTGCGGATGAAAGTAGGCACATCGAAGATCGTCGGGACGTGCGTGGCATCATCGGTCGCGGCAGGTCGTCTGCAGGGCGTTGCACATAACGCGGCGCGCTGGCCGGAAGGGCGGTAACGGCGTGCCGCGGACGCCACCGACACCGCTTCTTGTCCAAAGCCGAGTGGCGATCACGGTAATCTTCATTTCATCGCGCAGGTTCTCGTCAATCACCGCGCCGAAGATTATGTTCGCGTCTTCGTCGGCTGCCTCGCGAATGATCGTCGAAGCGGTGTTCACTTCATAAAGCGTCAGGTCTGGTCCACCCGTGATGTTGATGAGCACACCGCTTTGGCGCCCTTGAATCGTCGCCTCCTCGAGCAGCGGCGATGAGATGGCCTGCTGGGTTGCCTCGATCGCACGATTCTCGCCACGCGCGCGACCGGCGCCCATCAACGCCATCCCCATTCCCTGCATGATCGATTTGACATCCGCAAAGTCCAGGTTGATCAGTCCGGGAACAGTTATCAGATCGCTGATGCCCTGAACGGCCTGGCGCAGGACGTCGTCGGCAACCCCAAAAGAATCAGCCAGCGAAGAATCCTTGTCGACCGTATGCAAGAGACGCTCGTTTGGAATCGTGATTACGGTGTCCACACATCTCGCGCAACTCACGCAGCCCCGCTCAGCTTGCTGCATGCGGCGGCGACCCTCGAACATGAAACGGCTTGGTTACCACTGCGACCGTCAACGCTTCGAGCTCCGTCGCCAGCGAAGCAATGATTGGCGCGCCGCCGGTTCCCGTGCCGCCGCCAAGGCCGGTGGTCACAAAGACCATGTCCGCGCCTTCCAGCACTTCGATGATCTTGTCGGTATCTTCGAGGGCGGCTTCGCGCCCAACGTTCGGGATCGGCGCCGGCGCCAAGTCCTTTGGTCAGCCGGCTGCCGAGCTGAATCTTGATGGGCGCTCTCGATCGCTTCGAGCGCCTGCAGATCGGTGTTCGCCACGAGAAACTCAATGCCCTCGATGCCGGCTTCGATCATGCGGTTAACGGCGTTGCCGCCACCGCCACCGATGCCGATCACCTTTATGCGCGCACCGGTGATCGGCGGATCATCGTCGATGAAAATGTTAATGCCTCTATCGAGACGAGCGTCCGCTGCCATAGGTTTTTCCTCTCTGCCGAAGCGGGAAGGCTTCCAGGTCCTCTCCTTCTATATTGGGTTGCTCGCGCCATTGGCATCGATATGTTGCGGACTATATCTTGTGCGACCGGGGCGTAAGCATACAACAACTTGTCAAAAAATACTACCGAAACGATTGCGAAATCGGGAAACAAAATGCGTGAGCTTGCCGGTTGAGCCCCGCGCGCTCAGGCCGTGCGCAGCTCGCCTGTCTGCGTCACTGGCTGGCCACGCGGCCAGTCCGCCGGCCGCGGCCCATGCCGGACTCTGCACGTCTTCGATCAGTCCACCAAAGCGATCCCGCTCCGGGTACCCAACCCGGACCGGCGCATCAAAACCTGCTCCGCGATTTCAGTCATGCCGCTGAGCAACGCACCGCCGCCAGTCATCACCACCCCGCTGGAGAGTTGTCTCTCCCAACCGGCGCTCTCTGATCTCGTCGGCAACGTGCATCAAGACTTCTTCCGCACGCGGTTGCAGGATGTCGCAAAGGATCTGACGCGAAAGTTGCCGCGGCGCGCGGCCGCCCACCGAAGGAACATCCACCAACTCGCTCCGTTGCATCTCCGAAAGGGCGGTGCAGCGCGCAGCCGACGGTTCGTTTGATCTTTCCGCATCCGGAATTGGCGTGCGCAGTCCGAAAGCGATGTCGTTGGTAAAGTGAGAACCACCCAGTGGAAAGCACCGCGGTATGCTGCACCGCGCCGCGCTGATAAATGACCAGTCCGGTGGTCTCCGCGCCAACGTCCACGAGGGCCGAGCCGAATTCCTTGTCGTCCTCGGTTAACGAAGCTTCCGCGGCGGCGATTTGCTCCAGCACCATGTCAGCCACGATCAAACCCGCGCGATTTACTGCGTTGATCGCATTTTGCCGGCGCGGTGACCGGGCTGGTGACAATATGAACCTTGACTGCCAACCGCGCGCCGATCATGCCCACCGGATCGTTGATCCCGTCCTGATCGTCAACGATGAACTCCTGCGGCAGGCGATCGACAATTTCACGTCCAGCCGGAAGTTGAATCGCGCAAGCGGAGTCGATCGCGCGGCGCACGTCCTCGCTGAGTGATCTCGCGGTCGCGGCCCGAGACGGCCACGATTGCCTGCCCGTTGAGTCCGAGAATGTGCGAACCGGCCAGGTTGATGGTGACCTCTTCCGCCTGCAGTCCGCTCATCCGCTCCGCTTCTTCAACCGCCTTCTTGATCGCATCGACAGCCGCATCGGGATTGACGATCACTCCTTTGCTCAGCCCACGCGCTTCGGCTTCTCCGATCGCCGACGATGTTGAGCAAGCCGCTTTCGCCGGGTTCGCAAGCGATACACGTCACCCTACTCGTCCCGATGTCGAGACCGATTGTGTGTTGCGTGCGCTTAGCCATCTAGCAGTGCTCCTTACAGTGAGACCAGCTCGCCCGTTATTGCCGGCTACGATCCACGTTCTTCCGGTTTTGTCCGGTTTGCTTATTCGTGACCGTGGGCTGATTGCCGCGGTCTCTTCTGGCGCCGGCAACCTCAGTGCTTACTCGCTCGCTCGCCGCGCTGGTTGACTCCCGATTAACCTCGGCGTCGCGCCAACCAGTCTCATGTGGCAACGCCGGCATCTGTTCCTTCGGTGGTCGCGCGAGCGCCGGAAATCAAACCTACAATCGCTCGCTTGCCTTGACTTAGATCGATGTAACTAATCAGCGCCCCGTGTGGCGTCTGCGCCTGAGCGTCCAGCACCCTGAGCGCGTCCTGCAAACGCTTCTCGTGATCCTGAGACCCCAGCCGCACTTCAATTCTTGAATAATCGCCGGCCAACTGCGCGCGCACATCGCGAATGTCCATCAGAGTTGACTTCGCTCACGCGTTCTGACAATCCGGCCGCGTCCCAGGCGTGCTGCAACTCCAAAAATTTTGCTACCCGCTCACGCGTTGTCCGCGCGTGCACCTTCGGGATCCTCTTCATTCAGGCCGCGCAGAAAAACGGCGGCAGTTGGTCGGTCGGCATGCATCTCGCCCAGCAGCACCGCGTCGTCATCAACCCAGCGAAACTTGCCGGAAGCCGTTCGCACCACCGCGCGCGGCACCCGTTCAGTAATGCGAATCCGGATTCCGTCAGGCAAAACCCGCGAAACAACCGCAGTCCTGATCCAGGGCAGACGCTCCAAACGCGCATTCAGTCCTTTGAGATCGGCCCTCCAAACGCCGGTCTTCTCAACTTCCTTGCGAACCATTGCCTGCACTTCATCCGCCGAAACTCGCGACGCACCCTTGCACCTCAACCTTGCGAATCTGGAAAAAACTTGCGGACGCCGCCGCGCGATGGCCGACTAAGATCAGAGCCAACGCCCCAAGCACCAGCACCAGTTTCAGGAACGCCGGGACATAACCCAGCATGGCGCGCAGCGCGCGTTGCCAACGGCTCGCCGCCACTCTTCGCGCCGGGCCGGGCGTTGGAGCGCCTGCTCGAACGCCGCTTGGCCACCCATACCGCTGCGGTTGCCAACTTTGTGGGGAATCAGCTTGCTCTTCACGTCGTTTCCTTTCGGTTCAGTTCAACTCTTCGCGTCGTCGCTGTCAGGGTTTTTCTTTCGGCTCGTTCGCCCGCCATAGTTCGACTTCATACTCGAGCTCGATTCCATGCTCGCGCTTGACGCGTTCCCGAATCTCTTCGGCCAGCGCGAGCGCATCCTCGGCACGCGCGCCTTCACCCTCGGTAACAATGAAATTCGCATGGACCGGAGAAATCACTGCACTACCCCGACGCGATCCCTTCATTCCGAGTTCATCAATCATCTTGCCGGTACCGACTGCACGCGTCGGCGGATTCTTGAAAAAACAGCCGGCGGATCGCGACCCATGTGGTTGCGTCGCCAGTCGCCGGGCTTTCGCGTCTTCCATGCGCGCCCGGATCTTTTCCGGATCGTCCCGCGTCAGGCACAGTGTCGCGCCGAGCAGGAGCTCGCCTTCCCGGAATGACGTGTGACGATAGTTCCACTGCACCTCGCTTCCGGGCACTGCTGACAACTTGCCCGCGCGCGCGACTCGCACCGTCTCGGTAACGGTCCCGATCTCGTGGCCATAGGCTCCGGCGTTCATCCAAAGAGCGCCACCCACCGTTCCGGAATTCCACCCAGACCTTCGATTCCTGAAAGCCCCTGGCGCCCGGCGTCGATACAATAGACGCGGCAGCGAATAGCCCGCCGGCACCGACACGCAATCGCCGGTAAACTCCAGTTCGCCTTTCAATTCCTTGAGACTCAAAACCACGTAATGATGATCCCCGTCGTCAGCGAGAATGTTGCTGCCCGACCCGAGCGCGCGCCAACCAATGCCCGCCGTGTCCATTTCATGCACCAGCGCGGCGGCCTGTGCTTCCGTCTCGGGCGACAAGACCCAATCGATCGCGCCGCCAACGCGCAAGCTCTGTCAACTCCGCGAACCGTTTGCGCGCGTTCAGCACGCACGCCGAGTCGCGTCGCGATCTGCTGGAGTGCCGCGTCGCGTTCAGTGAATTCATTTTCGTCGTCGATTCTCAGCCATACAAAAGAATCCAACCGCCAAGACGCCAAGGACGCCAAGTTAAAGACAAAACAAACAGAATTAGAGCAACCGTCACCGCTATGAACTGCCTTGGCGCTCCTGGCGTCTTGGCGGTTCAAACGCCCTTCGCTTCGCTACGCTCGCGAAGGAGTGCCACCAATTGATCGCTGACACGGCTGACCGTGCCCGCACCCAAAGTCAAAACCAAATCTCCCGGTTGCACGTGGTCACGCAAAACAGCGGCGGCTTGCTCCAGCGCGCCGACGTAACGAGCGTCCCTTGTGACCGTAACGTTTGATTGCGGCAGTCAACGTCTCGGCGGTGGTTCCTTCGATCGGATCTTCGCCCGCGGCGTAGATGTCGGTCACGAACAGCGTGTCGGCGTTGTTGAATGAGCGCGCAAACTCCTTCCATCAGATCATGCGTGCGGCTGTAGCGATGGGGTTGAAACAGCACCACGATGCGCCGGCCGCCTGAACCGATCTCTCGCAGCCGCCAAAGTTGCCTTGACTTCCGTCGGATGGTGGCCGTAATCGTCCACAACCGTCACGCCGCCGGCCTTCGCCTTTGAACTGAAATCGTCTGCCGGCGCCGGTAAAACTCGCCAGCGCTTCGGCGATTTGAGCGAAGGGAACGTCCAACTCGAAACCAACTGCGATCGCCGCCAGGGCGTTGTAAACGTTGTGCAGTCCCGGCACCTGCAAACGAGACGTCGCCAACCACGTCGACGCCGTACCAAACGGTAAAGACCGAGCCAAAGTTTTGGTCGTAGCGGATGGAATGCGCCGAGATGTCAGCCTGCGCGCTCAGGCCATAAGTGATGCGTCTTCTTTCAACGTCAGGAATAACGGCCTGGACATTCGGATCGTCGAGACAAAGCACCGACGCGCCATAAAACGGCACCTTGTTGACGAAGCTCGTAAAGCACGCGCGCACGTCATCCATGTCGTGGTAGTAATCCATGTGCTCGCGATCGATATTCGTCACCACTGCGATAGTCGGCGTCAGCATCAGAAACGAGCGATCGCTCTCGTCGGCTTCAACCACCATCAGGTCGCTGCGTGCCTAAGTGCGCATTCGATCCGAACGCGCCGACGACGCCGCCAACAACAATCGTCGGATCCAATCCGGCGTGCCCCAGCACGGTTGCGACCATCGAGGTCGTCGTGGTCTTGCCGTGTGAGCCGGCGACCGCCACGGTGTGTGGTTTCAGTCGCATCAATTCCGCCAACATCTCCGCCCGCGGAATCACCGGGATCGATCGCCGGTGCGCCTCGACAATTTCCGGGTTGTCTTCACGGACCGCGGTGGAACGAACGACGACATGCGCGTCGCCAACGTTTTCGCCGTCGTGACCCTCAACAAACTCCACTCCCATTTGCTGCAGGCGTTCCGGTGACCGGAGATTTCTTCGCATCCGAGCCGGAGACGCGGAACCCCAGATTGACCAGCACCTCGGCGATACCGAGACATCGCCGATGCCGCCAATGCCGACAAAATGGACGTGTTGAATTCTGCGAAACATAATAATTAGTGGGCAGTGGGCAGTGGGCAGTGGGCCGCAAACCGCACGGCACACGCACCGAAAAGTTTGACCCCACGCTTGTTCCAAAAACCTGCACATCGATACGGCTGAAACTTCATCTGTTTTCTCATTCTGCCCACTGCTTCACTGCCCACTCGCCCACTTTCCTTTTGGTCACTAGCTCCTCAATCAGGTCAACCACCGCAGCCGCTGCATCTCCGCGCGCGAGCTGGCGAGCGGCCTGTTCCATCGCGGTGATCTTTTCCGGTTGGCGAACGAGATCGTTACCTCTTGCGCCAACCCTTCTCCCGACAAGGTCCTGCTGCAGAACCATTCTCCCGGCCCCCGCTCGCTCGAGCGCTTCAGCATTCTTTCGTTGATGATCGTCCGCAGCCAGCGGAAACGGAATCATCAACGAAGCTTTACCCGCAGCAATCAACTCCGCGGTGGTAGTTGCACCGGCGCGGCAAATTACGCAGGTCGACGTCGGCAAAGGCTACCACCATGTTTTCAATGTACTTCGTAACCCTGGCACGTTCACTCCAGCCCGCTTGTGAATATCCGGCATTAACGAAGTCAAAATCCGCCTCGCCAGTTTGATGCGTTATCCACAACTCGCTTCGCAGACTCCCAAGCGACGGCAGCGCCGGCTATCACCGCCAGGTTGATTGCATGCGCGCCCTGCGAACCGCCAAACACAAGAATCGAAAACTCCCGTTTCCCTGTCAGGGTCGCGCCGGCGCGCCGGTATCTCAAAGAACTCGCGCCGCACCGGGTTACCGGTTACCACCGCCTTGCCGCAGAAACACGGCAGCGCTGCTTCAAACGAAACGGCGGCCTTGTCAACAAAACGCGCCAGCACGCGATTGGTCCAACCGGGCAGCGCGTTTGACTCCATCACCAGCGTCGGCAGCTTCAGCAACGCCGCGGTCAGCACCACCGGGCCGGAAACGTAGCCGCCGGCGCCAATCACAACGTCGGGACGAAACTGTCTGATCGTCCGGCGCGCGTCGCAGCAGGCTCTTCGGCAACACCAGCAGTCCCCGCGCGCGGGCTATACGGCGCCAACGTTCTTCAGACCGGCACTGTCAATGAGCGATAGTTCAAACCCTGCCTGCGGCACCAGGTTTGTTTTCCAAGCCACGCGCCGTGCCAACGAACCTGACTGCCGACATCCGGGTCGCGGCGCAGAACTTCTTTTGCGACCGCAATTCCCGGGTAAATGTGTCCGCCCGTTCCACCCGGCGGCGATCAGCACGCGCATTGCCGGTTCATCCAATCTGAAGATCTCAAGTTGGAGATCTCAGATCTCGCGAGCGGGCCGAGGCAACTCGCCGCGTGGCAGGCGACGCGCAACCGCGGTTCTTTCGCGGCTGGCGGAAACCGTTCTAAGAATTCCCAAACTGACCGAACCTGCGGCGTGTTGCGAGATATTCAGCAGGATGCCAACAGCCGCGAGCGTCGGCACCAGCGACGATCCGCCGTAAGAAATAAACGGCAGCGGAATGCCCTTGGTCGGCACCAGCGAAAGCACAACGCTGATGTTAAAGAGCGCCTGCGCGACGATGCCCGTGACGATCGAGTGCGAGCAATTTCCCAAAACGATCCGGCGCCAGCAACGAAGCGCGCAGGCCGCGCCAGAGAAACAGCGCGAAGATGAGCAAGACCGCCAAGCGTACCGATCAAACCCAACTCTTCGCCGATGACTGCAAAAGATAAAATCCGAATGGGCGAACGGCAGAAACAACATCTTCTGCTTGCCCTGCGCAAAGCCCAGGCCATTCGGTCCGCCGGAACCAACGGCAATGAGCGATTGGACCACCTGAAACCACTCTTCTGCCGGATCGGCCCACGGATCCAGAAATGTTACGAGTCGCGTCAGTCGCCAGGGGACGAAGATCAAAAGACCCGCTGCCAGGACCAGTGCCGGCGCCCCGCCATCGCCAGATGGGACACGCGCGCTCCTGCGCGTGTAAACGACAACCACGAACATGACCGCCAGCATCATGGACGTCCCGAAGTCCGGTTCGATCACCACCAGCCCCGCCAGCAGCGCGGTCACTACGCCGCAGGGAATGAAGGTCCGCCAAAACTCACGCTCCTCACCGGCGCGTTTCTCAAGGAAGTAAGCCAAAAGATCACGAGCGCCAGTTTCGAAATCTCGGACGGCTGAATCGAGAAACCGCTGAGTCTGATCCAGCGATGCGCGCCGTTGATTCTCGGAAAAGCAAAAACAGCCATCAGCAGCAGCGACGTCAGAAACAGCAGCCCGTAAACAACGCGTCGATCTCGCAAACGGTTGTAGTCAAACTGCATCGCCATGACCATCGCACCAAAACCTATCAGCGTCCAAAGCGCCTGCTTCTTGACGTAAAAGAAATGACCATGATTCTCGCTTTGCGCGAGCATCGCCGACGCGCTGTAAACCATGACCACGCCAAACAGCGCCAGGCCCACCGTCGCCGCGAAAAGCCACTTGTCTGGATAAAGCTTTTTGGCCATCTCAAACCACGTCAAAGTCAAAGTCCAAAGTCCAAAGTCTGCGTACCTGATGTTGAGCGTCTCATTTCAATGTCCAGGTTCACTCTCGGAAAATTCCAGTGTCTAAATCCAGGTTCAACTCTAAGAAGACGGACTTTGGACTTTGGACTTTAGACTTTGGACTTCTTCTTTAAAGACTCGCCCGCGATGCTCGAAGCTTTCGAACATATCGAAACTAGCGCAAGCCGGCGCGAGCAAAACCACGTCGCCTGCCTGCGCTGCCTGGAAAGAACGCGCGACGGCATCTTTCATGTCCGCTGCGCGCTCGCTCGGCGCGAGACTTCCCAATTCGCTGGCGATCGTTTCCGCGTCTTCACCGATCAGAACCAGCTTGCGAACTCGCTCCCGTATCAACGACGCCAGTGGCGCGTAAGGAGCCTTCTTGCCGCGCCCGCCAAGTATCAGGACAATCTTTCCGTCACTCACGTCCCCGCCCGCCTCGCCGGCGAATGCCTCCAGCGCTTTCAGCGTGGCGTCCACGCTGGTGGCTTTGAGTCGTTGTAAAACTTTACGCCTGCGACTTCAGACACAAACTCGAGACGATGCTCAACCGGCCGAAACGCTTTGACGGTTTCGCGCATCGACTCAGGCGCCGCGCCACACGCGAGTCCGGCAGCGAGTGCGGCCAGCACGTTTTCGACATTGTGCAGGCCGCGAAGTTTCATCTCTGTCGAGCATTTAATAAAACCCGCTCTCAGACTCTGCGTCCGCGAAACGATTTCGCGACCGCGGAGAAAAAGTCCTTCTTCAAGTTGTTGCTTCACGCTGAAGTTCGCCACGTGCGCCCGCAAACCTTTGGCCCAACTCGAGACGATTTCGTCATCGGCGTTAAGAATCGCCACGTCGCCCGGCCCCTGATTCATAAAGATCCGGTGCTTGGCGGCAGCGTAGTCGGTAAATGATTCGTAACGGTCCATGTGGTTTGGCGTAACGTTCAGCGCCACGGCGACGTTCGGATGAAACTCCCTGATCGTCTCCAACTGAAAACTCGACATCTCCACCACCGTCCAGCCGTCATCGCTCGAAGCTTCAACCAAAGAGATGAGCGGCGTGCCGATGTTCCCGCCCACCAGCGTGGGCAAGCCCGCGTCCTTTAGTAGTTGACCAATCAACGACGTGGTCGTGGTCTTGCCGTTCGACCCGGTGATTGCGACCAGCCGTCCTTTCAAATAACGCGAAGCCAGTTCAACTTCGCCGATAACTTCAGCGCCCGCGCGTTCGGCGTATCGCACCGGAATCGTGCTTGTAGGAACACCCGGACTGATTACTACCAGGTCGATCTGATCGAGCAGCCAACCCGGGGTCTCGCCGCCTAAACAACCCACACCCAAGCTCTTCAACGCGACAGCCTCGGCGCTCCATTTTTCAATCGGCTTGGCATCGCTAAGAGCGACCGTCGCACCACGTGCCACCAAAAACTTCGCGCAGGCAATGCCGCTGCGCCCCGCTCCCATCACCAGGACTTTCTTGCCGGCAACGTTCATCAGTGGCCAGTGACCAGTGACCAGTGACCAGTCGCCAGAAAAATGGTGCCCCCTGGCCTTTCAGACTTGTGCACAGCACACTCCTGCGATTTCTAAATGAGACCATCCGTCCCTCTCCCCAACTGGCCACTGACCACTGGCCACTGACCACTTTCACCGCAGCTTCAGCGTCGACAGGCTCAACAGCGCAAAACAGTATCGCCAGAATCAAAAACCGAAACACAATCTTCGACTCTTTCCAGTCCTGCATTTCAAAATGATGATGCAGTGGTGTCATCTTAAACAGTCGCCGGCCGGTCCCGGTGGTGCGCTTGGTCATTTTGAAGACGCTCACTTGCAGCATCACCGAAAGCGCCTCGATCACAAACACGCCGCCCACCATCAGCAGCATGAACTCCTGTTTGGTCAGCACCGCGACCGTGCCAATCGCGCCACCAATCGCCAGGCTCCCGACATCGCCCATAAAAACTTCCGCCGGCGGCGCGTTGGTACCAGAGGAAGCCCAAACTCGCCCCCGCCATCGCGCCGCAAAAGACCGTCAACTCCGCTGCCTCGGGCCGGTGCGTCAATTCGAGGTACCTCGCCCAGCGCGCGTCGCTGCTCAGATAAGTCAGTCCCGTCAGCGCGGTCATCGCGATGAAAGTCACGCTGATCGCCAGTCCGTCCAGTCCGTCCGTCAGGTTCACCGCGTTCGAGAATCCCATCAGGACGATGATGATGAAGAACAGGTAAAGAACCGGGCCGATGAAACTGATGCCGTCGGGCACCGCGGTCGCTTTGATAAACGGGATGCTGACGTTCCATGAGTAGTCGCTCGCGAAGTACTTGGTCAAAATAAACATGACCAGCCAAACGCCGATGGCAATCAACAACTGGCCCAGCAGTTTTTGTTTGCCGGTCAAACCCAGGCTCTTCTGCCTGGCGAGCTTCAGGTAGTCGTCGGCGAAGCCTATGGCGCCAAAAGCGAGCGTTGCGATCACCACCGTCAAACATAAACACTCGACAACCTGGCCCACAGCAAAGTGGAAATGACGACCGAGCCGACAATCGAGCACTCCTCCCATCGTCGGCGTGCCGCGTTTGGCCATGTGGCCCTGCGGTCCTTCTTCGCGAATCTGTTGTCCAATGTTCCACCTCTTGAGCGCTTCGATCAGCTTGCCGCCAAACATAAGCGAAAGGAGCAGCGCGGTAACGGTGGCGTAGGCGGTGCGAAAGGTGACGTACTGAAAGACGTTGAGCGCCTTGATTACGAGACCAGTCCTTCTCCTGGAAGTGTTTGAAGATCAGTTCGTAGAGGAGGTAATAGATCATTCAGGTTTCGTCTGCCGCCGCGGGCGGCGCCTACTGCCCTGCACTTTCTGCCAACGGGAAATGCTCGCGAACGGCAGCGACTATCTTATCCGTCGCCACGCCGCGCGCAGCTCACCAAAACGAGATCGCCTTCCCTCACTTCGTTGACTAGCGCGCGGGCCGCCTCGTCCAGAAGTTTCGAAAGACGCGTCTCAGTTAAGCCCGACTTCCCGGGCGCCGGCGACGATTTCAGCCGCCAGTCCACGCACCCCAAAGTACGTCGACGCCCACCATCCACGCCCGCCAATCTCGCCAATCTCACGTCCGGCTCGGCGGTGGAGCGCGGCCTCTTCGGTCCGAGTTCCAACATTTCCCGGCAATCACGATGCGCCGCTTCGAGCGTGCGCCGCCTTCGGCGATGGTCCGCACCATGTTGACGAGCGAGCGCGGATTCGAGATTGTACGAATCATCTACGACTCTAAACCCGGCGGCGAAATCAAGCACCTCGCCACGCATGCGCGGCGGTTTCGCGGTCTGCAAACCCGCTGCAATTTGCGCGGCGGTAAGCTCAAAACAGGTGGCCACCGCGGCGGCCGCGAGCGCGTTCATCAAGTTGTGGCGCCCGCTCATCGGTAACGTCGCTGCGGCCTCCCCCAACGGCGTCTGCAAACGAAACTTGAGGAAACCGAGATGGGTCGTGTCGATCTCTTTTGCGGCAACGTTCGCCGGGTTGTCGATGCCGAAGGTGACCACTGGCCCAGGGTGCCTGTCGCGCATCTTGATCACCCACTCGTCATCCGCGTTCAGAACCGCGACGCCGCCGGGTTTCAACCCTCAACCAATTCAGCCTGCTGGCGGCCGCGATGTTTTCAATGCTTCCGAGATACTCGAGGTGCACGGGCGCCACCATCAACTCGACGCCGATGTCCGGCGGCGTAATTTTGCAGAGCCGCTGGATTTCGTGCGTGGGCGACGACATGCCCATCTCCAGAACCGCAACATCGTACTGCGACGGCGACCTGCCTTCGCTCACCATGCGCAGTACCGACAAGCGGCAGACCGAGGCCGTTGTTGTAGTTTCGCTCACTCTTCAAAACGCGCAGGCCGCCGGCGCTGTAACAAGTGCGCGGTCAACTCCTTGGCAGTGGTCTTTCCGGCGCTACCGGTTATGCCAACCACGCGCTTGCCCCAGGCTTCGTAAACGCGATGGGCCAGGGTTTGGAGCGCTGCGATGCAATCTTCAACCAACAGCAGACGATCGCAGAGCGCCAGCAGACCCTGATCGCCATGCACTCGATCGGCGCGCGCCACTGCGGCGATTGCACCACTCCGAAACGCGCCGGCGATGTAGTTGTGCCCGTCGTGAAAGCTGCCGTTAAAGCCGGCGCGGGCGTAGTCTTCCTGCGACAGCGCGAAGAATAATTCGCCCGCTTTAACCGACCGTGAATCGATGGAAAAATCTGTAATTTCCTTGTCAAACAACTCGGCGCTTAAGCTTTCGTTAGCGGCGCCCATCAAATCCGATGCTTCACGAACGTTCACGTGATTCCAACCCCTTGCTCCCCGGCTAACAACATCGATTCGGTCTCTTTCGCTTCCACCTGTGAGACGGGCGAGCGGTATTCAACGCGAACCACCGATGTCGAAATGGCTGGGCGTTCTGGGAGATCGCCCGCCGGACGGTCCTTAAACTCCGAAACCGACCGCACCGGTTCGGGAGACAATTCTTCAACGTCTGCATTCACACCAGTGTTACCAATGGTCGTGTGCGTCGCGCGATTAAGACGCAAACGCTTGCGACACGCAATCACTCGACCTTTCAAGCCACTTCCATAAATCTCGCTGGACAGCATTCGATGGGGGATCATTTGCCTGCTCCTCGTGAACGCATGTTCTGGGTTCAAGTTCTACGACTCAACTTCGCTGCGCGTTAGCTCAGACAACGAACACAATCTGCTGACGCTACTGACCCGTTCAGTTCAGTCCTGCCAAAGTCGACATAAATGAGTCTGCCCCTGCCGCAATTCTGTCCCCGGCTGCGGGTTTTGTCCTGAGACGCGCCCTCCCTCACCGCGGGCCTCAACCTGCATGCCCAATTGCGCGCAGGCGCGGGCAACGTCTCTCACGCTGCGTCCGCGCAAGTCGGGCATCAGGATCGCGCTGCCGGTGGCGACCGCATAAATAATCTCACCGCCTCGATTGTCGCGGGCGCCAACCTCGCGGCATGGTCGACGCTCTAGACTCTTCCTGCCGAGTCTCCTCCCGCACCGCCTCATCGCGTCGCTTTTCGTCCCGACGCATTTGCAAAACCTCGGCCGGCGTTTGTGCGGCACGCGCCACCAGCTCGGGATTCTTGAAATCGGTGTCCGGGATCACTCCCATCTCCGGCAGGATCTGTTCGGCAATCTGACGAAACACCGGAGCGGCCACGTCACCGCCGTGGTAGGCGCCGCCGGGTTCGTCGAGAACGACGATGATCACCACCGCGGGATTGTTCACGGGCGCAAAGCCGACAAACGAGGCAACGAACTTCTGTGTGGGAATACGCTCTCGTCTTCGGATCGATCTTCCTGCGCGGTGCCCGTTTTTCCTGCCGCCGTGTAACCGTCAAGCTGTGCCTTCTTCGCGGTGCCGTTCAGCGTCACGCCTTCGAGCATGCCCGCAACGCGGTCGCTGTTTCTTTTGCTGATCACGCGGCGCTGTTCCGGAGTTGGACGATACGACGACCCGCCGGTGTTACTGCGGATTTCGCGAATCAAATGCGGAGCGACGCGGACACCGTCGTTTGCCAGGGCGCCGAAGGCCGCTACCATCTGCAACGGCGTCACGCCGACCTCCCGACCAATAGCCACTGAACCGATCGACGACGGTAGCCAACGACTAAGCGGGCGAACCAGGCCGGCGGTCTCACCCGGCAATTCGATTCCGGTGCGCGAACCAAAACCAAAACGCGTGATGTAGTCGTGCATCGTCGGGTCGCCAACGCGCAGCCCCAACTTGATGGCGGCGACGTTGCTTGATTTGGCAAGCGCGTCAGCAATCGTCAGCGTTCCAAATGGTTTGTGATCGTGAATCACTCGTTTGGCGACCGTGATCGAGCCCATCTGGCAGTCAATGTGATCTTCGGGCTTGGCCAGACCCTTTTCAATCGCCGCCGAGAATGCGACGACTTTGAACGTCGAGCCGGGTTCGTAAATATTCTGCAACGCCCAATTGTTGCGCGCCGCCGGCAGCGCGCGCTGACGTCGTTCGGATCAAACGTCGGCGCATTTGCCAAAGCCAGAATTTCACCGTTGTGTGGATCGAGCACGATCGCGGTTCCAGCCTTCGCTCCCGACTGCTCAATGGCCGCCGTCAATGCAGCTTCGGCGGTGTACTGGATCGACTGATCGATCGTGAGCACAACCGTCTGACCGGGGCGTCCGGGAACTTCGGTGCTTTCATACGCCCTGCCCCAGGAATCCTTTTCGATGAAAAGTTTGCCCGGCTCGCCGGTTATCTTTTCGTTATAAACCTGTTCGATTCCGGCCAGGCCGTTGCCGTCGAGGCCCACATAGCCAAGCACGTTCGCGGCGAGGGAGCCGTTTGGATAAAAACGCTTCGGCTCTTTTCGCAGGTGGACTCCGGCGAGGGTCCGTTTCAAGCAGCTCCGCCTTTTCGGGCGCAATCCGCGCGAGCAATCCAAAGAAAGCGACGACCGCTGTTTCTCGCTTCGTTGATCTGGCGGAAGACCGTCTTCTGATCCAAACCGAGTATCGCCGAGAGACTCTGCGTAGTGTGCTCAATCGCGCCGGCGACTGCCGCCTCGGTATCGTTCTTGTCCTGCCTGAATTCGTCCGGCGCAACGAAGACCGACGTCGTGTCTATCGTCCGCGCCAGTTCCTTCTCCTGCCGGTCAACTACGAGGTCCGCGCGTCGGGCTGGTCTCAATCGCTTCCTGTTGCTGCTGGTGCGCGCGCGCTACAAGTTTCTCGTGCCGGGAAACCTGCAGGTAAACCAGCCGAGCGCTGATGCCCAACATCCAGAAAGCGACGAACGCCGCAACAAAAAGCGTGCGGCGAATCGAAACGTTCTGGTTTTGAATCCGTCTGACGGGAAAGACGCGCCATCCGTGAATGTCCCCTTCTTTCGGTCTGAGATCTGGGATCTCAGCTTTGAGATAACGCGACCGAGATCTCAAATTTCAGATCTCACATCTCAAAATCTCGGAGTGCCGCGCCTGGGTTAGCGCTGAAGCGAAGCGGAAGGATTAAGCAGCGCCGGCGCGAGCGGCGGTTGGCTCCGGCTGCCAGGCTTCTGAGTTCCAACCTGGCTGGCCTCGATGGGCTTCAAACCCAGTGCGCGCGCCTCCAGCGCCAGCCGCGCCGGAGCAAAGGCCTGCTCTCTCTTCAACATCAACTGCTGCTTCTCCTCGATCAGTCTCTCCCGTTCGCTCCGCAGGATCTCCACTCTTGTAGCCGTAGTCGATGGCTGCGAAATGCTGCCGCGCCGCAAAGACGAAACCACCAGCCAGAATCAGACCACAGAACAACAATGACCGCAAGGCGGGAGAGGGCGCGCGCGTCGCGATCGCGATGAACTCGGGAATTGCGCTGCTGTGCGGGCACTCTTCTCATTGCGGGAACTCCAGGTTAAGTCTTTGGTTTGAGATCCAGGATTCGAAATCAAATTTGAGATCTGAGATCTCAAATCTCAGAGCTTGCGACAAGCGCGAAGCTTGGCGCTGCGCGATCGGGGATTCGCATCGATTTCAATCTCGTCGGGTACAACCGGCCGTTTAGTCAGTATTTCGACGGCGCGCCTCGCGCCGCAGTTACAAAGGCCATGTCTGTTTCGAGCATCACATTGGCAGTGGCCCGACAAGCGTCGCAGCTCTCTGCTTCATTATTCGGTCTTCAAGCGAGTGAAAACTAGTTACTGCAAATCGCCCGTCGGGTTGTAAAGATCGATTGCCGTAGCGACGAACTGGCCCAGGTCTTCAAGCTCCCGATTCACCGCGATGCGTAAAGCCTGAAAAGTTCGCGTGGCCGGGTGAATGTGCCAATTTTCCCTTTTCCGGCAGCGCGCGCCGCCAGGTCAGCTAGTTCTTTGGTCGTCGAGATCGGTCTGTCCTGCTCGCGACTTTCAACGATCCACTTGGCGATTCGGCGTGAGTTACGCTCCTCGCCATATTCAAAGATGATTGCTGCTATTTCCTCTTCCGGCAGGCGAAGCAGAAGGTCCGCGGCGCTCTCTTCGTCGCTGTCAGGATTCATCCGCATGTCCAGCGGCGCGTCAAAGCGAAAGCTAAAGCCTCTCGTCGGTGAATCAAACTGGAGTGACGAAACACCCAGGTCGGCGAGGATGCCCACCGGCTCGCTCTCATTGAGATCGCTTGAGAATCCCGGCGAGCCTGCGAAAGTCTGCATGGACCGCGCGGAAGCGATCGCCGAAGTGGGCCAGTCGCTCGCTCGCAGCGCTGAGCGCCGACTGGTCGCGATCGATGCCGATCACGCGCGCCTCGCCTGACGATTCCAGGATCGCCTCGCTATGGCCGCCAAGCCCTACCGTGCAGTCGATAAAGAGACCGCCTCGCTCGGGCGCGAGGAAGTGCATCGCTTCTTTTAGCAGCACGGGGCGATGGGGCGCGCCTCTGCCCCCAAAGGCGCAGCCATCACCACCGCCCCGTGATCTCGTTGATCTCGTTCAAAGAACTGTCAAAACTCGGTGAAAAGTGAAAAGTGAAGAGTGAAAAGTTAGAACCGGTGAATGTTGCACTTCATGTCTATCACTTTTGCTTTTCACCTGTTACTACTTTCACCTTTCACTGCCCTAGATTCCCAGCTTCGCGATTGCCGCCTCGTCTTCTTCCGTGTAAGGGTCGGCGAGCATGCGCGCCTTGAAACACGTCGAGCTCCCAAACTTCCAGATACGTCAGGTAACCCATGACCGCAACGTCTCCCATCACGCCCGCAGCCTTGCGCAGCAGGGATGAATCAAGAGACGTCCCTGGCCGTCGATCGTTGTCTGCTGACCAAAGTAGTTCGTTCTGTCAAGGAACTTGCGCCGCGGCACATCCATCGTCGGCAAGAGCGACAACCGCTGCTCAATTGATTCCCATTCCGGCAGCGGGTAGATACGAACGTTGTCACCGGTCAGGCTTGTTATGTAGAATTCGCTGCCGTGCTTCTCTTCGACCAGACGGCGAAATGGCGTCGGCACCTTTAGCCGACCCTTCGCATCGATGCGGGCCGTGTAGTTTCCCCGAAGCATAAAGTTGACCGGTCAATAGAATTGGTGGGTGGCCGTTCCAGGAAAAGTTCTAAATGATCGGTTCTGCTAACGAGGTTGGACCCACTTCCGACCACTTTCGACCACCCAAGCGGATACTACGCTCATGAATTTTGGGTGTCAATAGAAAACTCCGCAAAATCCTTAGGTTTTCACCTACCTCTAATCAAGTGCTTAAGTTTGCGTTCGCCTCTTGTCGGCCCGAGTGGAGGCCAAGCGGGCTTGACGAGATTCAGCGAAACTCTGCAATAGGCACGAGTGGGCTCGTGATGTATATTGGCGCTCCATGTTAATTCCCAATATTTTCAGTCTGAATCTCAACTGAATGGACCCTGAGAGCGGAGGATTCATCGGGCTGCTTCTGTTTGGTTTGCTCGCTGCCGGCGCAAATCTCCCTGGGTGGATTTGTGCTCATCCGCTCAGGCATGCATCGGTTTGGCGAGCGCTTTCTCAAGTACCTGGTCGCCCTGGGCGCTGGATTCATGCTCGCGGCGATTTTTATCGAAATTGTCCCCGAAAGCGTGAGCATTTGGACTCAAGGGGTTGACGGCAAGGCCGCCGCCGAAGCAGTGGTCGGCGCGATGACGTTGCTGCTCGGCGGCTACCTGCTCATTCAACTCTTTGAGCACACGATTGCGCCACACTTCCACTTCGGCGCCGAAACCCACCCTGAATCCTTCATGCGTCCGTCGGCAGCTTACGCGGCCGTTGGCGGCCTTTGGATTCATACCTTCTTTGACGGCGTCTCGATTGCGGCTGCGTTTTTGGTTAACTTCAGAGTGGGTTTGCTGGTTTTCATTGCCATCCTGCTCCATAAAATGCCGGAAGGCTTTACCGTGGCGTCCATCATGCTGGCTTCGGGACGGTCCTCCAAAAAGCGCTCTGGGCGACCGCAGCTATCGGAGCGGCCACGCTCGCCGGAGTCATCGCGGTCGCTTTGTTGAATACCAGAATCAAGAACGCCGTGGGTTACGCGCTTCCCTTCTCGGCCGGCGTCACTCTCTATGTGGCTGCCAGCGACCTGATCCCGGAGGTTAACCACAAAGAAGAAAGAAACCCAACGGTCTCGATTGTCGTTTTTGTAGGGGTGGCGCTTTTTTATTTGCTGCATAAGTTGATCGAGGGCTGACGATTCACGGTTTAGACAATTGATCACATCGTTGCCACACCTGATTTGAACGCCCGCGGCGACTACGCTTTCCGCCGAGCCTTTCTCCTGGCGTCTCTGGCGCTCGCCTGCATTTTTGTTCCCGCATTTCAAAGGACTGCGTTTGCCCAAACCGCGACGTCGCCGATCCCGCTTCCGTCGCCCTTCACGCCGGTCGTCGACTACGCCGGCGTCATCGATCCGAAACCCGGCAAAGGCTCGAGACGATTTACTGTAAACCTCAAGCAGCGCGCGGACATTGAATTCTCGGTGGTAACAGTTGATACCACCGGCGGCCGGGACATTTTCGAATACTCGTTGGACGTTTATCGCGGCTGGGAGATTGGAACGAAAACTAACGATGGCTTCCTGTTACTGGCCGCCATCAAGGACCGAAAATACTACACGCAGGTCGGCTACCATCTCGAGGGCGACCTTAACGACGGCGTAGTCGGAGAGATTCAGCGCCAGTATCTGGTACCGCAATTCAAGAAGGGGAATTACAGCAAGGGCCTCGAAGATACCGTAAAGGCATACGTAGCCACGCTGGCGCAGAAACGCGGTTTCACGATCGAGGGATCGACCAGAGCTACGCCTATCGCGAGCCTCAGATAGGTTCATCAGGCCGATCGAGAGCCGGCGGAATTTCCAGTTCCTGCTGCACCCTACTTGTAATTGGCGGCGTCATCATCCTGCTGCTGTCATCGATAAGAAAGGGGGTGGACGCGGCGGGCGTGGTGGTGGCGGCGGCTGGTGGGCACCCTTCCTGGTCGGTTCAATCTTGAGTTCTGGCAGTCGGAGTGGCAGTTGGGGCGGATCCAGCGGCGGCTGGAGCGGCGGCGGCTTTGGTGGTGGCGGCGGCGGTTTTGGCGGTGGTTTCGGCGGCGGCAGTGCTGGTGGCGGCGGAGCTGGAGGTGGTTGGTAGTCAGCCTGTGGTCGAACTGGAAATTTCTGTTAGTATCACGACACCCGAACAAACAAGATGGTTAAGACAGTTGTTCATGACGCCCTAAACGGTCTTTTGCGCGATTTGCAGAAGTCGCACGGCGACAATCTTGCTTCAGTGGTTCTCTACGGCTCGGCAGCAGCGGGCGATCATGTCGAGTTGCGTTCCGACTACAACCTGCTCATCACTCTCAAACGCATCACGCCCGAAGATCTGCGCCTGGCGCAACCGCCGATGCGTGAATGGCAGCGGCTGGGCCATCCGTTGCCGGTTTACTTCACGACCGAGGAACTGTCGGATGCCGCTGATGTTTTCCCGATCGAGTTTCATCAGATGGCGAACGCGCGGGTGGTCCTTTATGGACAAGATCCTTTCGAGTTCGTGAAGCTGTCCGATGCGAACCTCCGGCACCAGACAGAGTACGAGTTGCGCAGCAAATTGATTCAACTGCGCCGAATGTATATCCCCGTTTCGATTTCGATCGAGAAGTTGTGCGACTTGATGAGCGACAGCCTCGCCAGCTTCGCCGCCCTCTTTCGCGCCGTGCTGATTCTGCATGGCCAGGAAGCTCCGGTAGCGAAACCCGATTGCGTGCGCGCGACCGTGCGGCAATTCGGCCTTGACGCCGAACCGTTCGAAAAGATTTTTGCGTTTCGTGCCGGAGGAGACTTGCCCCCAACCGAAAGCCAGGCGAACGAAATATTCGCGGCTTACATGGAGCAGCTCGATCGCGTGATTCAGGTAGTCGATGAATTCGGCACGCGCGATCAAGCGAACAAGGAGAACTAAAATTATGCAACGACGAATAGTGTTATTGGCGCTGGTTGTTTTCGTGGCCGCGACAGCCAGTGGCTGCGGCTACAACACGCTGACGACAAAGCACGAGAACGTGAAAGCCAAGTGGGCCAACGTGGAGACGCAGCTCCAGCGCCGCTCTGACTTGCTCAACAATCTTATCGAGACGGCGAAACTGGCCGGCGTGCAGGAGCAGGAAGTGTTCGGCAAGATTGCCGAGGCCCGCTCCAAGCTGCTGAACGCCACGCAGCAAGCGCCGCAGGGTGAAGGCGGCGACAAGACGCCGGAACAGAAGCAGGCGGTTATTGATGCGGCAAACAGTTTTGGCGGCACAGTCGGGCGGTTGTTGGCATTGCAGGAGAACTATCCACAGCTACGGTCGAATGAAACTTCCTCAAAGCGCAGGACGAAGTGGTGGGCACTGAAAACCGCATCGCCACGGCGCGCAAGGATTACAACGACGCCACCCAGGACTACAACACGACGATGAAGAGCTTTCCGACGGTGATCTCGGCAAAGCTGTTTGGTTTCAAGGAAGAGCCTTACTTCAAAGCGGAAGAAGGAGCCACAGCCGTTCCGAAGATCGACTCGAACAGTCTGCGAGCACCAACGCCGGCGAAGTAAGTTTGAGCTGTACGCGTGGATCCTTTGCTTTTCAGCGGGTTCACTGAAAACACGAGAGGCCGCCTTCGGGGCGGCCTCATCGAGTTTGGGCACGAACTAATGTCCGTCAGAAGCCGCGCGTGCTGCACATGGCGCAATGGTCGCAGGGCTTGCCGCCGGGTTCGACGCTGCAGGTCTTTTCTTTCAAAGTAGTCTACCAGCTCAGCGACGACCGCTTCCTCGACGCCAAACTTTTCCTGACTGGGATGCGAGAGCGGAGCGTTGACGCCCGCGAGCCAGGGTGAATGAGTTAGCGGCGCCGGGCGCGCAGTGGGCGCAATTCTGACGCAGCCTGCGAAAAATCAAGGTTTGCCGAGGCCAGTCGTTGAGTCAGCGCTGACCTTCGCTTCCAGTTGCGCAATTTTTCTTTGCAGTTCGCTGAGGCCCGCACGCACCGAGGCAAGTTCCGAAGTGAGTTCAGGTCCGGGCTGGGTACGCCGCGACGTTTGGCTGTTTGCGGGACTACCACCAGATACGCGGCGGGCGATTCTCTCGGCTATCTCGCGAGCGTGATCCAATTCCGTGCTCATCTTGGTCCTACTGTTCGTCCTTCAGCAAATCGACGTAATCCACTACGCCGACTATTGCCGAGTCGATCGCAGCGCCGGGTTTGCCGGTTGCTGCAGTCGATGCCCCCCAACCTTCCTGCACAATCAACACCATGTCGCCGACGCCGGCGTCGACTGAGTTGAGCGCGAGCACCGTGTTGGCGGTTTCCTCGCCTTCCGGAGTCACCTGCTGGCAGAGCATCACGCTGGCGCTTTCGTAACGCTGGTTCTTTTTGGTCGCGACGATGTTTCCGACTACGCGGGCGAGGATCATTTCGTTATACCTGAATCATCACCGGCTTCCCTGGGTCACATGCGCATCCGAATCGACAATGCCGATGATGGTGCAGTCGGTGGGCGTGTCTTCCCTTTGAACGGAAAGCTCGCTTCTTTCCCGCGACACCAGAAAACCAATTCGCCAACTCCCGCGCCGACCGAGTCAACTGCCACCATCGGCTTACCAGTCGGCTCAAGATCTTTATTCAGCGTTTGCACGACCAGGAGCTTGCGGCCCTTGAGCGAGTCGTTCTTGATGGTTGCTACCACCGTGCCGATAACGCGTGCCAGTTGCATCGCTTTTATGCGTGACCGTGCGCGCCACCGTTGCCGCCGATATGCCGCTCGACGATGTTGATCAGATTGTTCAAGCGCTCATCGGTGCGCATTTGACTATCGGCCAGTGAATTGAGCTTTCATCAGTGCGCCTCTGTAACTCCGCCAAGTCTCCAACTCAAACCCACTATCGTTACAACTGAACGAGACAAGTCGCCCATCTGCTTTTCGTTTGCAGCCTGAACTTCACGCTTGGCTCTGAATGTCGGCAGCAAACTGCGCTTGCTGCTCGACGATGAATTCCATCTTCTTGTTCAGTTCTTCTTCACTCATGGACTCTCCTCCATATTAAGCGGAGGGTGCGCAGGTTGAAGCGGATGAAATCAACTCAACTAAAACTTCTTCACGTGGTTACGTCAACGGTATCGATCACTCCGATGATTGCAGCGTCGACGGGGACATCTTTCATTCCGGCGGCGAGGCGCGCGCTGGAGCCGGCGACGACCAACACTCGTTCATGGTAGCCCGCGCCAACCGTGTCGACAGCCACGACGTAACCCGTCGTGTCGCTGCCGTCGACATTCACCGGCCGCACGATGAGCAACTTTTTCCAAGGAGGCGTTCGTCTTTCTGCGATGAGACGACGGTTCCCAGAATGCGCGCGATGATCATGCTAGCTGCGGTTGCCGATCGGTAGCGCGTCGTCAACGCTGCCGTGCGGACGCGGTATCACGTGAACGCTGACGAGCTCGCCAACGCGACGAGCGGCGGCAGCACCGGCGTCAGTCGCAGCTTTAACAGCAGCAACATCCCCGCGCACAATCGCGGTCACAAATCCCGCGCCGATTTTTCGTAGCCGATCAAAGTGACGTTTGCAGCCTTGACCATGGCATCGGCCGCTTCAATCATCGCGACCAGACCCTTGGTTTCAACCATGCCGAGTGCTTCTTGCATTCAGTTGCTCCTAATCGAGTGAATGGTAAATCGTGAATGGTAAATAGTAGACGACTTCCCTACGATTTACCATTCACCATTTACTCAGGCTGATACCTACCAAACGTTCCCGGCACGTCCCTGATTCAAAGCCTGAGCCAACAACTCGACTAACTCTTCGCGGGTCAGCGAAATCTTTCCCTGAGCCATTAGTTGCCGGACGATCGTAACTACCGCACAGGCGCCGGACGATCGCCGGTGGGACAAGCCAACTGCGTCTGGTGCAAATAGCCGCAAGCCTGGCAACGCGCACTTTCGCCAAGATAGCCGGCCGCCTCGCGCACGTTGATTGAGTTTCGATCGCGTCGGCGGGCAGATTCTTTGAGCCCGCCGAGAATACGCGCGAGAATCGCAATGCGCGCCGTGTGTTCGAGCGTCTCCAGCCGGTCGAAGGCCTGCCACAAATCTGATCCATAAGCCACCGCACCGTGGTTAGCCATCAGCAGCGCATTGTGATGTTTCACCAAAGGTCGCATCGCTTCGGTCAGCTCGTCCGTTGAAGGGCGTGCCGTAGGCGGCGAGTGGCACGCAACCGAGCGTCAGGATGACTTCCGACAGGATTGGCTGATCAATCGCGAGTCCGGCAACCGCGAACGCAGTGCCATGCGGCGGATGCGCGTGACAAACCGCCATCACGTCCGGTCGTTCCTGGTAAATCAGGAGGTGCATGGCGAGTTCGCTTGAAGGCCGTCGATTTCCCAGCGGCTTCCCCGCCGCGTCGGTCAACGCCAGCGATTCTTCCGTCATGCGACCCTTGCACATCATCGTCGGCGTCGCCACGATGCGGCCATCGTCAAGACGCACGCTCACATTGCCGTCTGACGAGACAACGTAGCTGCGCTCATACAGCAAGCGGCCGATGTTTACGATTTCACGCCGTGCAGTTTGTTCGTCCATAAGATCGACCAGTAACCTACAACTCCCGTTCGCTGACTTCCCCGAGGTTTCTCAGTTTGCCGCTTGCGCCTGGGGTTTGTTACTGCACTGACTTGAGGTCGCGCCAGGAAGTAGGACAGCGATTCCAAAGAGGTGGTTAAGTCCACCGTCTTAACCTTAACGCCCAGCCGGGCATGTAGCGATGCAGGCGCGAAGTTCAGAATCGCCTTGATCCCCGCCGACATGATTTGGTTCGAGCACCTTCTGCGCCACGCGCGCGGGCACTGCGATGACCATCACGTCGATCGCTTCGTCGCTAACCAGGCGCGGCATCTTCTTGACGTCGTGTATTAGAATTTTGTCTGCGCCGATACGACGCCCGATCTTCGCTTTCGTCGTTGTCAAACAATGCGACCACACTGAAGTTTGATCTGCTGAAGCCTTTGTAGTCTGCCAGCGCCGTTCCCAGCCGCCCGGCGCCAACGATGCCCACGCGATGCGGCTTGTCGAGGCCGAGAATCTTCGTGATGTGCTCGCGCAAATCTTCGACGTAATAGCCAACACCGCGCACGCCAAACTCGCCGAAGTAACCAAGATCCTTGCGGATTTGCGCCGAATTCAGATTGAATTGCTCCGCCAGCGCTTGCGATGAGACGCTCTTGATTCCCGCCGCTGACAGCGTGTTCAGGCAGCGAAGATAGACGCTTAATCGATTCGTAGTTAGTTCTGAAATCTTTTCTGACTTCATTTGGAGGAACCTGGACGCGCGTCCAGTATAGACCCAATGCGAGACTGAATGGTAACGACGGGTTCCGAGTTTCAGGTTCCAAGTTTCAAGTTTCGGGTTCCAGCGTTGGGTCCCGGAACTCGGAACTTGAAACTTGAAACTTGAAACCAGGGGCATTCGTTGCTGAATGTCGCTGCCATCAACTACAATCGCGCCGTTTCAACCCCTGACCATTTCAAATGCTGCGCCAATGATTGCACACTTGTCCGGCACGCTTCTTTCCAAAGAACCCAATTCGGTGATCCTGGACGTCGGCGGCGTTGGCTATGAAGTTACGATTCCGATTTCGACGTTTTACGATCTCGAAGAACCCGGTTCAAATGTGAAGCTGCGCATCTACACGCACGTCCGTGAAGAAGCGCTCCAGCTTTACGGCTTCAAGAGCGCTGCGCGAGCGTGGAGCTTTTCATGCGCTTGATCTCCGTCAGCGGCATCGGACCGAAACTGGGAATTACCCTGCTATCCGGAATGAGCGCTGACGAGATGATTGCTTCTATCAGGACAAACAACCTCGCCAGACTGACCTTGATTCCGGGTGTGGGCCGAAAAACTGCTGAGCGCCTCGTGGTGGAACTGCGTGATAAAGTTGCTTCGTTGTCTTCAGCTGAGCTCGAAGAAGAATTGGGCGCTACGGCTGCAACGGGAGGGCCGCTGGCGACAGAAGACTCGATGCGCTCAGACGTGCTCTCCGCCGCTCTTGAATCTTGGCTATCAGCGAAGCGCCGCCGAAAAGGCGGTCACCGCCGCGCTGGAAGAGGGCGGCGACATTTCAGTGGAGTCGATCTTGCGACGAAGTCTGCGCAAGCTGGCAAAGGTGTAGGTTAAGAAAACCATGTCTACTGAAGGACCGGCACGAGCGCCGTTAAGCGACGACGAACAGCAGTTTGAGTTGACCGTTCGTCCGACCAGGTTGGCGGACTACATTGGCCAGCGGCAGGTGAAGGAAAACCTGCGCGTCTATATGAAAGCTGCTCTCAACCGGCGAGAAGCGCTCGACCACGTTGCTGCTAACCGGTCCGCCCGGGCTGGGCAAGACGACGCTCGCGAACATCATCGCCCATGAGATGGGAGCAGTGCTGCATTCGACCGCCGGGCCCTCAATTGAAATTCCCGGCGACCTCGTAGGACAACTGACCAACCTGCAAAAGGGCGACGTCCTCTTCATCGACGAGATACATCGTCTCAATCCGGCCATCGAAGAGAAGCTATACCCGGCGATGGAGGACTACGAGTTTGATCTGATGATCGGACAGGGCATCGTCGCTCGCACGCAAAAGATCCGGCTGGAGAAATTCACGCTAATTGGCGCCACTACGCGGCCGGGCCTGCTTACCGCACCGCTCCGCGATCGCTTTGGCATCGCCTTTCACCTGGACTTTTATCCGCCCGAAGACCTGGAAGTGATTTGCAGGCGTTCCGCCGAGATTCTGGAAGTGGAGATTGATGACGAAGGCGCGCGCGAGATCGCCAAGCGCTCGCGCGGCACCCGCGCATAGTCAATCGCCTGCTGCGACGCGTTCGCGACTATGCCGCAGGTCGATTACGATGGCCGCATCAGCCAGGCAGTCGCCAAGGACGCACTAAATCGCATGGAAGTGGACAAGTTTGGGCTTGACGAACGGGATCGCAAGTTCATGCTGACGATAATTGAAAAGTTTGACGGCGGTCCGGTGGGCATCGGCACGATTTCAGCCGTCGATCCACGAAGAAAAAGACTCAATTGAAGAAATTATCGAGCCTTATCTGATCAAATCGGGTTTCTCGGATCGCACTCGCCGCGGGCGCATGGCCACGCGCCTCGCCTACGAACACTACGGCCTTACGACCTTCCGGTCCCGTCCAGCCCGGCCTGTTCGAATCTCAGTGAATAATTTGCTACGGTGTGTTCATCCTCAAACGTCGTTCTTTAGGATTTTGAATCCCCAATGAGGAAGGCTCTCGTCATTCATCGCGTCAATCCTTCGGCGTCCGCAACGCCGGGCCCTGGCGCTCAATCATCAGCCACTACGCTGCACCAGTTTCACGAGAAACGACCTCTTCACTTCGGCCGCGGCGATGAGTTATTTCGGCTTGATGGCCCTCTTTCCGGCGCTTGCTTGCTGATGCTGGCAATGAGCAATCGGATACACCGCCGCGACCGAATTGCTGAGCCACGCGGTGGAAGTTTATCCGGGCTCGGGAAAGTTCCTGCGCGAGACAATCCGCTGCGATGTCCGCAGTCGGAACCGGCGCAATCGTTACCTGCGTCATCGTTGTTCTCTGGGCCGGGTCGTGGGTTTTCGCCGTCATCGAGCGCTCGCTGAACCGAATTTGGGGAACGACCTCGCGCACGTTTTGGCACGGCCGCGCGCTGACTATCGGCATGATCGGAATCGTCGGCGTGTTGTTGGCGTTCTCGGTGTTCATCGACTTCGCTAGTTGCTGCGGCTGCGAGAGATGGCGGAAGACTCTCCCGCGTCAGGTCGCCCAGTATCCGTTGCTGCTGTCGGCGGGCAGCGCCTTCTGGCAGAGGATTTTCGCGGTCGCGAGTTTCCTGATCACGGTCCTGCTTTTTGTCGTCGTCTATCGCTTCATGCCGCGCGCGGAGGTCAACGCTGCGAGACACTTTACCGGGCGCGATCATCGGTGGACTGCTGTGGGAAATCGCCAAGTATGTTTTCGCCTGGTCCCTGAACTATTTTCACTACGATCAGATTTACGGATCGGTCGGCGCGGTCGTCGCGGTGCTAACCTGGAGCTACGTATCCGAGTCTGATCTTACTGTTCGGCGCCCAGCTCACCGCCGTGTTTCACCGGGAGCACCCGCACTATCCGTCTCCAGAGCAACTGCCAGCTCACTCCCGTGAAAATGCAACTCTCGGATTTCGACTATGAACTTCCCGAAGAACTGATCGCGCAGCAACCCACTGGAGCAGCGCGATGCGTCGCGAATGTTGATCCTGAACCGCGAAACGCAACACTCGCGGCGATTCCAAATTTGGGCTGCTTCCCGAGTACGTCACACGCTGGAGACGTGGTAGTGGTTAGCAACACGCGTGTTCCCGGCGCGGCTGATGGGTCACGCGATCCGTCCGGCGGACGCGTCGAAGTGTTGCTGCATTCGCGAGCTGGAAGTAGCGAGTGATTCTTCGACCTGGGAGGCGCTGGTGCGGCCTGCGCAGCGTCTGAAGCAAGGGCGCGACGCCTGCTGTTTGGAGATGTGGCACTAAGAGCCGAAGTGCTGAAGCTCGGCAAGGAGACTTTCGGAGCGGCTAAAGTTTGAGGGTGAAGGCGCCGCTCGATGATTCTGATGAACGAGCAGGACAAACGCCGCTACCCCATATATTCGGCGGCCGGCAGGAACCTCCGGCAAGACCGCGAGCGCTATCAAACCGTCTACGCGCGCATGAACGCGGCGCCATCGCCGCGCCCAGCTGCGCGGCCTTCGCTTCACGCCTGGAAGTCTGTGCCGCTGCCTGGGCTGCGCGGTGCGAGCGTGGTTGAGGTCACCCTGCACGTCGGCTACGGCACCTTCGAGCCGGTTCGAGGTCGACGATATCGAGGCAGCACCGCGTGGCGGCTGGAGTGTTCTCACATTACTGACGAAGCCGCGAACGATGATCAATGAGAGTCGGCGCGCAGGGTGGCGCGAGATCATCGCTGTCGGCGCTACTACCACTCGCGCGCTGGAGTCGGCCGCAAACACCGAAGGAAAGATTGAAGCTGGTGACTCGGTGAGACTGACCTGACGATTACTCCCGGCTACAAGTTTCGCATCACTGATGCGCTGCTCACAAACTTTCATTTGCCGCAGTTCGTCTTTGCTGCTGCTGGTAGCCGCTTTCGCGGGCCGCAATTTCACGCTCGAGGCATATCGCTATGCGGTTTCGGCGCGTTACCGGTTCTATAGTTACGGCGATTGCATGTTTGTGATCTAGTGATCAGGAAAACTATGGTGCTAAACTATCTGGCAACCCCGACAACGTATTCGGTCCCAAGATCCCCAATGGCAGTACTAAAGAAAATTCGTTCACGCTGGTGGTCGCCCGCTACGGAAGACTACCCGATTGAGCCGGAGCAGCCAGTGCCGGCAGCAGTCGGCCATACGTTATGACGTCCGTCCGCTGACCGTGTCCCACCTCGAAGAATGTTGGCGGCTCGATCAGCGTTGCTTTGTTGACGGCGAAGCTTATAGCCGCGAAACCTTTTGAATACCTGCTGACTGCTCCAGAAGCAGTTTCATATCGCGCCACGACCACGGCTGGCTCAATGGTTGGCTTTGTCATTGGGCTGGTTGAACCCGATCATACCGGTCACATTACGACCGTGGGCGTGGCCCTGACCATCGCCGGCGACAATTAGCGAAGCGCCTGATGGCCGAAGTGGAAAAAGGCTTCAGGCAACGCAGTGTTCGGATTGTGCGGCTGGAAGTAAGGTCGCTCAACATTGCCGCGCAAAAGCTCTATGAGAGCCTGGGGTACGCAGGTCACGCAGCGGCTGCGCCAAAGTATTATTCAAATGGCGGTGATGGGTTGTTGATGCTGAAGTCGCTGGACTAGCCCTTGCGCAATTCTGTCAAAACCTGTTTCGCAACTGCCTTCAACGTATCAAAGACCCCAGCTCCGCTGGAAGGCAACTGCCTCAACGACAGGCTCCATTTTTGCGACGTAATTCTACGGTCAAGATCTTCAACTGGGATGATGTTCGGCAGGTCGCGCTTGTTGAGTTGGAGAACGTAAGGAAGCTTCATCAGGTCGTAGCCTTGCGACTGAAGATTTTCTTCAAGGTTGTAGAGCGATTCGACATTTGCATCCATTCGCTCTTCCTGTGAATCCGCGACGAACACAACTCCATCGACACCCTTCAAGGATAAGCCTGCGCGAGGCATCATAAAAAACCTGGCCCGGTACGGTGTAGAGATGAAAGCGAGTCTTGAAACCGCTGACCGTTCCCAGTTCCAGCGGCATGAAATCGAAAGAACAGCGTGCGATCGGTTTCCGTCGCGAGAGCTAATCAGTTTGCCCCGAGCCTGGGGTGCAGTCGATTCGAAGATGTGCTGGAGGTTCGTCGTCTTGCCACACAGGCCGGGGCCGTAGTAGACGATCTTGCAATTGATTTCTCGGGAGGCGTAGTTGATAAAGGTCATAAGGCAGTTACTCTGGTCATCTATTGGAAAAGACTATCGATGTCTTCATCCGTAATTTCCCCAAACGCTGTATCCTCGTCGTTGAATTCCTCTTTGCTGATCTCGTCAACCATCATCAACAATTGATGCGAGACCTGCTTGCTTCTCAGCTTTACCAAACCGAGGCTAGCAATACGTAACT
>ERZ1370068.9841-contig-8589_pt1 | contig 48344 bp, 62 predicted proteins | sample MGYA00561227_ERZ1370068 | MGnify/ENA primary metagenome ERZ1370068 (study PRJEB38410, sample SAMEA6850437) | metagenome | study: Metagenomic assessment of the ecological functions of the soil: analysis of the soil microbiota associated with the... | reverse complement strand
AACATTCGTATTTGTTGGTCATGCCGTGGAGTTTTTACATCGAACCTCCACTATGTTCAGCACCTTCTTCGCGCTGGTTTCGTGGCGTTATATCTTCAGTTTCCGACACGCGGAAGATCAACGCGCGCATAAGCGGCGTGATCACGAAAGTGATCTACCATGGGCCACCGCCAGGATGCAAATGAACCTTCCTCGGGAACCAAAGTTGGTGCTTAACTCATCCAGCAGCAGTCCACAGCGCCGTGGCGCAGTGGTTATCAATAACCTCGATCATTCGGGGCGATATTGGCAGCGTGAAGAAGCTGGTGGAGATTTGCGTTTTCAGCGACGATGATCTGATATCTGGTGAGCAACCAGCGGCAGCAACCTCGAGCTCGCGTGGCGGCAATCGGTGGTGTGACGACAGGCGCATCAGCCAGTAGTCCGCGTCTGAGTACTATACTTGCCGCCGGCGTTTGCACCGGAGATCGCCATCGTGGTGTGTTGGGAATCGAGCTGAAAGGAAACACGCTGGGCACGACCGAGGCCGCGCGGTCAGCCGTGCAAGATTCTCTCCCCAGCAGGCGTGGGCTGCGCGCCTTCGTAAATGAATTCGAGAGAGAACTCGTAAAAGCAGGTGGACACTCTGGTCTGTTCGAAGTCGATCTCGAGGCGGCTGATAACAGGTTGCAAAGCTAACATGAGAAACGAAGCTGCGCAATGATGATGAGTCGATGTTGCGCAACCGCCTCGGCGCGCCCCCTTCCAGACCTTCCGTTATAAGTGCGCGCGCAGATCTCTATACCCACCATAGCGAAAGCGATTTATGGCGATCTCCGCTGCGAGCCCCGATTTCGCGCGTGCGGCGCAGTTTGCAGTTCGCCAAACCGCCCCGATTGTCATTCCAGCGGTAACTGACGAATGCGGTGGCGCCTTCGGGGAAGAGTGGCGTGCGCGACCCCCTGGCACGTTTGCGAGCTCGATGGATCGTGGCGTTTTGATCCGGAATCACAGAGCGATCGTTGCGCCACGGTGACCAGAACATTCCGGATCGGCCACCTCCTCGGCGCATCAGTGGTTTTCAGCGAAACGAGTGATGTGCGAACCGGCAGGCGCGCGGAATTTCGTGGCGGTCGCGCGCCGGCTCCGGGAGCTGGGCCCGATCGTCAGCGATCCGCCGCCAGGCAGAACCTAGTTCCGGATGCGCGCTTGACCAGACCAGTGCAGTTGCGCGCGGCAACTCGGGTGATCGATACTCCAGTAGAGCATGGCGCGCTGTCATCGCGTTTCTGCAAAGATAGCGGCGCCGCTGCAGACGATCGCGCTCGCCCGCGCATCAGATCGCGCTTCAGCTCCAGAATCCGTCTCAGCGGTCCGGCGGCGCGGAAACGCCGGCGATCTGGCAACCGCGCCAAAAGACCTTCGCTTGAGGTCGGCACATTCAGCAAAAGATCAGGTAGTTCACTCTCTGCAGCCACGCGCAAGACCGATACATCCTGCGGCCATCAGCCGCCGCGCGCCTGTCGTAAGACGGCGAGATCAGCCAGGGCGCCCGAGCGACTCGATGCGCGCCGGCCAGCCCCATCGATCTGCGCGCCACGCAGAACCAGGGCCAGCAGTTCGCGGTAATTCGAGGATTTGGAAAAGCCTGATCGAACATGATGCGGTCGGCTACGGAATGGCGCTGGTCACTACTTATCAAGGCAATCCGGTGATGTTTGTTCGATCAGGGAATCCTCGGACTCCTTAGCCTCTATTCGCTAGCAGGCTGTTGAAAGCCGGAGCAGATGATGGTTGGTCAGGCTGGTTTCCGGCGACCCGGGCAATCCTTCCAGCTTTTGTGGCGGAACCGCACCATCGCAAAGTGAATCCGCCAGTCGGCCGCTTCATAGTTTTCAACTCCGATCAGCGAGAGCGTGGCAGCATTTCTCCAAATCGACTCGTGACCGCCTTTGTCCAGGCGAGCGGTACTGGCCAACTTGCTGCCAGACCTCTCTCATTCTTCCACCAAAGAGAGTCACTCGCTGTCTTGGTGCCATGCTCCGGTATCGAACTGCGGTGTGGTCTTGTCGCAGAACCGGCATTTTTGAGATCCAGTGCTCGCTCTTTGCTGCTGTTGGCAGCCGGCACTCGATCGCCCTCTCCAGCACCCTCTGCTGGTCAATCGTATTTTCCGGAATATCATGGCGCCCGCCTACGACAATCGCCGAGAAGATTGCGCTAATCAGCGCTGACGAAAACATCCAACGCATTTACGCCCTTCTCCGAGTTTCAACGTCCGGCCGCGTTCGCAACCACAGGTAGCTTAGAGCTGGCAGTAATACAGATTACAGAACAGGAACAATGATAGATCCCCAGTAAAAATAAGCTTCGCCATTATTGCTGCCCACATGGAGTTTCCTCCTATTTAGCGTACGCTAAATGCTCTTCAACTGATGGCCGTCCGATGTGACGCACCCGACTGATCGAGGGGTGAGCATTGAAACACCGTCTGCCACCCGCGGCCTCATACCTCTATCGCGACCGTGAATCTCATCAGCGTTCAGTAATCCCTTCAAAGCCTTCAACTCAGCCACACATCGGGCAAGAGCGCAGCAATTAAAGAACGCGGCGAGAGGCGCCAATCATCAAGATGGAACATGGCGGCGTCACCTGTCGTCAGGCAGCCAGTTGAGCCTCAGCTCCGGCTCGGACTCGTTGACCAATCAGCCACACGAGCCCGCTCGCTCAATTCTCGCACCGTGCGATCACTGATCGAATCGATCACCAGGAGGGCTGTCGCCGAGGCGGCGCGCCGCGGTTAGAAGTACCGGATATGGCCCGTCACGCGAGAGGAGTCGAACACTGCCGTTGGTAGGAAGACCAGCGTTCGTTCGCCCGGGGTCCGCAAGCGCGCGCGCTCCGCGCAAACGGATTGATCCGAAGACAGTTTGACCTCTTCTGCTGCATCCGATTGGAGAGCGTAATCGCATATGAGTCAGTTAGATCATCCGGCTGCTCCGCTCCGGCTGAGTCGCGAAAGAAACTCACTGCTCGTAGCAAGAGGCGTTCAGGTAATCGGCTTCGCCGGAAGCATACCCTTCCTGCAAACGCTGCAAGCTAAACTTATGCTCACGAACAACCTGTGTAACCCCAGGGCCTCTGGCTTCCAGCCTCAACTTCACAGCGCAGCTCTATGACCCGCGGCTTCGTACCCTTTTGGAGCAGAAATTGTCCATATCGAATCCATCCAGCGAGAACGATCAACCCTGGTGGCATGAACAATTTTGCGTTTGAGCGTCCAGGCAACAACACATCCGAACGCTTGAGCGCACAGATCAGCTGGCACGATGATACCCACAATCGTAATCATCGACAGTTCTGACCTTGAACTGGGTGTTCAGTTCATCGGTTGTCCAGGAAAGAATTGGTCATATCATTAACCAACAGCTGGAGTTTATCAATGCGCGCCTGCTGGCGATCGCCACGCCGCCGCGAGCACAGAAAGCCGCCCTTGTCGATCTCCTTCCGACGGTACTCAAACGACTGCAACCCATGCAGCAAGGTGATAAACAATGGCGAATAACGCACAGGTTTGGAAGGTTGACGAGGTGAAAGAGGTGGCAAAGGCCAAACCGCGATCTGAGTTGTTGATCATTGGCGACTCCCATCGGTGTTGAGGTCTTCCGTAACCAAAACATAGAGCTTCAAACGCCGCGCAAAGCAGCTTATTGAAGGTCCTGATGCCTTTTAAAGCCGTGGATCGGCGATAATGGTATCAACGATCCTGATCCGCCATATAGCGTAACCTACGCCGATCTGATCGTTGGTGAGTTTCAGCTTCAGAAACTGAGTTTGAAGAACCGATGTTGGTGGTTTCAGCGGTGGTCCGTGGTGGATCGAGTTCGCGCTGAATTGATGATCGCGATCGTGAGATCAGGTGATATACCATCGCCCACCTCGTTGGCCACGGGGGTGCAAAACTGTCTCGCGACGCATCACAGCGGATATTGATCTGAGGCGCGCGTGGAAGAATCGCCCTGATTTATCGAAACGATTGTTGCGCAAGGTAGTTTGTGCCCGGCGAGTTCGTGGACCAACTTTTCAAACGAAGCTGCACTGACAAAGCCGTTATAACCTGATTTCACGATGCCGGAGTCTTAATGGGCGCGCCGATGCTTCAGATGAACCAGAGCGACGGATTTTTGCGAATCGATATGCTGCGAGTTTGACCAGCCTTAGCAGTGCTGGGGCCAAGCGCATCAGTGTTTTTGGGATTTGGACCTGATTTTTCGCTGGCCGCCGGCGAGAGTTGTTTATAAATGAGAAACAGTGGCGGCGTATTCAGATCACCCTACAGATTTACAAACGTTCCTGAAGTTAGCCGAGCAACATGTCGATATAATCTTAAACTTCGACTCCCTTGGAAAAGGAGCAACCGTCAAACCATTCCCGGCAGCTGCAGAAGTCGCCATGCCGATCGATCCAATAGTCGAACGCCGAACTTCTTCGATCGCGCCGGTATGAGCCGCCATCCGTGGTTTTTCGAGTTGAATGATCCGTGAATAGCACACACATCAGCGTTTTCATGAGTTAAAATGCAGTAAGGAGGCGGTGACGAAAGAAGCTGATGTCGATGGACGAAGACGAGAACCAGGCTTCGTACGGATGCGCGTCGCTTTGCCGCCGGCATCGGCATCGTGGTATTCGATCGATTTTCAGTGATGCGCTGTCAGATCATTAGAGCAATCAATTACAGATTTCAATATGTGTACTTCAGATGAATATCGAAAGAGTGAGTGTTGAATCGCCCTGGCAGGAGGGTGAGTGGAAGTTAATGGAATTCCCCGTAAGCTGGGACAACAAACCAGTCATCTGAAAGTTTTGTGATTCAGCACACCACTCAGCCAGTTGGTGATCCCTTCAGATCCGACCTAATCAGATTATAAGAGACTGTCTCCGATCTCGTCTTTAGGAGGTGATTATCAACTACTGGTGGTGATTTTCAAAGCTCATGACTTTGTAATGGATTTGGAGAATCCTCGTTGTCGCTGGGTATTCAAAGTAGGATTCCATCATCTTGGAGGTGAGTGTCGATCAGCCTCGGTTTCCGCGACGGCGTTGGGGTAGGATAGACCAGGCGGAGGATCCTATGGCGCAAAAATTCGATCATCCAAACCGCCGCCAGTGGTACGAGCCAGGATAAACGATCTTTATTTATACTATTTCCGCACAGGTGACTGAAAATCCAACAACATTAGTGGTGGAATATTAAACCAGAGGAGTAAAATGAATAGCGATACAAGACTATTTGTCTGACTCATCCTGACGGTTGCTTTCAAAAGCTTTATGGACAAGACTGCCGTAGATATATATTTGATGGATAACGCTCGTTGACGGGACAATGCCAACGATGCGGCTGGCTGATAAAGTGAAAGCGCAAACCTCCTGCGCCTGATGCCTCTGTGGTGGTGTATTTGCCGTCTGATCTGGAAGGAAACTTATAATAAATCAGATTATGGCTGGAAAACAAGAGAGTGGCAAAAAGCGCTTATGTGTTTCGAAGGCAACGAGCACAAAAGGCGCGATGGTTGCAGCCGAGGGAATGCGGTCGATTTGGCGCAGATCGATTAGCAACCAAGATCGCTGAAATGTCAGAAGGTGGTTTATAGCCGGCAGCGAGGCAGATCCTATTTGAAAGACAAGAACCCGTGCCGGCTGCCCCGCCAGTTAACGAGCCCGGTGCTGCTTCTGGTCCGAAGGCTCTGGAATCAGGACAGAATTGTGGATTTAAAGGCTCAGACTAAGAATGGCAAACAATCAAAGTTTTGCTGTGATCCATTAAGTCGTACCCAAAAATAGAACTTAGAACAACACTTATACCAAAGCTCCTGCTTATTCTTGAGTATCACTAGTTCGGAAGACTAACAGCTGGAAACAGAACTGGGAGTCAAAGTGACTGGACCGCACCAACTGAAGTCAGGCCTCCAGCGGTAAACACAGACTAGAGATGCCATGGGTCTAGCGCTGAATGCTCAGCAGACCTGTGGTCGTTACACCCACCGCGCTGGTAAGGTCATTTATTTGAGGTTAGATCGCCCTGTTCACGTTGCGACTGTAGAAGGTCGCCACTGAGGTTTCTGACACCTTCTGCCGTGCTGATTCAGAGTGTTTCAGGAACGGCTACTCACTCTGCCACCCTCGGGATTGACAGACCGAACTGACTGTATCTCGCGAAGGCGACTCCACTACACGTGCCGCCTGACTACGCCCCTGTAACTGAGCAATGTTTATGTCGAGGCTGGGCCATGGATACCCCGAACTGAGCTGGCAGAGAAGACTCCCACGGTGCTAATCCAGGCTGGCGTGATTGATCGAGACGGCTTTCGCTTGTCGGTGACGCCATCGTCGCGCTTATCGACATCAATCTGGGGCCGATTATTGCTTTGAACGGTTTCTCGCATCCTTGTTCCTCCAGCGGCTTCTACAACTTCTTCCGAGGCGATCAAGCCTTCTGAACCCATTTTGCTCCAACGCCGGTTTCGGTGCTGCAGCCGAAGCCGCGAGGGCGAGGAGGGGCGGCTCGGCTTGTCTTGTGGACAACGAAACCAAAGGCAACAACATAACGCGCAAAATATGGAGAGATATTTCAGTAGAGTATTCCTTTGGCGCGTGTTGGTCGAGGGGTGCCATTCTAGCCCGTTGATTGGCCCCAGATTACTGGTGGGCTAAGTTATGACTCCCAGCAGGTGTTGAGTCTGTCAAATGTCTAGCGGCCGCCGCTCAGGAAGCGTGGCAAAGGCTCCACCTTGAAACAGTGATTCGTCGACTACATCGACGACAGGACCGTCGCCAAAGCAAAGAGGATATGTTCATCAGCAAGTGGTCAGAGCCGATATTGAGCAAAACGCTGGCTGGGCTGATCTTGCTCGGTTGAACTCCGCGATTAGACCTTCTATTGAGCAGCCGGACGACACTCAGCTATGGCGACATTCTTCAAGTTCGAGATTTAAGAGAATCGAGTGCTGCGTGAGTCTGATGTCATCTGTGGCGTCATTCTTCAAATGTCCATTTTGATAGTAACTTTAAAGCCAAAAGCGCAACAGGGTGACCAGGCGCCATCTAAACGCAGTGCCTATAAGCTCCAGTCGCGGAGAGCCCCACTTTGTCCGATAGAGAAGGAAGCATGACCGACACTCGCACCCACCTGATTCAAAAGCGCTTCTTGATGTTCTTGAATGTAATTCTTCCTGAGGTTAGTCACAGATCTAATATGTGCTCGTGAACTTCGATTAGTGGCCCGGCTCGAGCCATGCAGTTCTGGTGCTTGGCGGCTTGCCAACGCGACGTTAGGCAGTTCGCCATTGTGATTCCAGGCAAACCGTGGGGACCCGGTAACTGAAACGATTCGCGCTGGTAGTTTGGTGCAAGAACGGTCGTAGAGGTGGTAAGAAGAGGTCTGCTGGAGCGCTATGGTCTGAAAGCGACCAGCACGTTAGGCCTCGTCGCAGCATGCCGAACGTTGAGCGACGCCTGACTTTTATAACTGTCCTGGGATAGTTCGCGCGATTTGAGTCTGAAGATTACTGGCGATGTTGGTAAACAGTGGTCCTGCGGCCATCTCTTCCGATCGGCGCAGAAGTTTCAAACGGCGCTAGCCTTGTTCTGGAAGAGTTGGTTGCAAAGCTTATTTGCTCAGGTGGCACCAGAAGATCCGCAGGCGCGATTGGCGCATTTTCGGCGCGCGTAATCTTGGATGTTCATCGGCCAGAAATGCGCGCGCATCGAGTTTCGGCGATAGTCGATCGATTCAAATTCTGATCCCGAAACCCAGCTTTCAACCAGACAATGCGCCAAATCGCCCTGGCACATCTAATGCCGGCGCCCGATTTTCAAAGCCTTGGCTATCTTTCGCTCGTATGCTGGAACGAGGCGGTTGTCGCAGGCGCGCCCCAGGCAGATCGGACTGTTTTTTGCTTCGACGAATGTGAGTTGCTCCACTGGTTGGGGAATGGCCGATGCCAGTTGAGCCGTTGAATCAGAACTCCGTATAGCGTTTGGGATCATCCAAAGGACAACGTGATTGGGTAGAGATCGATTAAACTGGGTCGGTGGAACCTATCCCGGCTGATGTTCACCAAACGCCGGCCCAGCGTTTTACGAAACCGACAACGCCGGAACGCGATATCGGATTGTCTGATAGCTTCTACCCTCACCCCGATCAATCGGTGGTACAACTGGCGACCTAACGTCGAGCTTGAGACGCTGGGGTCGCGTATTGTGCAATGACGTTATTTCTGACGCTAGTTCGATTCATCTACGCCTAAAGGGAATGCCATTTACTTTTGTTCTTTGGTGAAATAATCGAGTCAGAATGAGTATGCAACCAGGGAGGCTCACGGGCGACTGTGGACCTGGCGTGAGCACTTCTTTGCGTCAGCGCGATGTTGGGCAACCGTACCGCTCAGAGCGCCCAGTTCGGCGTAGTGAACGAGTCACTGAAATACTGATGAATATTAACGCGAATCGTGCGATCGGCACTGGTCGATGACGAATTTGATACTCCAGACCGTGTTCAAGACCAACCGTTATTTTGCTTGACGGTGGATCGCCGAGTTGCTGGTCGCCGCCAGGCGCAATGCCGAGTGCTTAGATCCAGCCGACGAAGCCGCGAAATCGACCGCCGAGCAGAGAAGGAAAGATCAGCCGTGAGTGCGAAGCGTAGAAAGCTGCGCAAACCGTGCAGTCTTGCAGCTTCCTCCGGATTTTCGCGATCCTGAAAGCAGGCGACTGCGTGGTCCACGTGGACCATGGCATTGGCCGCTTCGGCGTGCTGGCAGACACTTCGATCTGGGGCACCCTGCGCCAGCAGCTCATGCTGCTCTTATGCCGAGGAGGCGAAATCCTTTGCTGTTCTCCGCTGAACGGCTGGATCTGGTGACGGCGGTACTCGAGTGCCGAGGGCATCAGCCGACGCTTGATCGGCTCTGGCTGGCACTGGTCTGGCAACGAAAGGCTGAATAAGGCCAAGCGCGTCGATGCGTGATATGGCCGACTTGAGCTGCTGCGGCCTTACGTACTGAGCTGCAAAATTAGCTGGTGGTTTTGCGTGCTTGCCGTCGGTTAGCCCCCATGCGGCGACCGGTAGCCGAACGGCCGCTTGCCCATGTGCCTCCTCCCCGACCAGGAAACGGGCGACTCAGCAAGACGTAACGCGGGGCATGGGATATTGATAGCCGTGCCGATGGACCGTCTGCTTATGCGGCGATGTCGGCTACCCGGGAAGACTCAGATCGCCGCATGCGCTTGCGCACTGCTTACAAAGCGCGGTCATGGAGAAGCGGGCGGCGAAGATCCTAGACGCCCACCACCGTCCTTGCTTATCAGCGATTTCGATACCTTCCGCAGTCGCTTCATCCCTTTCCCCGTAAGTCGAATTGCTTTCTCGATTTGATCGACAAAAGAACAGAAAGAGGTCGCCCGTCGCGTTGAGGCCGGCGGAAGGTCGATGCTGGTGATCAGTACACACCGGCTGCTGTCAAAGGACGCGCGCTTCAGCAGATCGGGTTGGTCGTCATAGACGAAGAACAGCGCTTCGGGTGGCGCATAAGGAGAGACCGAAACAGTTGAAGAAGGCGTTGATGTCTGACCCTTTCGGCCACGCCAACTCCCGGACCCTGAACATGTCTTTGAGTGTATCCGTGTTGCTATGTCGTCTCATCCGAAACAGCTGCCGCGTGATCGCCTGGCCATCCAAACTCAGGTGGTCCAGTTCTCTGAGAATGTAGTGAAGTCTGCCGTTGAACTCGAACTGGCGCGCGGCGGTCAGGTCTTCTTCATTCACAATCGTGTGGAGACCATCGACACCATCGCGGTCCTGGTGCAGCACGCCTGGTGCCCAGGGCCCGCCTGGCGATTAGTCACCGCGGCAGATGAACGAAAAGAGATGGAGCGGGTGATGCTCGATTTCACCGATTGACAGGTGGACGATGTGCCGGTAGCCACCACCATCATCGAGAATCAGCATAGACATCCCGCGTGCCAATACGATCATCATAAACCGCGCCGACGCCTATGGTCTTTCCCAACTTTATCAGTTGCGTGGACGTGCTCGGCCGCTCAAAATCGCCGCGCCTATGCTTGCGCCTTTGATCCCCGGTGAATCAGGAGCTGTCGCCTGTTGCCTCGCCGTCGGCTGGCAGCCATTCGAGAGTTTTCCGATCTCGGGCGGGCTTCCCAGATCGCCGCTCTCGACCTGAAACTGCGCGGCGCGGAAATTTCCTTGGCGGCGAGCAGTCGGGTCATATGGACGCCCTCGGCTTCGATCTTTACACACAGATGCTCGAACGCACAGTGGCCGAACTGCGTCGGCGAAGCGGTGGAAGACGAGACCGCAGTTTCCACTAATCTGGGCGCAGATGTAGCGATTCCGGAAGGACTATATTCGAGATATGGGCCAGCGTTTGCGGACCTATAAGCGGGTTTCGGTCAGCCCGATGATGAAGAGCTCGTTAGCGAGTATCAGTGACCGAGACGCGGAGGATCGCTATGGCCAGTTGCCCGCGTCCGGGTGGGAAGGCTCTTCGATTATGCCTTCGTCCGCGACGCCCGGCCGAGCTTATATGGCGTGGTTTCACTGGATAAAACCACCGTCGGTCTCGGCGATTAAGCTCAGTGGAAAAGCTTCGGTGGCCCCCGAAAACTGGCGAATTTGCTGGATCGGGCTCCGGGTGCAGTTTATGTCCCAGTGAGTCTTGCGTCGATCGAATGTGGCTGAATGAAGAGTCGGAGCGAGTGCCGAGATCGCGCGTGGTAGTGTTGCTGGAAATCCGGGTGCAGATTGAGAATCAGGCATCAATCGAGGGTAGCCCGGAGCTAATCCCAGGGAGAGCTTCAAGCGCTGCTTCTCTTTGCCCCTGGCCAAACAATACGGATTGAGAGACAACTCGACAACTGCCACTGGCTAAGAATCTATTAAGTGAGTGATTTGTGTGAAAATGAGAATAGTACCAGGTTGATGGTGCCGGCGGCGTTCGCCCTGATCCCAACGCTGACTCCCTCGCTCAGTGTTTGCCCAGGAAGGCGAACTGCGGGTCAGCTGACGCAGCTATTGCTCAGGTTAATGAGGACATCATCGTCGCTGTCGTGGTCTCAGGAATCGAGACAAAACAGCGCATCGAAGCTTCTAGAACAGAACGGCATGCCGGAGAAAGACGCAAAACGAGGAAGTGACCAAGCATCGCGGACGAGCTGATTGCGACCCTGATTAATGAGCGACTCCTCTTGCAGAAGGGGAAAGAATTAGAGTTGAGTCGACAAAGGTTGAAGCCGAAGTCAACCGGCGTATGCTCGAGGTAGGCGGAAAGATCAAGGCATTCCACATCGATGGAGAAACTCCCTACGAGGCAATGCGCCAGAGTGGCGTCTCGCCTGACGATGCGGGCCACTTTTGAGGCCGAGATCATGAAACAGACGGTATTCGAGTCTGAGGTGGATTGAGCTTTACTCGGGCTTACGATGGCCGAACTGCAAGCCTACTTTAACGCTCACAAGCGACAAAGTTTCGCAAACCTGAATCAGTGAAAATCTCGGAAATCTATTTGGGATTGGCCGGTCGGGACGAAGCCCAGGTGAAAGCCAAAGCCACGATCAGTTGGCGTGGCTCAACCTGCGTTCAGGCGCCGACTTCAGAGAAGGTGGCTGAAGCCAATTCTGAACGCGAAGATCAGCGGTAAAGCGCGTGGGCGCTGAGACCGGAGGCTACGTGGGACCTCGAGATCCCCAGTCTGCTGCGCCAGGATATCGCCGACGCGATTAAGAATGTGAAGACAGAGTGCGGTAAGCAGATGCGGGTGAAGAGCTCTGATGGTTACCAGATCTTCCGCGTAGATGACCGCACTCGCGGGCAGCGACGCCCGCTTTTCAGTGAGAATCGCGTCCGCGAAGCTGTATGACCATGTGAGCGTGGACCAAAAAGCTCAGCTGAGGATTATCTGCAGAACCTTCGCACTGAGGCCTATATCAAACTTCGTTCCGGCCTATGCAGCGGGCGTTTCTGGCCACCGCCGAAAATAAAGAGTGAAGTAACGGCGGACGCTACTGATGTGGGAACCGGAACGGTGCCCGCCGGCCAGAGGAACACAAGAGCAAGGCAAGTCCCTGAAAATCTTTCCCAAGTCGTTCTGATGACCGGACCGGGCTGCTGTGGTCGGACCCATGCGTCTTGATCTGTTTTTGAAAGCCAGCCGCCTCAGTCCAGGTCGAGCATCGACGTGTCAAAGCGTTTGTGCTGCCGGCCTGGTTTCCAGTCAATAACCGGCCGGCCAGAGTCCGCGCACGTGTCAAAGCCGGGCGACGAGCTGGCGATTCGTACCGAGGAGCCGTTTGCTCGTGGTTCGGATCGAAGCTGTGCCGCACAGTCACTCACAACACACCAAAAAAGGAAGCAAACAATGCTGTACGAGGTACTTAAAGACGAGCGTTTAGCCGAATGAGTCGAAGTTTTGAGTCGACTTCTTCCTTGTGCAGTGCTTGCGCCCTAGCGTGAAATCCAGGGCTTTGTCACTTGGCTCAACTTTGCAAAGGCGTCTCACGCAAAGGCGCAAAGCACGCAGAAAGGTTCTCCTTGTCGGTCTGGAGGCTTTAGCCCTCGCTGGTAACCCTTCGGGAAAGCCGTGTGATCGCGGCTGGATTTCGCAGCTTGTCGATTCTTTTTGTGAGGCTATTTGCGACGCATTCCACCTAGATGGGACAAGATCGAGGGCTGCATTGAAGTCTCTGCACAACTCGTTAAACTCTCGCAACGAACGATCTAGAATCTCGGAAGATCGGCGAGCCCGGTGAAGTTGACCACGAGATTGTCACCGCTCACTGAACGAGCTTTGGCCGTCCAGGTGCGTTTCGTCGACGAGGGGAAACGGAAAGAGCCTGGCGCCGATCTGCGTCGGCCGCAGCACATCTGAACTTCACGGGTCACGAAGGCTGCGCCTTGCTCGGTCGCATCAAAAGTTCGAGTCGAGAATAACTACATCTACCTGGCTCTCGCGCATCGTCGGTATTGCCACCGCTCCGTGTCCTCGGCGACAAAAACCGCATAGTTAGTTTCGGGAGAGACCCGTGGCGATAGCTCGCGATGTTTGCTTCAACGCAAACCAATACTCCGCCGGCGATCCCAGGGCTTGTCTGGCAGGGAGATTTCGGTGCGCGCGCTCTTGCTGCTTTCAGCGAATCCCGATCGGGGCGGTCGCCAATTGGTCGGCTCTCAGTCGATCCTGCAGCCTGCTCTTCACCAACTTCTTCCGAGGACAATTTGAAGAGCGGAGCCGGCTGCCTTTAATTACCGTTTGCGAGCGGTCGATGGAGATGTTCCACCCCAGGGCGCTTTGGTCGTGAGTCTGGGGAGGCCGCTGGCAGCGATCATCGCCTGACACTTGGGACAGTTCACCGTGAAAGAGCCAGCTGACCTTCGCGTCGTCAATCTGAAATCGGCAGGCATTGAGTGCGAAGTTAATAATCATGGTCGCTTTAATATCGGCGTGAAAGCGAGTGAGTTCTCTGTTCGATCAGCGCTTACTTGAGGGCTCCGGGCCAGTAGCACAAGTGATGCGTCAATCTCGGCACGGATAAAGTCCCCAGTCGAACCGAGACCGGGGTCCCGAAGCGAGAGGGAGCAGGTTATCCTGGGTTTGTGGCAAAGGCCAGGCCGTCTCGATCGAGATGCACACGCTCGCGAATCAGCTCTTTGATGACGTTGTCAAAATCCCGCATACCATCCAACTTCCCATCACGCATCGCATCGAGCAGACTCTACCCGGGATTCGCCCGCTTCAACATCATTCACGAGTGCGCGGGCTGGATCGGATACATCTGACCGCCGCGATGCGACCCCTGACCATCTGATCGAGGAACTGGCGCTGCGAGATAATGTAACGGAAGGTTTGCGCCAGCCGCGTTCGAATCACCCGTTCTCACTCTGGGATAGAGACCGATTATCCGATCCACAGTCCTTTGAAGCATCAATCGTGTGCAGTGTCGATAGTGCCAGGTGGCCGGTCTCCCAGCAGCCTCGAGGGCGATTTCGTGGTCTCGAAGTCACGCATCTCGCCAATCCCAGAATTACTTTTGTGCTTGCCTCAAGGCAGCGCAAGGCGGAGGGGAAACTGGCGCGTATCCTGACCGACCTCCTGTTGGTTGATAGTCGAGTTCTTGTGGTTAGGCGAGAGATACTCAATGGGGTCCTCGATCGTCACCACGCGGTAGTGCTTCTTCCCGTTGATGATGTCGATGATCGATGCCTGAGTGGAACTCTTGCCGGATCCGGTTGGCCCGGTAACCAGCACCAGACCATTGCGCAGCTCCTGCGAATCTCGGCCAGCTCGCGCCGGCAGGCCCAGCGATTCCAGCGTCGGTGGGTTATCGGGTGGCGGATGACCTGCATGACAATCGAATACACGCCGCGCTGCTGAAAAATGTTCACGCGAAAGCGAGCGCGATTAGTTAATAGCTGAGGTCGGTCGTGCCATTGCGTGGCCAGTCGCCTGGTTGCCCTCTGTGGACTCCGCAGCAGGGCTCGCGGCGATGATCTCAGTCTGCAGGGAGTGAGCTTCTGCATGCCAAAGGGGCTGCACGGGTTAGCTTGCCGTTCATCTCAATTTGCGGAAGCTGGCCAACCGAGAAGTTCAAGTCGCCAGTCTTGTCAGAGACGAGCAACATGCGCTCAATGATTGGGGTAGGTCGAAAAGCATTCAGGCGAGAGGTAGCTCCATCAACGAATTGACTTTAGGGAGGGACACAGGACAAGAAGATTTAGTTATTCCCTGATACGGCACTTCGCCTGGTTTGGGAATTAATTTGAATTTAAGGCGTCGTGTAAAATCAGTCAGATAAACGCAGCAAAGATTTTTGAGTTTTTATGGTTTATTGTCTCGCTAGGTGGCCAGAATCAGAGGTGAGAGGAGAGACTCCTCCTCCACAGAGTCGGGCCGCGGTCAGCCCACCGCGGGCACCGATCGGCGCTCACATCGCGCGCCTGCGCAGTCGAGGACCCAGATTCTGGTGGTCCGAAAGGGTGATATTCTGCGCTTTTCAGATGGCGCGACCAGGTGGTAAAGTCGCCGTCGTAATTGTCGTTCAGGCGGTGGCCCTCAACCCGATATGATCGATCGATTTTCGCCGTTTGCAGTGGAAGATGGTCCAATCTGCGGTAACGATGGCGCAGCACCGTGGAGCGTTTTCGCCCATCAACGTTATGCACCGAGAAACATCACCGCTTTAGGGCTGCCAGGCAGCGGCGTTGTCGCAGCAATCGGAAGATCTGGTTCGTCGTGGTGGTTACCAGCCTGAAGCGCGGTGCGTATCTCGCCCGATCGCTGGACGATAGATCTCCACTGAGAAATCGCAAAGAATCACGACATGCTTTTGTTTCGATTTCTTTGAAAACTGGCGGGGCGAGCGTTTCGCAATTGAATCGGCGTGGTATCGCTTAATCATCGCGGCAACCCGTTTCAAAGGATAATCCCCAGATAAACCGAGGTCAGGATCGACAATACGTCTGGGTGCCGGAGAGAACATGAAGGGCCTCGCCAGCGCCAATCAGAGCTTCAGCCTCCTTCTTTTCTACACGCGTTCATCGCTTTCTCCTGCAACAACAGCAGTTGTGCAGGCAATGCTGAGCTGTGGAAAACCCTCCATCAACTGTCATCTGGTGATAGGTGAAACTCAGTGGCTCTAAGCTCCCAAAGTGAAGGTCATATCCTTTGGGAGGCACAGAGCTCCCTAGAGGCAGCTTCTGTCGCAGGAAGTACAAAGAGCAGACTTTCAGCCCACTTGATCACCAGCATCTGCAGATCACTGCCGCCATCCCCCTGCGCCCAGGCTGACTGGTTCCTTCACAAAACCCCATCCCTGCTGCGTGGTGAGCAGTGCCGGCGTCTGCCCAGTTGCAGGGGCTGAGTCATCTGTTCAGCAGGTCCGGCGTGTCACATCTGCCAGTGCCCGGCCACTGGCCTCACTGCCTGCAGAAAAGTGTTATGCCTGAGTCTGCCGTGTACCAGATCCAGCCAAACCTTCACTGCAGGAAAACCGGATCAGAGGCTTCGTGAGGTAACTCAAATTAACAGAAATTGGCCGAGCTGTGATCCCATCACCATTCTCTTTCATCATCTGCCTTCCTGCTCTGTCCCACGCTTCTCTTCTAGTCGTGCCTTCATACCTGGACGCTAATTCTTCTGTCGTGGGCAGTCGTAACACTGGCTCCAGCGATGTTCCGTGTGTGGCCTCGGGGTGTGCCTGATTCTCCTTTGTAATCATCTTTCAAGCTCTTGAGACTTCTGAAGGAAGTTCTCACTGTGGTGTGCCTTCAATGCTTTTAATCATTTTTCCTCGACCGTGAATGCCAGGCAGCCAGTAGTTCGCCTCATGGCCTGCTGATCACTGAATTTGATCCATGACAGGCTTCTTCCTTGGCCCACCTCCTTCCTCTCCCCCTTCCTTCCGATCTGCTGCCACAGCCTCTGAGCACCCTCATCGAGTTTCTCTGTAAGCTGCTTGACATCTTTCACGTACAGTTTTTATCTTCCTCATCATATGGAAAGAGAGCAATCACTACGCCAAGATCATGAAAGGAGTGAGATCACGCCCACTCGTGCTACCTCATCAACCGCGATCGCACTGGCGTGCGCCTGGTAGGATTGCCATGGGAAATGGAAGGGCTGCCACGTCTCCGCCGATCGATCCTCCTCTGAATCTTGCCAGCTGCACGATATGTCTTCCTTCCTGAAGCCGCGTGCCTCTGACTCATAACAATTCTCATCTTCGTGAAATATTTGTAGAGTTTCTGCTAGATTATCTCTGCCTCTTATGCAGGCTGCATGCTCCCAGTCTGAGGTGTAGTTTTGACATCATGTTTTTGACTATGAGGAAAGGCTTCTGACTGCACTGGTCACTGGTGAGAGAAACATTTTCATCCAATGCCCGAAACTCCATCAGAAGGTAGGTCGTGCCAGTAGCCAGTGGCAAGACTGTGGGAACCAGTGGCTGGTGCAACTATCGTGGCCTGCAGCCTGATGGCGTGGAATTGGTCCAATCCGCAGGCTCAGAACATAAGACTAGCCTGATCCTGGGTGAGGTAGAATCGTCCAGCCACAGCCTTATGACTTCTCCTCTCAAAGAGACTTCACAAAGCAGGAGATAAGAAAATCATCCATAGTGCCCTGCTTATCTGATCCAGTAAAACGTGTTCGTATGATTCTGCAGTCCCTGACTGATTTAGATGCAGACGTCTTGCTGGTCAGATCTTGTTCGATTTCTCACAGTGATATGCTTTTAAAAGTCTGTGTCCGAGGGTCTTGCTAGTCATATAAAATGCGTGTGCTCAGGTAAAGGTGCTCGGCAAACCATCAGCGTATTTACCCTGTTTAATTCAATGTTGGCGATTTCCTTCAGTTCTGGATTTCTTCGCTCCTCTGTAAAATCGGCGGCGTAAACTGATGTGCCGACGACAGAGAGCGCTTGACTTATGTCTGATAGAGCTGATCGCCAGCCAATGAGATCGGGATCCTGCGTCGCGCCCGAGCATCCATGGAATCCATCACCCGGTCCCGGACCTAGCGCTGTTCTCTCGGAACAGTGCCCGATCTGTCGTAGCGACGGCGTCCACCAGCGTCGTCTTACGCGTCATGGATCGACATGCGCAGGATGATCGACGATCGTTCCGCAACGTCAGTGCCTCAGCGCGAACTTCCAGTCATCTTCTCCCCCACAGCAGGGATCCAGCGAGAGTTTTCTGCGCCGCGCTTCGTGGACCTTCGTAGTGCGCATCCTGAACGCGCATAACTCCCCGCTCGTGCAGCGGTCGTAAACGCCTGAACGCCCCGCCCGGGCGTCCGCCCGATCGGCCAGAGGCGCGGCAGCAAGCCTGGCTTGGGTCTTTGAAAGCGCTCAGCAGGCGCAGGGCTTCGTAGAGACACAATACCCACGGAGGTGGCTGTGGCCCAGTGACCGCGGGACTGCGCGGGTTCAACATGGGAATGGGTCAGATCAATCTTCCTTCCATCCGCGCGTTGCAGTGCTTCCGGGAGCCCCCGTGTCTCCTCGTCCGAACACCGAGGCGGCTTCATCGCGTCCAGCATAATGCCCATCGGTCGGTAAAGCTTTTCGCTTCGCGTGAAAGATAGATCATCCATCGTGAATCTGCGAGAACTCCCCGCAGGGCCGTCTCCCGGAGATCCGTGCGTGCCGCTTGGGCAGTCGAGACTTTCGGCTCAGCAATCGAGACCTGAGCGGGACGCACAGCTCCGATCACTTCGAGCCCGGCCGGCGGCGCCGGCGGTGCTACAAGGTACGCCCCGTTCGCGCCGCCCAGCCGCGCGGCTAGAAAAAGGTTATACATCTGGCGTTTGAGAGTATCTCAGGGTTCATAACCGAGAGCTCAACGGCTGAACTCATCAGCACTCATCCACTTTAGGTAGGAACGCTTTCTGCGGCTGCACCGCCCCGCTAGCAACCATCGTAATGGCAGCCGCCGGCCGGCGAGTCCCGCCGCCGATGGGGCAGGAAACAGCAAACTAGCGCGGAACCACTTGAACTTTCGTCGAAGACTCCGTCGTAGTGCTCCTTGTGCGGTAACCCGCGGGACCTCGGTGTCCTTGGATGTGCGCCAGTGCAGAGTTTATAAAGAAACTTGTACCTCAGGTTCGAAACTATCTCTCTTGAGCACTGCCTTCCTGAGCGCCCTTTTGCTTAATGCGTCTTCGGCGCTGCCTTTTCGCGTGTATCTTCCTTCCAACCTTTTTAGCCGCCATATGGCAGTTCATGCTCCTGGCTGGTCTTGGTTCGCCACAGCCGTCATAACCACAAAGATAAGCTACAGGCTTACTTGCCCTTGTGGGCCTAAAGGTTGAGTAAATGCCAGGCAAGCAGCTTTTGATCTATCCTTGGCATATAAACGGGAATGAACCAGATGAACAACAACTTGGTTACGCAGCGACGAAAGTTTTTTCCGCTGCGCAAGATCCGCTGTGCGAGCGTGCTTGCGCGCGAGGCTTCCACACTGCGATCGCCATCGGCGGCGAGCGGCGACTTGCGACTGAAAACGAGATCGTCTGAAAACGATTTTGCGGTGCTGATGCGGAGTAGTTGATCAGCCGAACGCGCACGTGCCTTCGAGCGGTGGCGCTGATCGCGTGGGTCACTCTGAAGAGATGGTGAGAAGATCCATTGGTTACGCTGATCGATTCCATAGGTAAGTGATCCCAGCGTTGTGTTTGCTGCGACTCGAGACACCGATGAAGGGTCCGGTGGCCGGCCCGGCGTCATCCGGCCACTGGTCCCGCCGCTGGGCGCCAGGCCGCCACCGGCATTACCGTGGCGGCCAGTAGTTGCATCATCCGCTTGTAGGTGAGTCGTTCGTTTTCGGCTGAAGGTTGCCGGCATAGAGGATTAAGGCGCGTTGAAAATCTGCCAACTGCGACGAGCCGAGGCCTCACCATCAGCCACTGCCCTGCTGGAAAGTGGATCGTCGCCGCCGAAGCGCGCAGCACTCGCAGCTTCTTTGTGACGCCGCGTCGAGGCACTCCTTCAACCAGATCGTCCATCGAAGTCTGGCAGGGGCCGGATCGCCCTCTGCTGCCCCGGTTTATTTTCGCGCCGCGTAATAGACGTATTGCCTCAGCCACTTCTTCGCCGCGAAAGATCGCTTCCTTCTCTCGTTCGCGTTGTGCTTGCTGCAAGATATTCGGCGCTACGGCGAGCGCGAACAAGGTCATCAGGGTCAGTCACCGCCATCAGCGCAAACCAGCGTGTAGCCGCGCTCGCCGGTCCGTTGAGAGACCTGATCTGCCCTGAACAGCGAGTGGCGAGCTCGTCCTGGTCCATATCGAATATCTTGTGGTCGGTTTTAACGTTACGGCTCGTCATCTTCGGACTGTACTTTCGGTGTGGGACGTCCCAGCGGGAAGAACCTCGATCACTTTCATTCGTCAGCTGCAGAGTGTGTTTAATCTTTAGGATTAGTGTCGACGACGACCACTTCCTTATCGGCGATGCTGGTGACTCGGTATCGTCCGCTCATGAATATCGCCGCGTTGAATACTAAGAATCTCTTTATTCGATTTGTCCCGCAGCAGCGCAGTGTCGCCGATGTTGCGATGTTTGCCGATGATCCCGATGTAGGTGAAGTTCGGCGTTGGTGCCGGGCGAAATGCTCAGCGAGAAGCGGCAGTGAGTAAAGTGTGTTGTCACTGCTCCGGACGATGACCTGTGCGTTGTCCGGGATTCGCAATTATTGCGGCTCGGCACCGTGGTGGATACCTGTTGCGGGCTGATATACCTGGTGGTAAATGGACGCCCGTCAATCACGATAGCCACCGCAGGAGAAAACTTATCGCCCCTGGCTTCCAACGAAAAGTCCTCCAGTCTTCGCGTAGACATTCGAAGGGCGAAATTGAAGCCAACAACAACGGCGGTGTGGGAGTAGGGTGTCGGAGACGGTTGCGCGGGCAGTGGCGTAGGCTTCGGCTCGTAAAAGCGAAGATGTTTCGTCGTGGCCCGGCACCTGCGGCAAACTCATTTGGACCGGGACCGCCGTCACTTGCGCCAGATCGATTATTCCAGCTTCGTTACCCTGAGGTGGTCTTTGATTACTTCTTGTCTGAGCCGGCGAGGGAGATGCTGACGGGCCGGTAGCAGTGTTGCGCACTGTCGGTTTGGAACCGCTGCCGAAGCCAACAAAGGTCCAGTACAGCGCGATTAGCGCTACCACACCGAGCCCGACGGCCGCGATCAGCTTCTTTGATCGCTATGCGGATCCTCATCTCAAGCAGCCATCTATCAAATCTCCTCAGCGCGCCGTGGCGGCGTTGCCCGCGGGCTTCTCGCTCGTCTGGGCTGGGCGACTAAAGTAAGTTGCCAGATCCAGTCGCAGACTGACCAGCGCATTCCCCGACGCTGGCTTTGGGGCGCCTGTTTCCGGATCGGCGGCCGGCAGCTGGGCGTTTGATCCCGTCGCCCGTTCCAACTCGACCGCATTGATAATGATGAACCCTTTGCTGGTTTCGATGTCCCGGACAAAGTGCCGGAGATCTTTATGGCACTGTCCTTCGACCGTCACATTCACAGCGACGCCCGGATAGATGCGTCCGCCATTTGTTGGCCGAGGTGGAAGCGGCTGCGACCTGGCCGGTGGGGCTTCAACGAGAGTGGCTCCAGTGGCGTGTACGTCGGCCCCGAGTCTGTTTCTGCAGGCTGTTCTTGTGCATCAGCTGGTTCAGGTCTCTCGTAAAGAGCCAGACGGCCGGCATCACTATCCGCCAGTCGATCGTCCTCAAACTTTTCCAAACTAGCGGTTATTTGTTCAACCCGCTCCTTTACCCTCTACGCCTCGTTTGAAGTCTGCCTGGGCCGCGTTCAGCTGTTGTTTCAAATGGTCTCGCTCACGCACGAGGCTCAGGCCCCGCGATTCCGCCGGCGCCTCGAGGTGGCGATAGATAGGCAACGATCGCCGCCAGTGACCATCAGACCGGCGACGACCAGGCCGATGAGTTCTGGCGATGCCCAGAGTGCCGCGATGCGCTCTGCGAATCTGCCGCAGTCGTTGACGGCCGCGCTGACTCTCAGTCCATCTGACGTCTGGCTCATCGCGGACCCCCGCGTACCGGCTGAACGGTCGCTAGCTGCCCGCGCCTCAGATGTGGAAGCAAAGCTCGCTCGGGGAGTGTACTGCACCGCCAGTTCGTATTCATGAACCGCTCTCGCCTCTGCCTTTCTGCAGGTTTTGGGCTCGCAGTTCCGCTGCGAAGATGCCTTCTTTGTTCATAGCCGCGATCATGTCGGTGACTTCGGTGGGAGACTTGCCAATCACCGTTAGTTCCAGATCGGCAACCATGCGGTCGCCCTGGCTGTGCACCTGACGCACAGTGCAGATGCGCGCGACCTGAACGCTCTGCGGCACCAGTCCTTCAAGATCGGCAAACAACAGCGACCACGAGAAACGTTTCCTGATCAACCAACCCGTGAGCCGATTTTAGCGACACCTGCTGTTCGAGCGTGAGGGAATTCTTCACCTGGTCGACGTCCTTGAGCAATGAGTTTTGCTGTTGCTTCAGATCGTTGATGTCTCTTCCTGGACGATTGCCGCTTTGGCGTTTGATGCGGCATTCGAGCGCGCGATCAAGGCCATGGGCCAGAAGAGAGCCGAAGATCAGGGATAGCCGTGACCGTCCAGGGCAAGACCCGATTGGCAAAGGGTTTGCTGGGCTAGGTTGAGACGGTTAGTCAAGGGTTGAATACCACCTCGCCCGTGATGTTGGCCTTTCAGCTTAGGGAGCAAAGCAGAATCAAGCATACACGTCGCAGACAAATCGGTGCAACCGGCGCGGAAACCGCATTGATGGCTGAATACCTAACGCAGCTTGCGCTGTCGCAAACTAACAGTTTGCGTTGCCCGGGATTAAACGCCCGAAGTCCAGCCAGGTTTCATAAAGGACGGATAATTCTGACAAAGCGTCACCTTTCTACAACCTTAGTCGCCGGTGAAGGGCGTCGATCCCAGTTGGTGTGGTGTCTCTAAAGTTCGATTAACAAATCTGAAGGCCGCAACACCAAGCTCGGGACCAGGTCCGAAGGACCGGCAGTTAATAGCCACGTCCGTGAGGGCGTGGAACGCAAGGCCGCATTGTCCCTGAGGCCCGCAGGGCCGGCACTGGCGGCGCTGCGGTAAGTAATTTTGTTCCGCACCTGCGCCGCTCATCGTCTTCAGCTCTTCTTGATCACACGCCCTCACGGGCGCGGCTATTAACTGCCGGTCCTTCGGACCTAAAGCAGGCCGCTGGATGTTGCCGACTCTATCGGGCTTGTTAGTCGAACTTGTAGAGACATGGCGACTAGCCGATCGTTCGTCTGGGTGGCAGGACTCGCTCAGTTGTTGAAGCGAGAGAAATGATAAGCGCAGATTTGGTTCTCTCGCCACTGCGCTTGGCCCGTAGAGGGCAGAGTCGGCGAGTTCTACCAACCTCGATCGGATCGCGGGAGTCGTCGGGGTAAGCGGCTACCCCAATACTAATGGTCAGGTGATGGGTTTTCACCTCGCCACGCAGTTCACCGCTGGAGCCTTTGCGAATGCGCTGAAAACTCGTACTCGCTTCAATCGCAGACCGCACACGTTCCGCAGCTACCATCGCCTGTGGATAATCCGCATCCAGCAGGAAAGCGGCGAACTCCTCACCTCCAAATCGCGAGGGCTACATCACCGGCGCGCAAGGCTTTCTTGATCAGAACGCCAATCTGCTCGAGCGTTTGGCTGCCGACCAGGTGACCATAGGAATCATTGACGTTCTTGAAAAAGTCGAGATCCATCATCAAGACGCAAAACGGTCGCGTCTCATCTTCAGCGCGCGCCGACTCGCGCTTCAGTTCCGAGAAGAACGATTTGCTGGTTAACAATCCGGTCAGCTCGTCGTGTGCCAGCAGCCGATGAATTTGCTGCTGGAACTCCCGATCAATCTCATCCAGCATTTCGAAGCGAAACAAATGGTCACCGATGATCACCTTGTCGCCATCATTGAGAAAAGCCTCCGTGACTAATTGCCCATTTACCTGAGTGCCATTGGTGGATTTAAGATCGGTAATCTTGTAGCGCACCGTACTGAGGCCCGGCTCGCGTTCGGCGGCTGATGCGAGGCATGCAGGCGAGAGGCGCGAAAGTCGTTGACGCGGACATCTGCCTCGACGGCGCGCCCCAGCACTACGCTGTCGTCGTTCCAGCGGTATCGGCACAGCCATCATTTCGCCGCGCAGAAAAATGAGGACCGGCCGGCGCTCTGGTTTGGCGTCTGGCCCCTTCCCGTGCAGCACGGGCTCGCAGAGTGTCGCCAGAGTCATCCTGGAATTCACCATGCCATTACTTTGCATGCATCGACGGCTGGGCTTTCAGACTTCGGTCTCCGGGCGATAGGGTATCTATCTTGTGCCCAGTAGCTGAGCAATGTCATTTTGGCAACGAGGTCCCGGCGGTAGTGGCTCAGTTTGCCTGATCACCCGACCTCGTGAGGCTTGCAGCATGAAACACCGAAGGTGTTGACGAGTTTCGGCCCAGCGTGCAACGCTGGGTTAATTTATTAGCGGGCGTGGAAATCCGAGCTGACCCCCAGCCCGGCAGGGGCTCGCTTGCCAGCCTCTGCAGGCTTACTTCTATAATCACCTTTCGGGAACCACAAGGAGTCGTTCAGATTGAAAGAAGAAACAACAGTTAACCGCACATGGTCCAGCGAAGGTTTGTCCGTCGAGCGCGTAGCCACGGCCAATTTGCCACTACTGAATGGGGCGATTTCAAGATCGCGGGGCTATCGCTCACGCATCAGTGACGAGTGAATCTGTGGTGCTATATAAGGGCGAACTGCGTCCCGAAATCCCCACGTTGGTGCGCATCCACTCACAATGCCTGACCGGGACGTCTTTGGCTCGACGAAATGCGACTTGTGGCAAGCAGCTTACTCACACGATGCAGATGATCCGGAAGAAGGTCGCGGAGCGATTGTCTACCAGCAACAGGAAGGGCGCGGCATTGGCATTCTCAACAGGATCTCGCGCCTACGCTTTGCAGGATAACGGGGCAGATACTGTCGAAGCCAATGAGCTGCTGGGACTGGCGGTCGATTCGCGGGACTACAGACAGTGCGCCGAAATACTTTACGATATGGGTCTTTGCCAGGTCCGCGTGATCTCCCAACAATCCGCTCAAGCTCAGTGCCCTTGAGCAGGCCGGGCTGAAGATTGTGGAAACGCGCTTCAATTCAGGTTGAATCACCCGAGTTTGCCGCCGAGTACCTGCGCACAAAGAAGGAGAAGTTAGGGGCACTTGTTCGAGTTTCAGCTCGTTAGCGAGGCCGTGCTGAAAAAGCAGATTTGGGAGTGCGGTGGCAAGCGCAGCGCGACGCCGCGCTGGAATTGGTGACCCTTAGAAAACCTTGCGAAATCCAAAGCGGCGCCTCAAGGATTCATGCGATCATCCACTAAACCACACGAATAGAAACGAAATCGACACCAACAAAATCGCGCTTTTTCGTGTAGCTTCGTGTATTGCGGATCGTTAGTGGTTTTCATCAACCTGCTAGTGAATCCTGACTCTAAAGTTCGATTAACAAATCCCGAAGATACCGCAACACCAAGCCCAGGGACCAGGTCCGAAGGACCTGGCAGTTAATAGCCACGTCCGTGAGGGCGTGGACGCAAGGTCCATTCTCCGTGAGGCCCGCAGGGCCGGCACTGGTCGCGCTGCGGTATTGTAATTTGTTCAGCACCTGCCGCGCTCAGCGTCTTCAGCCTCTTGATCCACGCTCTACCGGGCGCGGCTCTTACCTACCGGTCCTTCGGACCTAAAGCTAGCCGCTCTGGATGTTGCCGACTCGAACCGGGCACTTGTTAGTCGTGAACTCTAGAGTCAGCCTCGCCAGAGGAAGTGGCAGACAGCACGCTGGCCTGGCACCAAGATGCTTTTACCCGCATCCTCAACGTTAAGGCTTATCCACTCGGAGTCAGCTTGCTCACATTATTTCTTGACCTCTTCACCAAGGTCCAGGATTGGCTCTGGTTCCGGCTCGCCTGTATAGACAAATTGACATCCAGCACTTTGGGGTCGCGGAAGATCGGATTCTTCACAAACTCCTGTATGGATTGGTCCAGGCTATCAAGCCAGAGCTCGGACAAACCTTGATCGGTGATGGTGTCAGTCTGATCCTTTTGGAGGCCGCTGCAGCGGGCGGATCGGGGCGCGAGCCCGGTCTTGAGACTGCTGGCCCGCGCCTTTATTTGAGTTACGTCTGCCGCGCGGACGTGATTGCAATTAAGTCTCTTGCTGGCCACAGCCTCGCTCATCATTTCATTGGCCACAAGTTGCAGGTAAGGCTTGTCATCGGCCAGCTGCTTCATCAGGGATGCCCGAATTTTGGCATCCCTTATCCGGGAGACTGGCGGAACTTTCGGGACGCTTTTTAAGTCCCGCTCGCGTTCAGTCTCATTAGGTTGTTTCGCGCGGACCAGAACCGTCGGAGGCCTCATTTGAGCGAGCGCGGTGGGCGCGCAAATACCAATTATTAACAACAGAGATGAAAGCGGTGATTGTGCGGCTCTGGGAGGAGTTTTCATAGCTAACCAGGCCTCATTCTGGTGTAGTACATCGTGAATCTCGACACAGACGGCCGTAAAGTCAAGCCGCGAAATCTAGCCGCGTTCAGGCGGCTTTCCCGAGGATTGATAGACCAGCCGTTTTACGGCTGGGTAGAGCGGCACTTCCAACAGCAGCCCGTTTCAACGGGCTTGAGACCCGCTTTTGCAATGCTGGAAGCGGACACGAGAAGGACGCTGAAGCGCCCTCTGGTGGAGCATGACCGCCGTCTCTACCTCCCCAACAGCGGCTCAGGTAATGATTTAGCACACAGAACGTTGCAATGCAGTGACATTAATGCTGCATTGCCTGCTTCAGTCTCTTCTGCCAACGTCTTGTCCAGGCCCCAGCGTCTGATACTCCTTTAACGCTTCGTCCTTCTTCCCCAGGGCCGAGCAGATCATTCCAGATTAAAGTGAGCGCTGACAGTTTGGGTCTTGTCTCGATGGCCTTCTGCAGTGGCCTTGATGGCATCGTCGGCGCGATCTTCTGCGGCGCAGTGCGTAGCCCAGGCCCAGATAGGCTCGAGCTTCTCGGAGGGTTTCGCTCTTAGCGGCTTTCAGGTAACAAGCTTCCGGCATCGGCATAACGTGGTGGCTTGCCCTCAAAGGCTTCCTTCGCTTCCCTGAGGGCTGTCTCCACTTCCAGCTTTGCATTAGCTTCGAGGACGCCGCACTTCGCGATCGCTCATATCCGGTCTTCGGGATCGCGACTCAAAGGGTCGCCGGGACGACTGAGCGGCGATCTGCGGCGAGATACCACGCTGGCCCACGGCAACTTGTTGTTCCCGCCAGCGGAAACCACGGAAGATTAATGACACAACACTTGGCCGGAAGGTTGACCTTCGAGGTGCAGTTCATTGTAGGCTTACCCCGCCGCGCGCCTGAACTGTTTGGGTGGCCATCTAATACACACGAAAAAAGGGAGGGAAGTAAATCTCCCTCCCCTTTATGTTTTGGAAAGTGCAGGATTACTAGAAGGTAAACCTGAACCGCAATTGAATCACACGCGGGTGACTGCATGAAAATGTGCGAAGGCACAAACAGATCAGTAAGCCCGTCAGCGATGGTGTTGTACTGGTTCACAGCCGCAGTAGCGATCGGATCGACGGTATTGACCGAGCCAGGGGCGTGTACTGCGGATGGTTGAAAGCATTCAGGAAATCAAATCCGAGCTGGAACCTCCTCTTGGTCTCCGTGATAGCAAAGTTCTTGAAGATCGAGAAGTCCAGATTCTGGATAGCCGGTGACCGGAAGGTATTGGCGTCCGGCATTTGCACAGAGCGCCACTTCCCGCCGCGATGTACCGGGGCATTGGGGATTGGCGGCCAGGTACGCCACAGTCTGGACCATCGGTTCTCTTTGAGTGCTGTCACTGTGCTTGCCAGTGTTAAAGGCGCCAGTCGGATTGATGACTGTGCAAGATCACCCGCCGAGTCGCCATTCTGGTTGGAATCGTTACCACTAAGCACCGTTACGTCCTCGCCGCTTTCAAAGGTCAGAGTTCCGAGAAGTTCACGCCGCCCAGTAAGGTGCGCGCCCAACGGTCTTTGGTTGTCCTTGAAATACGGCAGGTCGTAAAGAGCCGAACTCACAAAGCGGTGTGGGTGATTCAACGCCGAGTTCTTCGGCAGGCACACATTGCGGAAGTCCTGAACTCGCCGCGGGCTGAGCTACTCGTCGAAAACACTTCCGCAGTCGTATCGTCAATCAGGTGGCTCCAGGTGTAGCCGCCGTCAGTTGGAAACCGACGAGCGTAGCGGCGAGTCAAACCAGCCGAACCGCCGTGATAGATTGAGCTGCCGCTGGATAGAAACGCCACGATATTCGCATCTGAAACCCGCTGCCGAATAGGCGGGAACAGCCTGGCCTGGCCACACTCGCGGAAAGCAGTCGTGGTCATGCCATCAAGTGTTGCCTGGTGATCGGTGCGGGTCAGGAAGGTGGGCAAGAAGCCACCCGGATCGCTGGTCACCTTGTTCTGGACGTTGATGCGATTCTCGCGTCAACAGGTGCACGCCCTGCGAACCCACATAGCGGTAGCTCAAACGACCAGTCTTTCTTAACTGACGTTGGTAGCCCACACTCCAGGAGCGCGAATAGGGAAGCTCCTGATCTGGCATCCAGGCGGAAGTAGCTGCCCGCGCATTTGCGGGCATTGCCGGCAACCGGAACTACGGCTGGCGAAATCGCGCCGCTGGCAATGAAGCGGTTTGAGACGCCGGGAATACCAGGAGAATTGCTGCCGACATCCGTTTGATTGGCTTGCGGTGGCAGCGACAAAATGTAGAGGTTGTCAAAGATGACGCCATAGGCCATCTGGAAGCTGGCACGGATCGAGCTTTCGCCCGCGCCGCCGAAAATCTTCCCCAGATAGCCGGTGCGTGGTAGCCCGGTGACCAGCCACCCCAATTCGCGGAGCGAAGTTCGTCTCTCGAGCCTTTGGCTCGTTAAATTCGATCAGACCAGGTACGGAAGAGATTGAGTTGATCGTTTGCTGCCTGGCCGAGAAAGGCAACTGTTCGTAAACGTAACTTAATCCCAGGTTCAACGCTCACGTTTGGACGTATTCGCCAGTCGTCCTGCGCAAAAGCGAAAAGCATCTGCTGGTCGCCCGTAGTAAGCCGAGGCGCCAACCGATCTCTCGCCCAGGAAATCCGAGCGATGTCGCGCAAATACAAGTCCGCGGTGTTGTACTGGTAATCGCCGCGCTGTCTTTGCACGAACGACTCGAGGCGAAATCAGCTTCCGCCAGTCGCCGCCGAACTTGAGGGAGTGCGCTCCCTGGTCCAGGACAAAGTATCCACGACCTGGTAGTTGTTCTCGATATTGAACTGAGGAGCGTTGGGATCAGGTCCGGATATTGATTCCCAAATCACCCAGGCCTATGTTGGGAAACTGATCGAGGCCGGGATACGCGATATCGGGCACCTGAAATGTTTGTAGGAATCCGGCGATAAAGCCAACCGGAGTCTCGTTGGTGACGGTGGGCGTAAAGCTGTGTGTCATAGGTATACGGAAAACAACCGTCCCTGAACCGGAATGATATTGAAGAAAGACCGGGCAGGGTGGCGGCGTTGTCGATAATCGACTGGTTGTTGTAGATGAACCGACCACGGTGAGACGTCTTGCCTGCTCTGTGTGAAGTCGATGTTCACCATGAAGTTCTTCTCGGTTTTGAAAATTAGGTGGCAAATGAGATAGCGCCGACTGGGATATCTACAAAGGTGCCGTCACCAGGTCCTGACAAACGCCGGCGTTGTTTCCTGAAGTAGGACGAATGCCTGCGCACATCTGCATACTGCCTGAGGCAGGTTGTTGCTGGACGCCACCGGCACATACTGCTTAAAGATCGCGAGATTAGCAGCGGAAATACCTGGAAGCGAGGCAATCGTCGCCAGGCCCGCGGCCGTTGGTGCTGAAATTCCACCCGGAGATGCTGCACGCCCGAGCGCATACTGTTCCCATGAGGTGAAGAAGAAAAGCTTGTTCTTCAGAATGGGACCGCCTACGTTACCGCCCCAACGGTTAAAGTCAAAACGAGGAATCGAATTATCCGTGCCCGGGGTACGAACCGTTCCTGTGTTCTTCTGTAATGTATCGAGGGCATTCAGTTTTCGGTTTGCAGGAACTCGTAAGCCGTCCCGTGAAACTCATTCGTGCCGCTCTTGGTGATGGTAATAAACTGGCCGCCGGTCGAGTGACCATATTCTGCTGAGTACTGATTCGTCAGCAGCGAAAACTCCCGCACGGTTTCCGGTGAAACATAGACCTCGGGGACCGGTAACCGCCTTGTCATTGTTGTCAATTCCGTCGACGATAAAGTCATTGTTGCGGGGCCGTTGGCCGCCAACTGAACCGCCTGCGCCCACGCCCACGCCACCGTTACTGGTCACGCCCGGAGCAATCAAAGCAAGGTTATTGATGCCAGTAGCTGCGCCGGTCGAGGTTTGCGCCAACTCGACAACTTGTCTGGCACTGAAATCTTTCGACAGAGTCACAGTGGTGGTTTTGCACCAACTCTGTACCGCCGCCGGAAACCGTAACCGATTCGGTCGGCGCACCAACTGCGACTTCGAGCGGCACGTCGGTCACCTTATTGGCGCTCACTTTTACTTCATTAACGGTCAGGGTCTTGAAGCTCGCCGCCTCGACCGTCAGTGTATAGTCGGCCGGAAGCAGGTTGGTGGAATTCGAATTCCCCCGCTGGCCGACTGAGTAGTTTGAGAAGATCCGGTCGACTGATCAGTGACAGTTACTTTGGCACCCGGAACCACGGCACCGTTGGGGTCTTTTACCAGACCGCGCAAATGTACCGGTGGTTACCTGTGCTTGCGCCGCGATAACCGCCGCCAGCACAACGATAATCGTTAGTGCGGCCTGCGTCACCCGACGAAAGGATTCAAATCCAAAAAATAATTCATCTTGTTACTCCCTCTCATATTGTCCAAGAAATGCCACCTCCCATAACTCTTTGACTGTGCAAAACCCGAGGCGGCACTGAAGAATTCCAACGAGCTAATAGCATTCAGACTCGCGGACCAGCGGAGTTCGCAAGTTTGGCGCCCTCAGTCACCAAATCGCGCCAATAGCTTGGCAGTAATACAGTTAAGAGTGATCGGGGAGCCTACAAGATTTTGTCAGAAATCCAAAAAAATGGGAAGTATCCATAATTTGAAACTTAGCTCGTGTTGATACCCTTTAATCGCGGTTTCGGCCAACAGCCAGTATTAAAGCTCTAAAACCAGGGACTACCCTCGCGATCACTGGGTTGTCTTCTTCGCTCCGTTCTCTTTCGAAGATTCACGCAGCCTCTTGATCGCCTCCTCGGATAGCCGAGGCATTCTTGGCGTCGGGTGCCTGGCGAAGGTATTTCTCAAGTTCGTTGGCCGCGCCTCCAGTGTTCCCCCTCTTCTCGAGCAGACGGGCTCTTTGCAGATGGACCCGGGAAGTTTCACGCTGCCCAGGCGCTCTGCCCGCGCGAGGGCTTCTTCCGCTGCGTTCAGTGCAAAAGTACGTTCGTTACTGTTTCCTTGCGGCTGAGAAGGGCTCATAGTTGACGCCTGATCGATCAATGCAGAAGCCTCTGCTAACAAGGCGTTCTGTGGCTCAGCCGGGTTGAGTTCGGCCGCCTGCGCGAAGACGCGCGCGGCGACGGCGTATTTGCCCTGCCGCTGCAAGGCAACGCCGAAGGAATACCACACACGATCGTCTCTGGGATTGATACGCTGGGCTTCATTGAGTTGCTTAATGGCTTCGTCAAACTTGCCCTGTTTGGTGAGTTCGCTGGCCAATACGAAACGCGCGTCGAAATAGTCGGGGAACAGCTTGATGGCGTCCTGCAGCGCGGCCTGAGCTTCCTGATCGTGACCGCTGCCCAGCAATTTCTTTGCTCGCTCAAAAGCATCAAGCGCCGCTTGAGGAACATTCTGCACAAACGTGAGACCGGTTCGCGTGGGGCGAGAGCCCTTTGGCGTCAACGTGATCTCGATAGTACGAATTTCACCGGGGCCATCGATGTTGGCGGAGCGTACAAAATCCACATGCTCAGAGGCGGGACTGTAATCGGGCGCCATGATGGTGATTACGTAACTGGTCTCGGGGAGTCCAGCGAAGGAAAAGTCTCCCCTCGTTATTGGTAACGGTTTGACTGATCATGGCGCCGGTACCACTTTCCAGGGTCACCGTAGTGCGGGCCACATGTGATCCCGATGAGTCCCGCACTTTTCCGCGAATAGTATTGCCCTGGGCGCGCGCGCTGATCGCGCATGACAGGCAAAGGAGCAAGCCGCTGCTTACGGCAAAGAGGGGGATGCGCAAATTCATGACCGTTTCTCCCGGACAGAAACAAAGCGAATCGAGTCAGAGTGCCGGACAAATTCGAACTTCATGCTGATTTGTAAAGAGAAATGGTGGAGCCCTCCCGGAGGGCTCCACCACAGGCAAACACTTCAGCTCGACGGTTGCTTAGAACCGCAACTTCGCCGCGAACTGGAAAGCCCGCGGTCCGCCGGTGCCGAAGACATTCGTGCCGCGGTTGGCCGGAGCCAGGTACGACGCACTGATCGCGGGAGTACCCTCGACGTCCAGGACCTGGTTGACATTAGCCTCGTCACGGTAGTTCGCAATGTTGAAGAGGTTGAAGACTTCACCGATCAGGTCGAGCTTGACCCTCTCCGAAAACCTCAACGTCTTTGTCAGGCGAACGTCCTGCGAAATCAGCGAGTCGCCGCCCAGTCTGGTGGTCGGTGGCAATGGCAGTATCCGCTCGAGCGGATCACCAAACACGTCACAACGTCCGGTTGGGCTATCCGCACCGCAATTGACCCCGAGAGTCGGAATACTGGTGTTGTAGGAGGCGATGATTGAGTTCAGATCTCCGACGTTCTTGATCGTGCGACCGATTCCACCTGGTCCGGTACCGGGCAGGTAGGTCAGGAACGTTCCAGTTCCTGAGAGGTCCGCACCGTCGGGAAGGAAAGCGCTGAAAGGAACGCCACTAAAACGCAGTCGAGGATAACCGAGACGTTCCAGTTGCCGAGCACATGTTTCTTGAACGAATTCTGGCTCTTCGCATAGAAAGGCATGTCCCAGACGGCACTCACCACCAGACGGTTAGTGCGGTCGAGACCAGCCGGTCCATACTCCAAACGCAGGTTGTTCAGGTCGGTGCCGATGGCCCCCAAACCCAACACGTCTGGATCCAAATGCTTTGAAGCGCGACAACCCGTAGCTTGCCGTCATCTGGAAACCATTGGCGAAGCGACGATCCAGACGAACCAGTAGTGCCTGATAAGTCGAGAAGCCGGATGAATCGGCATAGGGAACGGCGTTGTCGAACCGCGCCGGATTGAGTCGCGGTCCGTTAATGGCGTTGTCGTGTTGGTTGATGTCATAGGTGAGGACTTCATGGACGCCCTTGCGATAGTTGTAATCGGCCTGAAGAATCATGTTCCAGGGTAGTTCTCGCTGCACGCCGAACGAATACTGCAACGAATAGGGAATCTGAAACTCGGTCGAAAAGAGTGGTCCGGAGATCGCGCTCGAAACACTGGATCGAAGTCGGGAGCGTGCAATTAAATGCACGCGATTCGACGATCGGCCTGAACGAGGGCCACCAGGGCCATCGCGTGGGCGAGCGTAACGTTTTCTCCGGAGGTCCAGCGGGCATCTCCACCGGGTAACAAGATTGCTCTGGATGTCTGCGCCGACAAGGAATAGTTCCGAACCAGGTTTGCCCAGGTCCGCGCGTTCGAACAGGCGCAGGTTATCAATGGTCGTGTCGTAGTAGATACCAAAGCCGCCGCGGAGGATGGTGCGGCCGTTGCCGGTGGCGTCCCAGGCGAAGCCGACCCGTGGGCTGAAGTTATTCATGTCGCGCGGCGAAGGCGCCGTGCCCTTGCCAAACAGCGGGGCTATGCTCTCTGGACGACCCTGATCGTGATTCCAAGAGGTTGGTGTCGAAGCGGTACGACAGGCCATAGTTAATCGTCAATATTCCTCGTGAGCTTCCAGGTGTCAGCGCCATAGAATTGCCAGCGATAGTTGATGGTCTTGTCACCAGGTGTGTTGAATGGCAACACCCCACTGCCGATACCCATCGAGATATCGCGTACCGGCGAGTTCAGGAAGTCAGCCTCGGTATTCAACGGCTGCCCGATGTCGTAGATGCGAATACGGGCCGGCTTAGCAAAAGTCGAACAGTCCAGTAATCGACGAGGCGCTCCATATTGACGCCAAAGTGCCAGGAGTGATTACCCGCTAGATAGGTAACGTCGTCCTTGGATCTGATTGCGACTCTGGAAAGTGGTCTGGGGCGTAATGCTAGTTCGAACCTGATCTGAAAATCTGATCGGGGAAGGTGGCGATCTGCGGTACACCTACGGTTACCGGGTTGATAATGTCGCTAAAGTCGTTGAAGTTGTAAATGACCTGGTTCGTCAAGGTGGGGCTCAGAGTGGTCGTCAGGCCACCGACGAGACCCTGGGTCTTGTTCGTAACGAGTTGGTCGTTTGACGAAAAGATCTTGGAGGGCACATCGCGCGGCACGATTCCCCGATCCCGGAGGAAACGGCACTTGCTGGGCGTTGTTGTTGAACGAGTAGCGGACGAAGACCGCATTCTTGTTCGTTCACGTTCCAGTCGACCTTGGTCGTGGAACAGCTTTTCGTCAAACGGGTTAGGCGTAGATCCGCTAAATCCGGGCGAGGTTGGCGGCGTGTGCAAGGCCACCGCGTCTTGATTATTCTGTTCGTAGTTGGCAAAGAAGAAGAGCTTGTTCTTCTTGATCGGGCCGCCAATGGTGCCGCCGAATTGTTCGCGGTCGAACGGCACTCTATCCGCCTGAGCGTTCGGCGGCACGCCGTTGGCCGCATCTCAGACGGCTCAAGCCGGGAGAAGGCCGCAGCAGTGATCGTCGCGCACATAAAAATAACCGTTGCCGTGGAACTCATTCGTTCCCGACTTGGACACGACATTCACCGAGCCGGTGCCGGATGCTCCGACCGAGACGTTGTTGTTGGAGATTCCGAGTTGGGAACTCTGGATGATCTCCTGCGAGAAGTTTTGCGTTGTGGTGCCGACCACGTTGTCGACCACTGAGCCGCCGTCGACCGTGATCTGCGTCGAACGACCAGCCTGCCCGGCAATCGAGATGCCGGTGTAGTTTGCCTTGGTTGGGTCGAAGCCGCCGCCGGCAACAGTTTCAACTCCGGGTTGAAGCTGCGCCAGGTCAAGAAGTTGCGACCATTGAGCGGTAGGTTCTGGATCTGTCGCAGGTTGACTACGCCGCCGACGGCGTTATCAGTGCGATCTATTTGAGCCTCACCGCTGCCCACCGCAGTCACTTCCTCGGCAGCGCCGCCAGATCTCGAGGTGCGCATCAAGGGGCGCGGTTTGACCGACGCTGACCACAACATTCGAAATGACTGAGGTTTTCGAAGTTTGCTGCGCGAGACTTTTACTTCATACTCTCCGGGTGGCAGCTGCGTTGCGCTTGAAATGCCCTTCCGCGTTGCTGGTGATGCTCCGGGTATGGTTGGTGGCCACGTTGCGAATGCTAATTGAAGCATTCTGCACAGCTGCGCCCTGAGGATCGGTAATCGACCCCTCAAGCGCACCGTATGACTCCTGTCCCAACACTACCGAGGGAGCAAGGGCAAAGCCCAGAATTAGCGATAACTTAAAGAAACTTTTCATTTTGTTGGTCCTCTCTTGGGCTATAAGAAGGAGCCGCTTTCAGTTGCCCTGGCCTTCCAAAAAGTGCCTGGCTGAATGCCGGCGGGCATCGGGGATACTCGTTAAATCAATAACTCCGCGGGTTTGAATCAATAACTCCGCGGCTGAGCTCTCACACTTCCATGCCTTCGCGTCATCGAGCGCGCCAACTGCAAATTTCCACCACTTAGCACCGCCTTCAGCGCTTCCGGGAGGTAGACTAAAAATCAAAAAAATGGGAACAATCCAGAAATTCCAAAGAGTTACCGATTATTCGAAACCAGCATCCGGCGACTTGAAGTTGCGCCATTCCCCGAACGGACGGGTTTTGCCGAGCAGGCTGGGTGCGTCCGGGGCCACGCTCACGGCCATTCGCGTGCTAGACTTCACCACACGTTCATCTATCGCCGATGAGGAATCAGAGCTTGAGCGAACGCATCTATCGCGATCCAGTCCACAATATTATTCGGCTGCGCACCGACACCGACGAGGGGCGAGTTGATGATGCGCTTGATCGATACGCCAGAGTTTCAACGACTGCGCCGCATCAAACAATTGGGCCTCGGTCTTTACACTTATCAGGGTGCGGAACACTTCGCGCTTCACCCACTCGCTCGGCGCCTTTCACTTGATGACTCGGGTGTTGGATCGCTTGTCGGAGAAGCAGGCGATTGATCGTCAGGCATCGCACAGCGGCGCGTGCAGCGGCGCTGCTTCATGACGTGGGTCACGGTTCGTTTTCTCACGTCATGGAAAAAGTGCTCGGCTTTCACCACGAGTCGTGGACAGTCAAGGTAGTGCAAAGCGAGGAGACCGAGATCGGGCAACTGCTTGCTTCCTACTCGCCCGAGTTGCCGTTGAATGTCGCCAACATTATCGAAGGCAAGTTCCAACCGGCGGCTTTGGCCCAACTGGTGTCTTCGCAACTGGATGTTGATCGAATGGACTATCTGTTGCGCGATTCGCTGATGACCGGCGCCAAATACGGTGTCTACGATCTGGAATGGATCATCAACGCACTGGCTATCGACGAAACCGGCGATCGCATTTATGTGGCGGCGCGCGGGCTTTACGCAGTTGAAGAATATCTGCAGGCTCGCTACTACATGTTTCGCCAGGTCTATTTTCATCGCACGTTGCGTTCGGCCGAGGCTGTGTTACGCTCGATTTTTCGTCGGGTGCTGCAGCTGCTGGAGGCTGGCGAGTCGGTCTGGCACGCTCCGGGCACGGCCTTTGAAAGGTGGTGCGCCATCAACCGCTTTCGCTTGCTGAGCACCTGGAGATCGATGACTCGGACGTGATCTTTCACGTCAAGCAATGGCAACGGGCAGCAGATCCGATCCTCAACGACCTGAGCCGGCGGTTTATCGGGCGGCGTCTTTTTCAAGGCAATCGATCTGGACATGCCTTTGGCTGAGCGGGCAGAGTTTCTGTCAAGGGCGCGCTCCTTTGTCGAACGGCGGCGGTTTCGATCCGAACTACTATTTTATTGAGGATCGCGCCAGCGGCGTTCCTTACTACAACTACTACACCCCGGAAGGTATCGAAGAAAAGGCGCGCATCTACGTGGAGGACGGATATGCGCAGCCGCGGATTCGCGAGATCAGCGAAGTGAGCGAAGTGGTGCGCGGGCTGCAGCGCGGTTACGAATTGCATCGAGTGTGTTTCCCGGCGGAAGTCAAAGAAGATGTGTACAAACTTTATCACCGGGCCGCTTCCCTCGCTGGTGCACAAGTCTCGAGTGGAGATTGATCACCGTGTTTCAGCATAAGTCAGAACTCTCCCGGGCGCGGTCCCATGAGGTCAGTACCACCGCGCGGTAGCGGGTGGGTCCCTACGCTCCATATGCTTAAGTGTGGCAGCGGTAATCTCGAGCACACCCACCCGCTACCCGCGAGGTGGTACTCGACCTCATGGGACCGTCGGATCTGTGTCACCCGCGTAAATCCGCGCGTAAAGTTCTTGTATTTGCCTCGTCGTGAAATACAACATGAAGTTGGCCCTGATCGCACTGATGCTGGTGGCGCTCGCCGCTGACCTTCGAGGTCAAACCCCAGATCCGGCTATCCGAGTGGCGGTTTGAATCTCGGCGAGACGAACGCTGGTCGGACAGTGGCAGAGAGGTTAGCGACTGCTCTCGCCAGCGACAACGCAATATCTACTACCGATCGAGATCTGGCGCGCAGCGCCGCTCAGAGTCGGCTATGCAGGTTCTTTGAATCTCACCCTCTCTGAAGCTCAGGATCTGGGCGCCGCAATCGGTTGTGATTTTTCCTGATTGGTGACGCGCAAACGTTGCGCCGCTCGCCCTCTTCCGGCCCTGTCTATTTCGAGTCTTACGCTTCCGTCTTTTTGGTCAGTGCTCGCAGCGGCAGATTGATCGCCTGGGAGCGTCCCAGTTTCGAGGAAGCGACTCCGGTAGAACGCGGAGAAGCGTTTGCTCAGTGAAATTTCCAACCCGGAGACGAGGCGTCGCTATCTGGTGATGCTGCGACGAGCGCAGGAGAGACGAACGCAGCCAGCGACAGGTCGCAGTTGAGCGCAACACCCCAGTGATTGAAGAGGCGCCCGGAGACGCCAGTGAAAAAGCGGGCCTGGCGACTGCCGCGACCTTATCGTCGCCTGCGGCCCGCCTACCCGGACACGGCCGCGCGCGCCGACGCTGAAGGTACGGTTGATGTGCTGGTGGATCTTGATCAGCAGGAGAGGTGACCCGCACTGAGATCGCGCGTGGGCGGGTTTTGGCCTGGACGAAGCAAGCGTGAATACTGCGCTACAGCTCACTTTTTCCCCGCGCTCCGCGATGGCCTGCCGATTCCGATTCGCATTTTGCTGCGCTACAATTTCCGCCAGCCTGCAGAGATGAGGCGCAGGCGCGCTGGAGGATGATGAAGAGAGCAGAGTGGCAAAGAAGCGAAGCACGGAAGGGAACATCAACACGGTTTGCCCGCTCGCCGGGCGGTCGGTCGGCGTGATGATCATTGCGCTGCTCGGCTGGTTGCTGCCGCTATTCTCTCCGGGATTTTCTTCCACGTCCGCACGCTGGAAATCGGCTGAGGCTGACACAGATCACAGTTTGGTTTCTACAGCCACGCGCGAAGGCCGGCTGGCCGTTTTCGATGACCTTTGGCAGACGGTAGCCGATCGTTACTACAGCGCCAACTTTCATGGCGTGGATTGGTTGGCCCAGCGCTCGCTGTTTCGTCCGTTGGCGGCCGCCGCCCCGGGTCTCGTGAGCTGTATCTGCAGTTGCGTCGCATGCTGGCGTTGCTACAGGACGCCCACACTCCAGTCTACGCTCCCGATGAGAAATTCGACTGGCAGCACCCGCGGTTTATCAGTGTCGGTGTCTTTCGTTGCGCGAGGTCGAAGGGCAGCCGACTGTGTTTTCCGTCGAGCGAGGGTCCGCGGCGCAGCGCGCCGGCATTCGTCCGGGTGATGTGATCGTGGCCATCAGCGGCGAGTCTGCCACGGCGCTGCTGGAGCGCCGACAACACGAGCAGACGTCGTCCACTCCGCGAGCAGCACGTCTGATGGCGCTGGGAACGCTGACTGACGGAGCGCCTGAAACAAACGTTCAGATCAAAATGGAGGATGCAGAATCCCGGGAGCATCAGGCGAGCTTCCGGCGCCAGTGGCGCGAACGCAGCTTCGCCTTGCGTGCTCCAGCAGCTGGGAGACGGAATTGTGCTGATTGAAGTTGATGCGTTCACGCAAACGCTGGCCTTCGAACTGGCAGGCGCGGCCAGGGAAAAGTTACAGCACGCGCGAGGCATCATTCTGGATCTGCGCAGCAACGGCGGTGGCGACGCTACCGCAATGGCCAGATTGCCTCCGCCTTCCTGCCCCCTGCCACCATGCTGGGCCAGTTTACTGACCGTCAGGGCAATATTGCCCACGGCGTTGGAAACCGATTCCATGATCGCAAGTGCCTTCGATCGTCCGGCCAAAACCCAAATACCGCTTGTTATTTCCTGACCAGCGAACGAACGTCGAGCGCCGCCGAAATATTCGTTGCGGCCTTGCAGCACACACCACAGGTGACTGTGGTTGGCGGCCAAACGTGCGGCTGGTGTGCTGGCCGTTCGCACGCGTCGCCACTCCCCGATGGCGGCGAACTGGATGTCAGTGAACTTGATTATCGCACCGCCAAAAGCGTCCGCCTGGAAGGTCGGGGATCACGCCGGATGAAAGCGTTTCCCTGACCCGACGAGATCTGTGCTCGCATCGCGACCGATTGCTCGAGGCAGCGCGCTTGCCAAACTGCGCAGCTCGTCGACTCGCCTAGTTATCAGCAGACTGCTCGTCGGACAGACTCAGCGCTTCAGAGACTGTCCGGAAACCCAAAAGGACCCAGGTTATTTGCGTATCACGAAGGCTGACCTGTTTCCGCCTCAAGCCTGAAGCCTCCACCAACAATCAACCAGCTCAACTTTGGTAGTCTCTCAGGATCAGGAAGGTGGACCCTGTCCCCGCTCTTCCGCGGCAAGCAACTCTCAGCTAGACTAGCGCTCAGACTTTGTTGCTAATCCTTTCATAGGAGCTGCCCTCTCTCATGGCTCGCAAATGGTCGAACCTCAACCTCCCGGGAGTACTCCATTATGTAACCGGCAGCTTCCTTGGTCGCCTTCCAGTCTTCACTGATCCTGAATGCTGCCAGCTTTGAAAAGAGGAGAATCAAGAGTTAGCAGGCATGAGTACTTGAGAATGATCCGACTGACTCCCTCCAGCTTGAGGCGGGGACAGGGTCCGCCTTCCCTGACCTGCAATTCTAGCGTAGGTCCTCTCGGGGTTTTCTCGCAGCCTCCGAAGTGAAGCGTGAAAACGCGAGAATTCACCAAATCTCAACTGAAAATCCCATCAACCCTTACTCCGCCTGTAACAGCAAGCGCCGTGTTATGATTTCTATCGGCAAATAATCTTTCTGCTCTGAATCCATCAATGCTCTATCTCTCGCAAGTCCTGCGTCGCCCGATCCGGCGATCTCGAAGGCGAACGTGTGGCGCTGATCAAAGACGTCATCGTCACGACTTGGAGAAGATGATCACCCGCCGGTTACCGGTTTCGTGGCCCGTTACCGGCGACGTGATTTCTTTCTCTCGCGCTGGCGTATCGCCGAATTCGGCGAGACAGGGGGCGCGATTGAATCTCAGACATTCTTGATCTGCGCCCTTTCGTACGCCGCGACGGACGAGGTGCTGCTTGCGCGTGATGTGCTGGACAAGCAGCTGATCGATGTCGACGGCAAGCGTGTGGTGCGCGTCAACGATGTGCAGATCATCGAAGCCGCCGGCGATTGGCGCGTGACCGGCGCCGACGTCAGTCTGCAGGGTCTTGTGGCGACGGCTTGCGCCCGCACGGATTCGTCGGCACGCGAGCGCGCGGTAGAAGTGATCGACTGGGCCGACGTGGGCTATTTGGCGACTGACGCGGCGACGGTGCAGTTAAAGTCGTCGCGCGGGAAAACTGGCGCGGCTTCATCCGGTCGAGATCGCGCGTCTGGCGGAAGCGCTTTCCTATCATCACGGCACTGAGAGTCGTTGCAGCACTCGACGACGAAATCGCCGCTGAGACTCTCGAAGAGATGCCTGCCGAGCACCAGGCGCGCATCCTCGGGGATCTGAATGAAGAGCGAGCGGCTGACATTCTCGGAGTGGATGTCGCCCGACGAAGCGGCCGATGTCCTCGGTGACCTGCCGGAAGAAAAGCCGAAGAGCTGCTCGGCTTGATGGAGGGCGAAGAACAGGCGGACGTCGCTGAACTGCTGCCTTATGACGACGACACGGCCGGCGGTCTGATGACTACCGAGTTCGTCACCCTGCCGCGCGATTTGACGGTCGGCTGAGGCGCTCGCGCGTTTGCGCGAGATGGCCGAAACGCCGAACATGATCTACTACCTGTACGTGGTGGCGGGCGAAGGTTCGTGGCAACTCGAGGGCGTGATTGCTTTGCGCAGTTTGATCCTTGCCGGACCCGGCGGCGCCGCTCAATGAAGTGATGCGCTCGGAATTCCAAGCCGCGCAGTCTGATCGACTCAGCTACGGAAGTCGCGCACCAGATCGCCGAGTACAATCTGCTGGCCTTGCCTGTAATCGATGACGCGGGCGACATTCTCGGCATCATCACCGTTGACGACGCGATGGAAATCCTGCTGCCGAAAGGCTGGCGACAACGATTACCGAGATTGTTTGGGTGATAGGAAGTAATCAGTAGTCAGTAATCAGTAATCAGTAGTCGGCAATCAGTCATTTTGTTTATCACTCATCTTTGGCTTGGCTGATTACTGACTACTGACTACTGAGGCTTCACTGACGTACTGACTACTGACTACTCATCACTCATCTTATGATATCGAAATGATTGACGGAGAACCTCCAAGTGGCCGTAGTCAAGAGAAGCGGTAAGAGCCGCCGGGCGCCGACTATTGCGCCGCGGCGCGATGGCGTGCGGCGCACCGTCGCGCGTCGGCAGACGCTTTTGACTTACCTCGCCATTACTGGGGCCCGGGATGATCACGGCCAACGCCGGCAATGATGCAGGCAGGATTGCTACCTACGCCTCCGTGGGCGCTGATCACGGCTATCGCCTCCTCTGGATCCTATTCCCATTACCATCAGTCTCGGCATTGTCCAGGAGATGTGCGCCCGCATGGGAGCAGTCACTGGCAAAGGGGCTGGCGGATTTGATCCGCGAGCGTTTCGGCGTGCGCTGGACCGCTTTCATAATGTTCGCCCTGTTGATTGCCAATGGCGGTGTGACAGTTTCTGAGATTCGTCGGTATTGCTGCGGCGACGGAGTTGTTTGGGTGTGCCGCGCTACTTCTCGGTGCCGATCGCGGCGAGCGCTGTCTGGTGGTTGGTAGTCAGGGGATCGTACAAGCAGAGTTGAGCGCGTCTTTCTTCTGATGTCGCTGGTCTTTCTCGGCTACGTGGTTTCTGCTTTTCTGGCGCGGGCCTGACTGGCACCTGGTTGCCATCTCACTAGGTGCGGCCGAACTTTAGCTTCGAGCAGGCCTATCTGTTCACTTTCATCGCCCTGATCGGCTACGACGATCTCTGCCTTACATGCAGGTGTACGTCCAGTCATCGGTGGTGGAGAAGGGTGTGACTGTTGAGAATTATGGGGAGACGAAACTGGATGTCTGGGCCGGCACCATTTTCGCAGTCAGTATCGTGCTTTTCATCGTCGTCTCCACGGCGGCGACTCTGCACCAGCGCAGGCCAGCACATCGAAACAGCGGCGGATGCGGCGATCGCCCTCAGACCTTTGGCCGGTCCCTATGCGCAGACGCTCTTCGCAGTTGGTCTCTTTGGCGCCTCGATGCTGGCCGCGGGGCGTTGCCGCTGGCTACTGCTTACTCGATCAGCGAAGCGCTGGGATTTGAAAGGGAGTATCGCGAAGCTTTCGCGAGGCGCCCATCTTTATCGGCGTATTTACTTTCCTCATTGCCGCGGGCGCGGCGATCGCCGTGATCCCTGATCTACCGCTAGATCCGGTGCTGCTTGTCACCGCAGGTAATTAACGGCCTGCTGCTGCCCATCATTCTGCTCGCCATTCTGCGGCTGGTTAACGACAAAGAGCTGATGGGTACTCATGTGAACGGACCTTTCTACAATTTGGCCGCCTGGCTCACAACAGTAGTGGTTTGCGCAGTCTCATTTCTCTTTATGGTCGTTACCCTGTTTCCCAATCTATTCCATTCGTGAACTCGGATGCTCCGTAAACTCCGTACGGTTTCAGCAGGTTGCTGAAAAAGGGATAACGATCCACGAAAATACACGAAGCACCACGAAGTTACACGAAAAGGCGCGGTTTTGTTAGTGTAATTTTGTGTTCTCTTCGTGTCCTTTAGTGGATCGTATGAATTCTTGATCGATGCCCTCATTTTTCAGCCAGCCGGCACGAAAGGGCAGCGCCCCCGCCGCTACAACTCAGAGAAACTTTGCTGCGGACGGCAGTTCCCTGAAGCACGCAAGGGACGGTTTCTCTCTCGCCATTGAAAGCAATCAGTGATAAAGATTAGCCTTCGCGCCCAGTCTTCTGCGCTGGTTAAAAGTAACGTTAGCCAGGAACATGGCTCAATCTCGAACAAAAACAAGCTTTCACTCTTTTTTGATTGCCACCGTGGTCGTTGTGCTGTCGCTTATCTGCTCTATGGAGTGCAAGACCGGTCTTTTGAACTATCTGCGTGTCTCAGACGGAACACGCCTCCCCTGATGTTGCATCGTCAATGTCCTCAAGCTGATCCTTTGGGCCGCGCTTGCTTTACCTGTTCGTCCGAGCGTAGAGGACCTTTGTTTGGCTTGATCTTTCGCCTACGAGGCGAGGTTATGGCGAAGCGCCTACCCTGGCCCGGAACACTTTCTCGATCGTGGCCTTCTCGATCTTTTTCTAGTGATCTTCAACAAGATCTTTCCCGGGAATGAAATCTCGGTGCCTTATTCACTACCTCGGCAATCTTCGGCGTAATCCTGGGCCTGGCGTTGCAGGATACGCTCGGCAACTTTTTCGCCGGCATTTCAGCTCCATGCCGACCGGCCGTTTCAGGTAGGCGATGTGTGTCAGCATTGGTCAGCAGCGGCTTACCGGAGTCGTCGAAGGCATCACCTGGCGCGCTATAAAAATCCGCACCTTTCAGAATCACCTGGTCCTGCTGAGCAACAGCAGTGTCGCCAAAGAAGCGATTGAGGTCTGTCCGCGCACCAACCCGAATGCGCGGCTGGTCGATTTCAGCACCTCGTACACCGACTCGCCGGCAAAAGCGATTCACATTGTTCGCGAAGCCGTTCGCGAAGCTGACAATGTCTCCCAGAAGATCACACCCATCGTACGCATCAGGAATCTGGGCGACAGCGGTCTGGAATACGAAGTTAAGTACTGGCTGGAAGACTACGCTCGCTACAACGATACCGACGCGCTGGTACGCCAACGAATCTGGTATGCATTCCGTCGCGCCGGCTTGACCTTAACTTTCCCACGCCGAACGGTCAAGTTCGAGCGCAAGTCCAAAACAGCCGGGCCTGAATCTGATCACAGCTCTCTGATCGAACGTCTTTCGGCGGTCGACATTTTCGCGCCTTTATCGGTTGACGAGACTGCGACGCTGGCCAGGAGCTCGGTTCGTCACGTCTTCGCCCACGATGAGATGGTAATTCGGGCCGGAGACCTGGGTTCTTCGATGTTCGTCGTGCACAGCGGCAGAGTTCAGGTGCAGGTCAACGAAAACGGCCGCCTCGCGGCCGGTGGACGGTGCTTGAACGAGGGCGATTTCTTCGGCGAGATGGCCCTGTTTACGGGCGAGCCGCGGACAGCCAATGTAGTTGCCCTGGAGGAAACCGAGGTCCTGGAAATCGGCCACCAGCCGACGAAAGAGCTTGTTCAATACACAATCCCAGACCTGGTTGAGGCGCTTGAGTTACATCATCGCCGAGCGCCGCCTCGGGCTCGCCGATCGCCCTGAAGGCCCTCTACAGAATGACGAATCCGCTGGCCTGCTCGCATCGATCAGACGCTTTTTCCGGCTCTAACGGCCCTCACCCCTCGATCGTCGCGTCAGCCCCGGAATACTGGTTTTTCCTAAGCATTCTCTGTCTTCGGCGGGAACTTGACAGCCGGACACTCAATCTTTATTATTATCGCACGCTCAGTAACTGGTGAGCGTGAAGAAGCCGCTTTCGCCTGTTTACTTTGGGCAAAGTTTTTCTTGAGGAGGAGTTTTTGAAGTGACGTATAGTTCGTTACGATCCATTCCGCGATTTGCGCACACTCCAGGAAGAGGTTAATCGCTGTTCCTTCGAACAACCTGAGCTACTCGTTTGGCGAGGAGGGCGTATAAATGCGCGCGGTGCCTGGAACCCTAATGTTGACATCTCACGAAAACAAGGACCAGATCGTCCTGGAAGCGGAATTGCCCGGCAGTGAATCGCGGAGATTTGATCTGACTGATCGAAAACAGCGTGATCACCCTCCGCGGTGAGCGGCATTTCGAGAAAAAGGATGAGACCGACAATTACCATCGCGTTGAGCGATCATACGGATCGTTCTACCCGTTCCTTCACTCTGCCCGCAAACTGTCTCTGGCGCACGGGTCAAGATGCCGAATATCGCGTGCGAGTGCTGCGGTCACACTGCCAAAACGCGAGGAGACAAAAGCGCGGCGCATCGAGGTGAGCGGCGAAACCGGCACGGAACAAGACACATCGAGCCTAAGGCCGAGGAGTCAGCGCCACTGGCGGCAAAGACGAAGGCGAGCCGGTGGTGTGTAATGATCAGTAATTAACAAGGTCCCCAATTATTGACGGGGCTGGTGAACGACGCAGCCCCGTTCTGAAACGCAGATTACGGCCGGCTGCTTAGAATACATGAGAGCTGGACTTAATGCGATTAGATCGATTTACCTTAAGAGTCAGGAAGCTATTCAGACTGCTATCGAGCTGGCGGAACGAAACCAGAACCAACAGGTTGAACCGGAGCACTTGCTGGCCAGCAATGCTTGAGCAGCCAGAGGGTATCGTACGCCCGATACTCGGAAAACCTCGGTCAACGTGCACCGTCGTTTCTAATGACGTCCAGGCCGCGATTGCCCGCTTTCCGCGCGTGCAGGGCGGCCAGCAATATTTCAGCCCCCGCCTGAAGTCAGGTCTTCACCGCCGCGCAAAAGCAGGCAGAGTCGAAATGCAGGACGAGTTTATCTCGACCGAGCATCTGCTGCTGGCAATCGCCGATGAGAAAGACGGTGAAGCCGGCAAGCTTCTGCGCCAACACGGCGTCAAGCGTGACGATCTGCTCAAAGTGATCGAGCAGATGCGCGGCGGCTCGCGCATCACCGATCAGAATGCGGAAGCAGAATTATCAGGCGCTATCGAAGTACGCGCGCGATCTGACTGAGCTGGCGCGCAAAGGCAAGCTCGATCCGGTAATCGGTCGCGATGACGAGATCCGGCGCACGATCCAGGTTCTTTCGCGCCGCACGAAGAACAATCCGGTGCTGATTGGTGAGCCTGGCGTCGGCAAGACCGCAATTGTTGAAGGGTCTGGCGCAGCGGATCGTTTCCGGCGACGTGCCCGAGACGCTGCGGAACAAGCGGCTGGTCGGACTCGATCTGGGGTCGATGCTGGCTGGCGCCAAGTATCGCGGCGAGTTTGAAGACCGGCTCGAAGGCCGTCCTGAAGGAGATTGAGAACGCGCAGGGCCAGATCATTCTATTCATTGATGAGTTGCATACGCTGGTCGGCGCCGGCGCTGCCGAAGGCGCGATTGACGCGTCGAACATGTTGAAGCCGGCGCTGGCGCGCGGCGAGCTGCGCTGTGTCGGGCGCCACCACGCTCAACGAATACAAGAAGTACATCGAAAGGACGCGGCGCTCGAACGCCGCTTTCAGCAGATCTACGTCGGCGAGCCGACCGTCGAAGACACGATCGCGATTCTGCGCGGACTGAAGGAACGTTACGAAGTTCATCACGGCGTTCGCATCAAGGATTCAGCGATTGTCGCCGCCGCGACGCTATCCAACCGCTACATCACGGATCGCTTTCTTGCCCGACAAGGCGATTGACTTGATTGATGAAGCTGCTTCTCGGCTGCGCATTGAGATCGATTCACTGCCGCAGGAAATCGATCAACTCGAGCGCGAAATCCTGCAGCTGGAAATCGAGCGCCAGGCGTTGCAGCGCGAAGAAGACGAGCGATCGAAGGCCCGGTTGCAGGAGATCGAGCAGCGCATCGCCGACCTGAGAGAAAAGTCTTCGGGCATGAAAGCGAAATGGCAGTCTGAGAAAGAGGCCATCGAGCGCATGCGCACCGCCAAGGCCGAGCTGGAACAGCTGCAAGCTGCAGCTCGATCAGGTCGCGAAACGCCGGCGACCTGGCGCGCGCTTCCGAGATTCAATATGGGCAGATTCCGGAGCTGGAGCGCCGCCTCGCAGCTGAAGCAGGAGAAAGCTGGCTGAGTTTCAGAAAGACGGCGTGATGCTCAAGGAAGAGGTCGACGAAGAGGACGTCGCCGAGGTGGTGGCGAAATGGACCGGCATTCCTGTTTCGAAAATGCTCGAAGGCGAAATGCAGAAGCTGGTGACGATGGAAGAGCGTCTTGAGCCAGCGCGTCATTGGCCAGGACGGAAGCGCTGACCAGGCCGTTGCCAACGCCGTGCGCCGCGCGCGCGCCGGCCTGCAGGATCCCAATCGACCGATTGGCTCGTTCATCTTTCTCGGTCCGACCGGCGTGGGCAAGACCGGAGACGGCGCGCGCGCTGGCCGAATTCCTCTTTGACGATGAGCGCGCAATGGTGCGCTTCGATATGTCCGAATACATGGAGAAGCATGCCGTGGCGCGCATGATCGGCGCGCCGCCGGGCTACGTCGGCTACGAGGAGGGCGGCCAGCTGACGGAAGCGATGCGGCGCCGGCCATATGCGGTGATTCTGTTTGACGAGATCGAGAAGGCTCATCCGGACGTGTTCAATGTGCTGCTGCAGATTCTGGACGACGGGCGGCTGACTGATGCGAAGGGCCGCACCGTGGATTTCAAGAACACGGTCTTGATCATGACTTCGAATCTTGGGCTCGCGCGAGATACAGGACGGCGCAGGGAGACGAGGCAGCAGGTGCGCGAGGCGGTGCTGCAGGAGCTGCGGGCTAACTTCAAGCCGGAGTTTTTGAATCGCATCGACGATATCGTGATCTTTGGCCAACTTTCGCGCGAGGAAATCGGAAAAGATCATTGACGTGCAGCTGGAACGCTTGCGCGCCACCCTGGCCGAGCGGGGCATGGCGCTCGGAGCTTGACGATTCTGCCCGGGAGTTGCTGGCCAGCGAAGGCTATGACCCGCACTATGGCGCCCGGCCCTTGAAGCGCGCAATTCAAACTCTGATTCAGAATCCGCTGGCCGTGAAGCTTTGCAGGGGAGAGATACTGCCGGGGCAAACGATTCGCGTCTCCGCAGAGGGGCGACAAGATCGTGGTCAAGACGGAGGCGGCTGCGGCTGCCGCTTGAGTTCGTCGGAGCAATACGTAAC
>ERZ1370068.6112-contig-5112_pt1 | contig 48348 bp, 59 predicted proteins | sample MGYA00561227_ERZ1370068 | MGnify/ENA primary metagenome ERZ1370068 (study PRJEB38410, sample SAMEA6850437) | metagenome | study: Metagenomic assessment of the ecological functions of the soil: analysis of the soil microbiota associated with the... | reverse complement strand
AGTAATGCTTCGTTCAGTTGCGTATTGCTAATTTACCGGCTCCATGGAGACGAACCTCCTGATCAGGGACCACCTGCTCGTGAACAAGGTCGTGTACTCGGGCTCCTCGGCTCGCTGGAGGACAAGCTCCTTCCCAAGAAGCCCATCCAGCGCGGCCACGTGATCGTGTTCAAGTACCCCGAGGACCCCAGCGGACTTCATCAAGCGTGTGATCGGGCTGCCGGGCGGGACGGTGGAGATCCGCAACAAGGTGGTCTTCATCGACGGCAAGCCCCTCTCAGGCCTACGTCCACTTCCTGACGCCGCAGCTGCGCCGGAGGACCCGGAGTACGGACGGCCGGACGGCAAGGACAACTGGGGACCTCAAGTGGTGCCGGCGGGCAAGCTGCTGGTCCTGGGCGACAACCGGGACAACAGCAAGGACAGCCGCCTACTGGGGGTTCCTGCCCCATCGACCAGGTCAAGGGTCGTGCGCTGATCGTCTACTGGTCCTACGAAGCCAGCCGCGAGGAGTACCACCGCACCGGGTGGTTCGACTGGGTGCGCGCACACCGCGGCGGCGTTCGGCAAAGACGCGCTGGAGCCGTTTTCCACCTGATCCGCTAGAGCGGGAGGGCACTGTTCATGGAGAAGGAGCGCGGCGAGGTCCGCATCAGCTCACTGATCACGCTGGTCATCGTGGCGGCGGCCGGGTTGGCCGCCTGGAACGTCATCCCCATCTACTACGCGAACTACAGCTTCTCCGACACCATGGTGGAGGTGTGCCGGCACGGCCGAAGTACAACAACTCGGACGAGGACATCCTGCGGCAGCTGGAGAGAAAGGCGCGCGAGCTCAAGCTCGAGAACTACATCAACGTGCGCACCTGCAAGATCCAGACGATGGACTACCGCCGCAAGATCAGCTGCGACTACGACCGCACCGAGCAGGTGATTCCGGGCTGGAAGAAGACGTTCCAGTTCCGCAACGAGGCGGACCAGCCCCTGCTGTAGGGGTCTAGCCGAGGCCGAGGCGCCCGAGCGCTTCGGCCGCTTCCGCACGCAGCTGGCTGGCCCGCGCCCGCGCCGGGTGGTCGTCGCCGGTATTGATGCGGACGTTCTCGAGCGCGCCCCGCAGCCCCGCCCAGGCCAGCGCCCGCCGGTGAGCGCGTCGGACAGCGCATTGGGATTGCCCGTCGGCCGCGGCGTCAGGGACGCCCTGAGGACCTCGAGACAGGCCGCCGCCGTGCGCAGCGGCACGTCGGTGCGCGCGCTCCAGTGCGGCCTGGATGCGGGCCTTGCGCGCGGCCTTCTCGTCGTCGGTCTGCTTGGGCAGCCGGTACGCCGCCATCACCGCGTCGTAGGCGGCCGAGTCCTCGTCCACCAGCCCGCGCAGCCGCTGCCCCGCGGCGTGCACCGCGTCCGTGCCGACTGGAGGCGCGTCCGCTCCTCCGGGTCGCCGCTGCGCGTCTTCGCCATTCCGGCCACCATCTCGACCAGCGCGGCGCCGGTCGCGCCCGCCCAGGCGCGCCGCCGAGCCGCCGCCGGGGGTGGGGTCGGTGGACGCGAGGCGGTCGAGCAGCGCGGACGCGGAGAGGTCCAGCAGGCTCACGGCAGCTTGCCCAGGATCTGCTTCGCGATGACGGCCAGCTGCATATGGGTCGTGCCTTCGTAGATCTGGCCGACCTTCTGGTCGCGGAAGTACTTCTCGACGGGGTACTCGCGCGTGAAGCCGTAGCCGCCGTAGATCTCGATCACCTTCGAGGTCACGTGCTTCGGCCGCGCGCGAGCGCGAACAGCTTGGCCATCGCCGCTTCCTTGATGAAGGAGGCGCCGGTGTCGCGCAGGCGCGCGGCGTTGTAGGTGAGGAGGCGCGAGGCCTCGATCTGGGTGGCCAGCTCGGCGAGCAGGAACTGGACCGCCTGGAACTCGGCGATGGGCTTGCCGAACTGCTGGCGCTCCTGTGCGTAGCTGCAGCGCCGTGCTCGAACGAGCCCTGGGCCACGCCCGACCATCTGCGGCGCCGATGCCGATGCGCCCCTCGTTCAGCGTCTCGATCGCGATCTTGTAGCCCTTGCCCACCTCGCCCAGCACGTTCTCCTTGGGCACGCGGCAGCCTTCCAGGATCAGCTCGCAGGTGGAGCGAGGCGCGGATGCCGAGCTTGTCCTCCTTCTTGCCGACCGTGAAGCCGGGGAACGAGCGCTCGACCAGGAAGCGCGGTGATCCCCTTGTAGCCCTTCGAGCGGGTCGACGGTCGCCATCACGATGAACAGCTCGGCCTCGGCGGCGTTCGTGATCCAGAGCTTGCGGCCGGTCAGCTCGTAGTGGTCGCCCTTGTCCGTGCGCGCGGCAGGCCAGCGCGAACGCGTCCGAGCCCGAGCCCGCCTCCGAGAGCGCGTAGGCGCCACCCACCCAGCTGCGCCAGCTTCGGGAAGTAGCGCGCCTGCTGCTCACTCGCTGCCCCAGCGCAGCAGCGCGTTGTTGACGAGCGTGTTCTGCACGTCCACCAGCACGGCCACCGACGCGTCCACGCGCGCCAGCTCCTCGACCACCAGCACCGACATGAAGAAGGTGGCGCCGGCGCCGCCGTCGCTTCCGGGATCTCGATCCCCATGATCCCGAGCTCGAAGCACTTGTCGATGAGGCTGCGCGGGATCTGCGCCTCCTTGTCCATCTTCGCGACCAGCGGCCGCACCTCGCGCCTCCGCGAACTGCCGCACCTGGTCGCGGAACATGCGCCTCGTCTTCGGAAGGTCGGTGAGCGGCAGGCTGCGGCGGAGGTCAGGGTCTCGGACGTGTGGCTCGCTCGGCAACCCCGTCGGAAAGCTATCACGAACGACGACGGGACCAGAGGACGATGGACTCGCGTGCGCCCGCGACGCGCTCTGTAAGCGCGCCTGGCGACCAGCAGGGGGTTGATGAGCTCCAGCGCGTCCTCACCTTGCGCTCCGGCGGTGAGCAGGGTTCAGGGCGATGCCGGAAGCGCTGCGCAGGGACTCGACGGACAGGTGTACCAGATCCGGTCTGAATTGCGGTTGATCTGGTCCACTCACGGTCCGCGTCCGGACGCTGGGCGAGGATGCTCGGTGGAGCGCAGCAGGTAGCGCGTGGCCAGGCCGAATCCTGCCCCAGGATGTAGACGCGCGGGCGGAAGCGCTCCCCGGTGGACACCGGGAACTGGTGGAGGATGCGGGTTCAGGTAGGCCGGGCTGACGATCTGGCGCAGCTGGAAGTCGCCGGGACGCAGCGGCTCGATGGGCGCCATGGCGGCCACCATGCGAAGGCCAGCGTGATCGCGAGCAGGCGCAGCATGCTGGGTGAGCGCTCGATGACCTGATGGCCGATGTGCAGCGGGTGGCGGGCTTCCTGAACGAGCCGACCTGCTCGTCGTGCAGGCGTTCGAGTACGCGGTCTTCATGAGCGCGAGCTCGGTGTCCACGCGCTCCTCGATCGTCGGTAGACCGCCTGCCCCTTGGGCGTGACACCAGCTCCCAGTCGCGCCAGATGGCGCGCTCGTTGCGGCGGCCCACGAAATGCAGAGGCAGGACGAGCCCTGCAAGCATTGAAACGGCGATGGTCCAGCCCACTGAAGAGACGCCTCCGCCGGAGACGGTATCACGGGTCCGGCGGGGAGTCTCTCGCCGGGAGCTGGAGGCGGCTGACCACCCCCGTGTCGGCAGGAGAGGGCGGTGTCCCGGCGCCAGGCGACCCGGGCCCAGTACGCCGTCATCAGCGTGAATCAGCGAGCCCACGTAGCTAACCAGGGACAGCCTCGCGAAGTTCAGGCGCTTCACGAGATCCAGGCCCATGTCAGCAGCGGGAGGAACGCCATGAAACTGAAGGCGATCGCCTTGTGCAGCGGGTGCAAAGGCAGGCGATAGTAGAGGGATAAGGGCGAAGAGGGCTCCGAACAACCATGCGGTGCCGTTGCTGATGCGGGAAACATCAGAAGCTGAGGTCGACTGTTGCTGCTGGGCGTGCATCCGGCGAGGTGGCGGTGGGTGTGCTCGAACTGCGATGACCGTGACTGCCAAGACCACCAGGAACGCCCGCGTTCATGACGCGCCGCGAGCCGGAAACGCCTGGAAGACGCGCACGGTGAGCTCCAGGGCAACCGCCATCTCAGAACGCTGTAGACCGGTGCTTGAACCAGTAGAAGCTCAGGTGTTGAAGCGCGCCGGCCAAAGGCCCGACAGACCCGAGAACCAGGACGGCGACCAGGTAGGTCGGAAGGAGTAGGCCAGGCGAGACGGCGGCGGACGCAGAGCCGATCAGCGCGATGAGCAGACGGTTGCTGACCAGAAGGATGATGCGCTGCGCAGTCGACATGTGGGGGAGAGCGCAGTCTAGCAGTCACAACGCGCCTCGGCCAGGGCTTCACGGCGTCGCCAAGGCCGCGGCCAAGTTGCGCGGGCTCTAGAACGACCCGCGCAACCTTGCTACCGCTAACCTTCGGGTTTGGCGGAAGCCCGCCACCGTCCATTGATAGCGTCGGCGCACTTGTCCGTCCGGGAGAGAGAGCCACCACGGCGTCGCTCCGCATAGCTTACCAGCAGGCGACACGAAGAATCAGGCCATCATTGTCGTCGTCCTCCTGCACCCCCAGGAGGGGGCTGCAGCCGGGAGTGTACACTCCAGTGCGCATTCATGTGCGCAACTTTCGAGGTGGTCGAAAAAAGCCGAAAAGTCGTTGACTGGGACCAATTTGCGGCTACGATACTGGCCCCTCAGGAGGGCCAGAAGCGAGAACGCGAGAACTCATCGATCAGGTGGCCGACATCGTCGGCTCAGCACACGACCCCAAGAAGCGTCTGGCCGAGCTCGCGGTGGAGATCTGCGTGATGAGCCTCAGCCACGCGCAGCGGCTGGAGCGGTGTTCGCGGTGGGAAGCCCGAGAGCCCTCGATGCTCTGCGCCGGGGATGGGTGCTCGATCGGTCCGTCCAACCGATGCCGCGCGGGCGGCGTGGGACAGGAGCGCGCGGCGCTCCAGAAGGGCCAGGCGCTCGTGCGCGAGTCGAAACCGCTGCGTCCCGGCTGCGCCTCCGCCATCCTGCCGCTTCGACAGGACGACCGCGTGACCGCGGTGCTCTACCTCGACGGCCAGCAGGAGTCGTTCCTGAGCGCCGTGCGCGAAGCCGCGTCGCCGAGTCCACGAAGGTCGTGCTGCGCGCTGGAGCGGGGAGCATTCCCGGCGGCAGCGCGCCCGCTGCGCCAGGCCTGGGAGGAGTACCTGGCCGAGACGCCGGCGGAGCAGGTGGCCCGCGCGCAGCTGGTGGCGCTGCTCGACCGCAACAGGTGGAACATCGCGCCGGGTGGCCCGCTTGATGCGCGTCACGCGCGCGCACCGTGTGCCTGCTTTCGAGCGGTACGGCGTCAACCCAAGAAGATCCGGCGGACGCCCGACGCGCGCTCGCGTGCTGACCGAGCGAGCTCGCCGCCAGCGCTATGACACGCCGCGGCGCCGCGTAACATTGTTCGTTGCGACGATGATGATGACGCCCGCTGAGCAGACGAAAGGCCCGCGACAGGCAGGCCCGTTGTCCAGCGGGAGGAGTCCGCTTCGCGGAGCAGAGACACCGGTCGATCGGACAAGCTAGCCCGCTGGGATGGTTCCAGCAGGGATTTTTTGCCGGAGGGCGGACGAGACCATGGTCGGGGTTTCGGCGCGACCGGTTACCGGGCGCGAGCTGGTGCGGCTGCTGGCGGCGCATCCCCAGGCGAAGGTCGAGTTCGAACCGGCGGCAGCAGCGACGGCCTCCTCGCCCACGAGGCCGGGCTGGACGGGGACGCCGACGCCTACCTGCTCGCCCTGTCCCACGGCGTCTCCGCGACCTATGCCGCGCGGCTGCGGCGACAGCGCGCCGCCAGGCTATCGTGATCGATCTCTCCGGGCGACCTGCGCCTGCCCGACGCCGACGCGTACCGCACGTGGTACGGGCACGAGCACCCGCGCCAGCGCTGCTGGGCTGAGGCCCCGTACGGCCTGCCGAGCTCTACCGCGAGCGCCTCCGCGGCGCGCGCCTCGTCTCGAACCCCGGCTGCTACGCGACCTCGGTGCTGCTGCCGCTGGTGCCGCTCGTCCGCGAGCGGCTGGTCGACCCGCAGGACGTGGTGGTCGACGCGAAGAGCGGGCCACCGGCGCCGGACGCACGCTGCGCGAGGACCTGCTCTTCTGCGAGGTCGACGGCGACTTCTCCGCCTACTCCCCGGGCCGGACGCACCGGCACGTCGGCGAGATGGAAGCGGTGCTGCAGGAGCGCACCGGCCGCGCGGTGCCGCTCACGTTCTGCCCGCACCTGCTGCCGGTGAAGCGCGGCATCCTGTCGGCCGCTCCACGTGCGGACCCGAGCGGCCGGCGGAGGAGCTGTGCCGCCACGCTGCCGCGTTCTACGCGGACGAGCCGTTCGTGCGGTCGTGGCCAGGCCGCGCGGCTGTCCGACGTCGATCGCACCAACCTGTGCCTGCTGTCGGTGCACGCCGCGAGCGCCCGGCCGCGCGGTCGTGTTCTCGGCGCTCGACAACCTCGTGAAGGGCGCGGCGGGACAGGCCATCAGAACCTGAACCTGGCCGCTGGGCCTGCCGGAGACGGCCGGACTGCGATGAGCGTGCGCGTCTACAAGGTCGGCGGGCCCGCGCTGGAGGACCCGCCTCGATGCTGGCGCCCTGGCGGCGGAGGTGAGACGCGCCAGGAGGACGGGTGCTGCTGGTGCACGGCGGCGGCCGTCGCGTCGAGCGCATGCTGAACGCGCTCGGCGATCCAGTCGCGCTTCGTCGACGGGCGGCGCGAGACCTCGCCGGCGGCGATGGACGTGGTGGAGATGGTGCTCTCCGGCGGCGATCAACAAGAGCTGGCGGCCGGGCTCACCGCCGCCGGCGTCCCGGCGGTCGGCGTCTCGGGCCGCGACGGCGGCGATCATCCGCGCGCGGCTGGCGCCGGATCTCGGCCGCGTGGGCACGCCCGAGCGGGTGGACCCGACGCTACTGGACGCACTGTGGGACGCGGGCCTGCTGCCCGTCGTGTCGCCGGTCTCGTGCGGGCCGGCGGGGGAAGCCGTCAACGTCAACGCGGACGAGGCCGCGCTGGCGCTGGCGACGCGCGCCTGCGGCGCGCAGCCTCGCGTCTACCTTTCCGACGTGGACGGCGTGCACGCGGAGTCGGGCGACGCGTCGACGTCGCTCGACGGCCGCGAGCGCGCAGCGCCTCATGGACGCGGGCGTGATCGCGGAGGCATGGCGCCTGAAGGTGCGGGTGGCGCTGCAGGCGGCGGCGGCCGGAATCCCGAGGTGATCGTGGCCGGGCAAGGCGCGCCTGGACGGCAGGTTCCCCGGGACGCGGGTGGAGGCGGCGCGATGACCGGACGCCGGGAGGCGAGCGCGCTGCTCGCCGGTCTACGACCGCGACCTCGTGCATGGTGTCGCGGCAAGGGATCGCGCGCTGTTCGACGCCGAGGGCGCGACCTACCTGCGACTTCGCGGCCGGCGATCGGCGTGAACGGCCTGGGCTACGGCGACCGACGAGGTCGCGGCCGCCATCCGCAAGCAGGCGCGGCAGCCTGATTCACGCGAGCAACCTCTACCTGAGCCAGCCGGTGCAGGCGGCTGGCCGAGCGCCTGGCTGGCGATCGCCTTCCCGTCGAAGGTCTTCTTCACGCAACTCGGGTACCGAGGCGGTGGAGGCGGCGCATCAAGTTCGCGCGCACGCATCGGCACGAGCCGCGGGGCGCACCGAGCTCGTGGCCTTCGAGCGCGCGTTCCACGGGCGCACGATGGGCGCGCTGTCGCTCACCTGGACCGCGAAGTACCGCGAGCCGTTCGAGCCGCTGGTGCCTGGCGTCGCGCTTCCTGCCCTGGGACGACCTGACAGCGGCGGCCGAGCGCGTCGTCGGCGACCACACCGCGGCGGTCTTCGTCGAGCCGGTGCAGGGCGAGGGCGGGCGTCCGCGCGTGTCCCAGCGTTCCTGCAGCGCGCTTGCCGAGCTGTGCCGCGCAGCGCGGGGCGCTGCTGGTGTCCGAGGAGGTCCAGTGCGGCCTCGGCCGCACGGGCCAGCTGTTCGCCTACCAGCACGCGGGCATCACGCCCGACATCCTCACCGCTCGCCAAGCCGCTGGGCGGCGGCCTGCCGCTGGGCGCGGTCCTCCTGCAGGAGGACCTGGCCGGCGCGCATCGCGCTCGGCGACCACGGGAGCACGTTCGGCGGCAACCCGGTCGCGGCGGCGGCGGCGCTGGCCGTGCTCGACCGTCTCCACCCGCAAGGGCTTCGTCGAGAAGGTGCGGGCCAAGGGCGACGTTGCTGCGCCGGCGGAGCTGGCGGCGCTCAAGGACGCTACCCGGCGGCGATCGCTGACGTGCGCGAGCCTGGGGCTCATGGTCGGCGTCGAGTTCCACGGCCCGGCCGCGCTGCCGGTGCTGAAGGGCCTGCGCGACGACGGCATCCTGGCCACCAGGGCCGGCGACAACGTCCTGCGCCTGCTGCCGCCGCTGGTCGTGCCGAAGAGGAAGGTCATCCCTGCTGCTCGCGTCCCTGGAGGAGGTGCTCGCGACGGCGGCAGCCGCCTGCCGGTCCGGTGCCCGCCAAGGGGCTTCACCGCGGACGGCGCGGAGGCCCGCGAAGGTGGCATGCGGATCTGGCATACCAGGTTCCTCTCGCGTCCACTGGTCAGGTGATAAGGAGCAGGTCATGGCCGATGATCAGCGTGAAGAAGGTCGTGCTGGCGTACTCGGGGGGCTCGACACCTCGATCATCATTCCCTGGATCAAGGAGCACTACGGCGGCGCCGAGATCATCGCCTACTGCGGCGACGTCGGGCCAGGGCGACGACCTCGAGGCGGTGCGCACGCAAGGCGCTCGCCACCGGGGCCTCGCAAGTGCGTGGTCGAGGACCTGCGCGAGGAGTTCGTCCGCGACTACGCCTTCAAGGCCCTGGCCGCGGGCGCCGTCTACGAGGACAACTACCTGCTGGGCACGGCGCTGGCGCGGCCGCTCCTCGCCTACCGCCAGGTCCAGGTCGCGCTGGCGCGCGGAGCCGACGCGCTCGCCCACGGCGCCACCGGCAAGGGCAACGACCAGGTCCGCTTCGAGGTCACCTACGCCGCCTTCGCCCCGCACCTGACGGTGATCGCGCCCTGGCGCGAGTGGGACATCCGCTCGCGCGAGGACGCGCTCGCGTACGCGGCCGCGCACGACGTGCCCGTGGACCAGACGCCCGCGCGACATCTTCAGCCGCGACGGCAACCTCTGGCACCTCTCGCACGAGGGCGGCAACCTCGAGGACCCCTGGGACGCGCCGCGCAGAGGAGATGTTCAAGCTCACGCGTCGACCCGGAGGACGCGCCCGACAAGCCGGAGGAGGTCACGATCGCGTTCGAGCGCGGCGTGCCCGGTCTCGCTCGACGGCCGCGACGCTCGGGCCGGTGGAGCATGGTCGAGACGCTCAACCGCATCGCCGGCGCCCACGGCGTGGGCCGGCTGGACCTCGTGGAGAACCGCCTGGTCGGGCATCAAGTCGCGCGGCGTCTACGAGACGCCCGCGGGCACCGTGCTCTACCATCGCCCACCGCGAGCTGGAGCGGCTGGTGCTCGACCGCAACACCTGCACTTCAAGCAGTCGGTCTCCGTGCGCTACGCGCAGCTCATCTACGACGGGCTGTGGTTCTCGACCCTGCGCGAGGCCCTGGCCGCCTTCGTGGACTTCACCGAGCAGGAGGTGACGGGCGAGGTGCGCGTGCAGCTCTTCAAGGGACGGGCCGAGGCCGTCGGACGCCGCTCGCCGCGCAGCCTCTACCGCCAGGACCTGGCCACCTTCGGCGAGGGCATGGCCTACGACCACGAGGACGCGGAGGGCTTCATCCGGCTCTTCGGCCTGCCCGAGCGCGTGCGCGCGCTGACGCGCGACCGCACGCCACCGGCGTCAAGGCCGTCGAGGCGGACGGCCGACAGCGCCGCTCGGGACGCGGCCGGACTCGAGCGTTGCGGCGTGACCGCGCCCCGCTGGGCTTCCGCGCCGCGGCGGTGGCCGCGGGCATCAAGGCCGGCGGGCCGGACCTCGCGCTGCTCGTGGCCGACCGGCCCTGCACCGCGGCCGGCCGTCTTCACCACCAACCGCGCGCAGGCGGCGCCGGTGCGTGGTCTCGCGCGAGCACCGTCGCGTCAGGCCGCGCGCGGGCCGTGGTCGTGAACGCCGGCTGCGCGAACGCCGCCACCGGCGAGGCGGGCCTGGCGCGACGCGCGCGGAGATGGCGGCGCTGGCCGCGGCGCCCTCGGGTGCCGTCGCCGCGGAGGTGCGTGGTCGCCTCCACCGGCGTGATCGGCGTGCCGCTGCCCATGGCCAAGCTGCGCGCCGGCATCGCGCGCGCGGCGGCGCTCGACCGGGACGCGAGGCGCGCACGCGCGCCGCGCCATCCTGACCACCGACACGCGCCCCAAGGAGGTGCGTGGTCGAGTTCCCGCTGGGCGGCAGCACGTGCCGCGTGGGCGGCATGGCCAAGGGCGCGGGCATGATCGCGCCGAACATGGCCACCATGCTCGCGTTCTTCACGACCGACGCCGCCGTGACCGCTGCGCCTGCTGCGGCGCCGCCCTGCGCGAGGCGGTGGGCGACAGCCTGCAACCGCATCACCGTGGACGGCGACACCTCGACCAACGACATGGCGGTGGTGCTGGCCAGCGGCGCCTGCCGGCCCGCCATCGATCGCGGCGGGCCGCGACTACGACGCCTTCCGGCGCGCGCTCACGCGAGGCCGCGCGCGACGCTCGCGGAGATGATCGTGCGCGACGGCGAGGGCGCGACGCGCATCGCCGGAGGTGCGGGTCGAGGGCGCGTCGCGCGCGGCGACGCCGACCGCATCGCGCGCGCGATCGCGGAGTCGCCGCTGGTCGAAGACCGCGCTGCACGGCGGCGATCCCAACTGGGGACGCATCCTCGCCGCGGTCGGCCGCTCCGGCGTCGACCGTCGACGTCGGCGCGCGTCGACATCTTCCTGGGCGACGTGTGGGTGGCGGAGGGCGGCGCGCGCGCGCGCCTACGACGAGGCGCGGCGCCCACGCGGCGATGCCGAGGACCCGGTCCGCATCCGCGTGCGCCTGCACGCGGGCACGCGCCGCCGGCTGGATGTGGACCTGCGACCTCACGCGCGGCTACGTCGACATCAACGCGCACTACCGGAGCTGACGAGCGTGGCGAAGCTCTGGGGCGGCAACTACAGCGCGGACCCGACCGCGGAGTTCTGGGAGTTCAACCGGTCGTTCCGCTTCGACCGCCGGCTCGCTGACCGAGGAGATCGCGGCCTCGCGCGCCTACGTCAGCGCCCTGGGCGCTGCGCGGCGCATACCGCCGGCGGACGCGGCGCGCGCTCGACGACGGCCTGGCGCAGGTGCTCGCCGCGCGCAGGCGATCCCGCCTACCTGGACGCTCGACGCCGAGGACGTGCACAGCTTCGTGGAGACGCGCCTGGGCGAGATCGTGGGCGACCTCGCCGGCCAGGCCCACCTGGGGCGCAGCCGCAACGAGCAGGCCGTCGACCGCGCTGCGCCTGTGGATCCGCGGCGGCGATCGACCGGCTGCGCGCCGGGCCGCGACCGCTCGTGCGGGTCGCTGGTCACACAGGGCCAGCGGCGGCGCGGACGCCGTGATGCCCGGCTTCACGCACACGCGCCCTGCCGGAGCCGATCACCTTCGGCCACCTGGCCGCGGCCCACGCTGGGCGCTGGTCCGCGACCGCGAGCGGCTGCGGACGCGCGCGGCGGGTCAACGTGCTGCCCCTGGGCTCGGGCGCGCTCGCCGGCACCGCGCTGCCGCTCGATCGCGAGGCGCTGGCGCGCGACCTGGGCTTCGCGGCCGTCTCCGAAGGCGCGCTCGACGCCGTCACGGACCGCGACTTCGCGGCGGAGTTCGTCTTCGCCTGCGCGCAGCTGCAGACGCACCTGGCACGGCTGGCCGAGGACCTCATCTGGCACTCGTCGCCCGAGTTCGGCTTCTTCAACCTGCCCGGAGGCCTACACGACCGGCTCGAGCCTGATGCCGCAGAAGAAGAACCCCGACGCGCTCGGGCTGGTGCGCGGCAAAGGCGCGCCGCGTGGACGGCGACGTGCGTGCGCCTGCTGGCGCTGATGAAGGGACTGCCCGCCGGCTACCAGAAGGACCTGCAGGAGGACAAAGGAGGCGGTGTTCGACGCGGCGGCACCGCCGCGCGTCGCTCGCAGTGCATGACGGGCGTGGTCGCGGGGCTGGGCCTGGATACGGACGCGGATGGCGCGGAGCCGCCGCGCCTCGAAGGATGATGGCGGCCGGCCTGGCCCGGCTGGCGCTGGCCCACGAGGGCCCTGCCGTTCACCAAGAGCGCACGCGCTCGTCGGGCGCCGCTGGTCGCTGGGTCGATCTGGAGGGCACGAGCCTGCGCGCGGTCGCGGCGCGCCGGCTGCTCGAGGTCTCGCCCGCGTCGCCGCGCGCGTCGAGTCCCTGTTCTGATCCGCGCCAGGCGGTGCGCACCAGGCCCGCGGCGGCACCGCGCCGACACGCGGTGCGCGCGTCCTACAGGCGGCGCTGGACGCGATCGCCCGGTGACGCCGCTGCTCGCCGCGCCCGCAGGCGGCGCCGGTGTGAGGCCGCGTGCTCATCAGGTGCGCGATCGTCGGCGGCGCGTCTTCCTGGTCACGGGCGCGGTCAGCGCTCGTCCTGAAGGATGTACTGGCTCACCAGCGCGGGCGGCACTACCCGACGGCCGCGGTGGCGAGCCCGCACACAGCCAGGGCGTCGTCCACGGGCGACCTGGCCGGGAGCCGCGAGCTCCACCGCGCTGCTGACGAGCCTGTTCCGGCGCCTCCAGGATGTGCAGCAGCGGCGCGGCGGCCAGCCCCAGCTGCCCGCGTGGATCCGCGCGATGCAGGCGCAGCAGGCGCGCCAGGCGATCGGCCAGTGGCTGCCGCGGGAGGCGACGGTCAGCCTGGAGCCCGATGACACCGGCGAGCGGCGCCTGGTGTTCGCCGCCAACCTGCGCGGCTTCGTGCGTCCGATCCGCATGGCCGTCACGCAGTCGATGAAGGGCGATCCGCACGCAACCATCACGCGCCACGGCGACCGCGAGATCCTGAACGTCAGCGTGTCCGCCGCGCTCTCGCTTCACTGGACGGCACGCTGATCGTGACCCTGCAGCCGGCCACCCTGCCGCAGGCGATCGACCGGCTGGCGCGGCCGGCGCCGTCCCCGCCGCCCGCGGAGGGCCGGAGTTGCCCGGCACGTGGGACGTGAGCGGATGGATGAGCGGCCCCGCCGGCGTTGCGGTGCTCGAGTCCCTCCTGCAGCCCTCACACGCCGAGGGCGACCCTGCAGGCGAGACCTTCCGCGAGCTGCGCTTCGGGATCGATATCGCGAGCCAGGATGAGGCGCGTGGTCGCGGAGGTCGCCTTCGTGGATCGGAGACGCGGCGGCCGCCGCGCCGTGGCTGGCGGAGGAGGCGTCGCCCGCCTGCGCGGGCGCATGAGTCGTCGGGGCTCTTTGCGCGGGCCTCGGACGCGCTCGCCGGCGCGTCCGCTACGAGCTGGTATCAGCGGGGTCGACAGCGCGCGCTCGGTCGTGCGCTGGAAGATCTCTCGCGCCACGAGCACGCGAACCGGCCTCAGTCGAGCGCGCCCAGGCGCAGCGTCAGCCGGTGTTCTGCAGGCCGGCCGCGATTCCGTTGATGGTGAGCGCCCGCCGAGGCGTCCGCCTCGGGCGCGTCCTCCGCAAGGACTCGCGCAGCCTGCCAGCAGGGCCTACTGACAGCTCAGCGGATCCACGTACGGGTTGCGCAGCCGGATGGAGCGCAGCAGCACCGGCGAGTCGTGGAGGAGCGGCCGCCGGTGGCGCCCTCGACGGCCGCGGACGTGCGGCGCCACTCCGGCCGATGGCGGCGAAGATGCGCCGGCCCGCAGGGAGCGGCTCGGCCAGGCGCGTCGTAGATCCGCGCGACTGCCGAGGTCGAGCCGTGCCCATGCCGAGCTGCGCGTTGTCGATCAGCGAGCGGAAGAACGGCCACGCCGCGCGTACATCTCGGCCCAGCGGCCGATTCGCGGCGTTCCGTCCACCTGGACGGGCCGTAGCGCCGCCCAGGCCGTACCAGCCCGGGCAGGCCGTACCGGCTCTGCGTCCAGCTGAAGACCCACGGGATCGCGCGCAGGTCCTCGATGCGGTCGCCCGACTGGCCGCTTCGCGGGACGCGAGCCGATGAGCAGTGCCGGCGACCAGCGTCGATGGGCGTGGCCTGGTGGAAGTAGCGGACGAAGTCGGGATCGTCGTAGGCGAGGCCGCGGTAGCTCGGCAGCGCCGTGCGGCGGAGGGCCTCCATCTCGCGCGACCCAGCCGTCGTGCGCAGCGCTCGGCGCGGCAGCGAGGCTCGCCCGCAGGACGGCGTGGATCGGTCTGCTCGAGGTGGCGGTGCGCCACCTGCCGGGTGGGCGTAGCGCGCGAACGCGGACTCGCCCTGTTCCGGTGAGGCGCAGCCGCCCGTTCACGGCGCCCGGCGGCTGGGCCATGATGGCGCGGCCGGTGGGGCCCCCGCCGCGGCCGATCGCGCCGCCGCGGCCGTGGAACAGCGAGCAGGGTGACGTCCGCGCGGCGGCACGCCTCGGCCAGCGCTTCCTGCGCGCGGTACAGCTCCCAGTTGGCGGTCACGAAGCCGCCGTCCTTGTTGCTGTCCGAGTAGCCCAGCATCACCTGCTGGCGGCCGCCTCAGGCGCTCGAGGTGCTGCGCGTACGACGGGCAGCGCGAACAGCTCGCCCATGAGGCCCGCCAGCGCGCAGGTCGTCGATCGTCTCGAACAGCGGCACCACCTCGAGCGTGGAGCGCGCCGCGGCGCATCGCGCCCGGCTCGAACAGGCCCGCTGCGTTGGCGAGCGAACGAGCGGCGTCGAGCACGTCGCTGACGCCGGCGGTCATCGACACGATAGAACACGCCGAACGCGCGCGGGGCCCAGCTCGTGCTGGAGGCGGCGAACGGCGGCGAACAGGTCGATCACCTCGGCGGTGGACGCGCTCAGGCCCTCGATCCCAGGCGGAGGCGTCGGGCCGCGAGGGCGCGAGCAGCGCGCCCGCGCCGGCTCGCCGAGCGCCAGGTAGTCCGACGAGACGCCGGCGCGCGCCAGCAGCTCCGCGAGCGCGCCCGACATCGCGCGGCTGTGCTGGCGCAGGTCGAGGCGCGGGCCGGGTGGAACCCAGACCTCGACCCGGCGGATGAGGTCGCGCAGCGAGCCCGCGGCCAGGCGGGCGCGCCCTGGGCCTCGAGCCCCCGGCGCAGCGCGTGGAGCGAGCCCAGCAGCTCTTCGGGCCCGCGGTACGCGCCCTCGTCGTCTCCGGGCTCGCCGGCCGGCGGCGGGCCTTCGCCCCACCTCGTCGGTGAGCCCGCCCTCCTGCTCGTAGGAGGGCAGGCGGCGCAGCGTCGGTTGGCGCGACGGGCCGAGCGCAGGCGGGCCAGCATGATCGCCGTGAGCTGCCGGTAGGGCTCGCCGCGGAACGCGACGCTCGCGCCGACAGCGCGGGAGCCGCGCCCTCCTCCGCGGCGCTCGGCCGCCAGGGCGGGCGGGACCTCCGCCGGGGCCGCCTTCAGGCTCAGGTCCTGCTGGAGCGCGCGGACGTCCCGCTCCAGGAGCGCTAGTGCCGTCTCGCGGTGCAGGCGGACGGTGTGCTCCGTGACGGCCGCGGTGAGTGCGGGTGACCGTCGCGGTCGCCGCCCACCCAGGAACCGAAGCGCAGGACGGCGGGCACGTCGAGACCGCTCGCCCGGGTAGAAGCGCTCAAGCGCCGACTCAGGTCCGATAGGAGACGCGTACCGCGCTCCAGAGCGATTCCTCGAAGTAGAACAGGCCGTTGCGCACTCGTCGATGACGGAGGGCGGACGCGCGCCGCTGCCGTCGGTGCGCCAGAGGGCGGTCACCACCTCGCGCGATCGTGGAGCGAGTCGGTCGCTTCGGGCGTGAGGCGCGGGTCGTCGAGCGCCTCCGCCAGCCGGGCCAGGGCGCGCAGCTTGTGCAGCACGGTGCGCCGCGCGGGCCTCCGTCGGGTGCGCGGTGAAGACCAGGCTCGACGTCCATCGCGGCCAGCAGGCGGCGGACCGCGTCGGCGCTCACTCCCGCCGTGGCCGCGTCCGCCACGGCCGCGGCGACGGATTCCGGGCGCGGCACGTCGCCCGCCGCGGACTCGCGCTGGCTCAGCACGCGCAGGCGATGGTGCTCCTCGGCCACGTTGACGGAGATGGGAAGTACAGCGTGAACGCGCGCACCAGCCGGCGCACCGAGGGCGCGTCGAGCCCGCGGCAGCGCTGAGGCAGCGCCCTGCCCGGCCGGGCCGAAGTCGGGCGGGCTGGGATCGGGCGAGCGCAGGGCCTTGGTGGCCGCGCGCAGCTCCTCGACCAGCGCGAAGCCGGCCTCGCCACTCCTGCTCGCGCAGGACGTCGCCCAGCAGCCGCCCCAGCGGGGACGTCGCGGCTGAGCTGGTCGTCTTCGCTGGGCATGGGACCGCCGGAGAGCATGACACGAACGCCCTCGCGGACGGCCGCCAATGACACGAAGGGCGGGCCGTGCGGGCCCGCCCTCCGCTACGACGTACGGGAGACGGCCCTAGAAGTCGAGCCGCAGCGCCGAGCTGGGCCATGCGCTGCTCCGATCTGGCGGAAGTCACCGGCGAAGCGAGTCGGCTGTGCCGAATGCGTGGGTCGACGTCTGCGCTGGCGACGTATGTGTTCGCGTTGTCGGCGTTCGTCAGGTTGAAGCCCTCGGCGATGACCTCGAACCGGCCGTACGCCCGCCAAGCGGAACTTCTTGGAGACGCGCAGGTCGAGCTGCGATGAACGTCGTCGCCGCGGCCCGAGTTGAGGCGTGGCGACGCCCGCCGGCAGGTCGCGCACCAGTGCCGTCGCGGTTGCCGTCCACGCCGGTGAGGATGTTGAACGCCTGCGCCGACTTGTAGCGGAAGATCGGCGCGATCGTTGAGGCCCCAGCGCCGGATCGACCACACGGCGCTCAGCGGTCACGCGGTGGCGGTAGTCGCGTGCGCGCGTGGGGTTCTCGCACGCCGAAGGCGTCGAACTGGCTGATCGGAGTCGTACTCGCCGAACTCGTCCGGTGGCGCGCAGGCTGGCGTTGGTCTTGGAGTCGGACAGCGAGTAGCTCAGCCAGCTGAACTGCAGCTTGCCGTCCCAGCGCTTCTTCACGGCGAAGTTGATGCCCTTGTAGTGGCTGAAGCCTTCCAGCACGTCCACGCGCCAGGCGGCCGTGCCGGCGCGCAGGGCAGGATGCCGGCGAAGCGGCGCGCGACGCGCCGTTGATGCGGCGGTTCAGCGCCGGACGGACGCCGAGATCGGCGCCCTTGGCGTAGACGCCGTCCACCTCGATGGCGAAGCCGTGGCCCAGCACCTTCGAGAAGCCGAGGTTGGCCTGGTCCGTGTACGGCTGCTTGATGAGCGGCGGCGCGGCGTGGGACTGGGCATGGGCGTGGTCAGCGTTGGTGAGCTGGTTCGCGGCAGCGGCTGGCCGACCTGGAAGAGCGATGCCGTCGGCGTTGCGGATGCCCGCGGTGTTGTTGACCGCGTACATCGCCGCCGAACGAGGACTGCGCCCCGATGACCGCGAATCAGGATGTTGCGCGTTGGTGTAGGCGAAGTCGTAGTAGCGGCCCACGCCGCCGCGGAGGACGAGACCCGCCGTCACCCTTCGACGTCGTAGGTGAACCCGGCGCGGGGCGCGATGTTGTTCGAGTCCTCCGTCGGCGACTTGCCGAAGTCCTCGAAGCCGGGGCAGGGGCAGGGCAAGCTCGCCCGAGGTGAACACGCCGCGCTGGGCGGCCGCGGTGACCTCGCGGTAGATGATGGTTGCCTCTGGTCGAACGCGAAGCCGGTGACGTAGGTCGTAGCGGACGCCGAGGTCGAGCGTCAGCTTGTCGGTACACCCGCCAGCCGTCCTGCAGGTAGAACGCGTACTGCTTGTTCGGGATGGAGCCGACGTTGCCGCCGCCCGCGCTGCCGATCGAGCCGTTGTAGCTGATGTTCGAGATGGCGGAGGTGCGGCTGTCCGCGAGGTGCACGTAGAGCGGCTGCTGGCCGGTCGAGAACGTGATGTCCGAGCGTCGGGCTCGTTGATGAAGCTGGCGCCCACCTTGAACTCGTGGCCGCCCTTGCTGCCAGGTGAAGTCGTCACGGAACTGGTACTTGTGCTGCTCCGTCGTCTGCGGCGTGTTGACCGACTGGCCGACGGTCACGCCGTTCGGGTACGGTCTCGGTGGGCAGCGTCGAGTTCTCGCCGATGTGGTTCTAGGAAGTACGAGTACTGGAACGTGAACTCGTTGATGCTTGCCGTCGCCGAGCACCGAGTTCAGGTTGACGTTCGACGGAGTGGAACGTGTTCTTGCTGAGGCCCCAGTTCTCCGGCGGCGAGGACGGGCTGGCACCGTAGGGCCTGGCTGTTGTTGTTGTAGCCGTAGCGCACCGGACAGGTAGTGGTCGGTGCTGAGCTGGTGCGTCAGCTTGGCCACCGCCAGGTTCTCGCGATAGGGCAGCGCGAGACTAGCCGTCCTTGTCCGGGATACAGACCCTCGCGTGTTGACCGCCTGCGTGGTGTCCTGCTGCATGCGCTCGAAGGCGGCGAAGAAGTGCGGTCTTGTCCTGCACGATCGGCCCGCCCAGGCTCGCGCCGAACTGGTTGCGGCGGTAGTCGCCCTTGGCAGCGTTGTTGACGTCCTTCCGTGTGGCTCAGGCCGTTCAGCGCTCTTGTCGCGGAACAGCTCGAAGACGCGAGCCGCTGGAAGTCGTTGGTGCCGCTCTTGGTGACGACCTTGATGCGTGCCGCCGTTGGCGCGTCCGGTGTCGGCGCGGAAGCGCTGCGTCTGGAAGTTGAACTCGCCGATCGAGTCGAGCGGGAAGAGCTGCAGTCAGCCCGCCGACGGTGTCGTCGTTGTTGTCGCCGCCGTCGATCAGGTAGTTGATGTTGCGGCCGCTGCCGCCGCCGACCTGCGGCGCGAACTGCGTGGACTTGGTGGGGTCGGTGTGGAAGCCGAGGCTGACGCCGGGCACCGAGCGCGGCCAGGTTCGCGAACTGACGCGCCGTTGAGCGGCAGGTTCTCGATCTGGGTGCTGGTGATCGACCTCGCCGACGCCCGACTCGCTTCACGTCGACGAGCGGCGCTTCCGCCGCGACCGTGACCTCTTCGGTCTGCCCGGCGACGGCCATCTTGAAGTCGATCGTGGAGGTGGTCTCGATCTGCACGACGACCTGGCGCGAACGGCCGGAGAACCCGGTCAGCTCGGCCTTCACTTCGTAGGTTCCCACCGGCAGGGCCTGGATTCGAAACGAGCCCGTCGCATCGCTGGTGGCTGCTCGCGTGAAGCCGGTGGCCGTGTTCTTGGCCGTCGTGGTGACTCCGGGCAGGGCCAGACCCTGATCGTCGTTCACCCGGCCTTCGATGGCGCCGGTCTGCGCGAAGCTGGGCACGGCCCACAGTCCCAGGGCGACCGCGAAGGCCGCAATCTGGCTTAGCTTCATTCCTACTTTTCTCCCTCAGGAAAACGATCTCTGCGCTCCCGTGCTGCAAGTCAGAGCCACCTGAAGGTCAAGGGGTTGTCCAAAGATGTCCGTCCGTTTTCAGTGGGTTGTGGGCCTACCGAACGGTCGGTCCGACGTGCAATCCATTGAACCGGATCCAGCCGCTGTTGGCTTTTTCGCGCGCCTCTCACGAATCGGAGATCGTGGAGGAGCCGGCGTGCGCGCTCCGAAACGTCGGGGGCGCTCGAGCGGAGGATGACGTTCAGCTCGGCGCGGGCCGCATCGACCCGGCTTGGCGCGCCTCCGCGACCGCGAGGTTCAGCCGCGCTTCCGCGTAGGAGGATCGCGCGCCCAGCACCTTGCGGAACAGCTCGCCGCCCGGTCGGGCTCGCCCGCCTGCACGGCCATGACGCCCAGCCCGTTGAGCGCGTCGGCGTCGCCCGGGTCGAGCCGGAGCGCGGCGGCATACGCGTCGCGCGCGTCGGCCGCGCGCCCGAGGGCGCGCAGGGCGTTCGCGCGGTTGGTGTGCGCTCTGCACGCTGTTGGGATCGAGGCGCACCGCCTCGTCGAACGCGCTCAGCGCCTCGTTGAGCCTCCCTTCTGGGCCTGCATCACGCCGGCAGTGGTTGAGCAGCCTCGGGCAGAGCGGTTGAGCATGCGCGCGCGGTCCTCGCTGCGGATGGCCTCGTCGATCGCGCCCGCCTCCGCCTGCGCCAGCGCGCGCCGTGCCACGCGGTGGCGTCGCCACCCGCCTCCCCCAGGACCGTCGCCGCCTCGGCCGAGCGGCCCAGCTTTGCCGCAGCGACGCCGAGAGCGCGCGGCGGAACGCGAGGTTCGCGGCCTCCTCGGCCAGCAGCGCGCGCAGGACCGGCACCGCCGCCGCATCGTCGCCGCGCGCGGCGGCCCAGTTGGCTTCCTCCAGGCGCTGGCCACAGCGAAAGCGCGTCCTTGGGATCGCGCGCGACCTGGGAGCGCTACCGGCCGGCGCGCCCGCGACGTGGCACGAGCGCGCGCAGGCGCGCAGCACCTCGCTGTCGGCCGGCCCGGCCGCCGACTGGCGCTCGCTCCTGCGCAGCGCGGCCAGCGCGTCGCGCAGCCGTTGAGCCTCCCTGCGGCTGCTCGCCGAAGCGGTTGCGCGTCTCGCCCGGTCGTCCGCAAGGTCGTACAGCCCGGACGCGGGGCCTCGATGAAGCTAGCGAGCCGCTGCGCAGCGCGGCAGCGGAGCCCAGCCCAGCGTCTGGGGGTACAGCGTCTCCGCGTAGGATTCGCGGGGGCGCGGTCCCTGCAGCAGGTCGGCGCCGGGCAGTCCGGCCGGCACGGCGACGCCCGCCCGCGCGAGGATCGTGGGCAGGATGCCACCGCTGCGCGCGACGCCGGGCCGCGCGCTGGCCGCGAGGCACGCCGGGCCCGGCCAGGATGAGCGGGACGCGCAGGGTGGCTCCATAGATGAAGAAGCCGTGCGTCTTCTCGCCGTGGTCGCCCAGGCCCTTCCGTGATCCGCCGTCACCACCACCAGCAGCCGCGGGCCCGCGCGCTCGCGGGCGGCGGCGATCACGCCCGCGAGGTCGCGTCCGCGTAGGCGATCTGCCTTCGTAGCGCCGCCCCGCGAACTCGTTCGCGCCACGGCGGCGGCGGGTCGTAGGGCGCGTGCGGGTCGTAGAAGTGGACCCAGGCCAGGAACCGTCCTGTCTGCGCGCGCGGATCCACGCCTCGGCCGCGGACGGCGACCGCCTCCGCCCGCCGCTCCGACTCGAGGACGCTGCCGCCACTCGCGCGCCTGGCGATCGCGTCGTCGTAGTGCGCGCGAAGCCGCGGGCGAGCCCGGAAGCGGCGGTCCAGCACGTACGCGCCCACGAACGCGCCCGTCGCGTAGCCGCGCGCGGAGAGGAGCGTCGGCCAGCGTCGGCCGGGTCCGGCGGGACAGACGTACGTGCGCCGTTGTCGTGCACGCCGTGGTGCGGCGGCTCCAGAGCCGCTCAGGATCGCGCGTGCGCAGGGCAGCGTGAGCGGCACCGAGGACCACGCGTCCTCCATGACCACGCCCTCCGCGGCCAGCGCGTCCAGCGTGGGGTGTGCTCCGGGCCCGGCTCCGTACGCGCCGACGCGGTCCGCGCGCAGCGCTGTCGATCGTCACCAGGAGGATGCTGGGCGGCTCCGCGTCACGCGCGCAACGCATCCACCAGGCGATCCCCGCGGCCAGCGCAAGGCCGGCGGCCGCCCGGGCCAGCCGCCGCGTCACGGCCTCGCCTGCAGGCGCGCCGCCGCGCGATCGTGCGTGACGGGATCCTGAGCGCGCGCCTCGTAGGCCGCGCGCGCGGCCTTTCGCGTCACCGCGCGCCCGCGCGAGCTCGCCCAGTTGTAGTGCGCCTGGCCGTTGGCCCGGCTCCAGGGCGACGCGCGCTCCAGCGCGCCGCGCGCGTCGTCGAGACGGTCGAGCTGGGCGTACGCGGTCGCCAGGCCGATCAAGGTCGAGCGCGGGCTCGCGTCGGCTCACGCGCCGGAAGTACGGCAGCGCGCGGTCGGGCCGCCCCGAGCGCAGGAGCGCGTCGGCCAGCCGGAAGTTCACGAGCAGGTTCTGCGGATCGCGCACGACGATCGCCCGTACGCGCGCCGCCGCCTCCGCGCGTCGGGGAACGGGCCCGCGGCCGCGCGATGGCCGCAGCGCGACCTCGACGCGGTCCTTGGGATCGGCGCCGGAGCCGGTTCCCCCGGGCCCTGCGCGTAGCCCAGCGCGCGCAGGCGCTCCGCGGCCTCCGGAATCGGGACGACGGACGCCTCGCGCTCCCCCATCGCGGCCAGCGCCTCCCCGAGCGCGGCGTCCATCGCGGCGCGTGCGCCGGGGATCGCTCCGCGCCAGGTCGCGCGTCTCGCCCGGATCCGCGTCGACGTCGTAGAGTCCGCCGCGGCGCGCGACCAGCTTGAAGCGGCTGTCGCGCCACGCCCGCAGGTCGCTCCATCCGAAGTCCAGCCGCGGCGCGAGCGTCTCGGCGTAGAGCGGGACCGCTGGCAGCGGCGTGGCCGTGAGGTCGCGTCCTGGCAGCGAAGGCCCCGCTCCACCGACTCGCGCCAGCAGCGTCGCCGCCAGGTCGGCGGGAGTCCCACCGGCGCTCGCCTGGCGGCGACCCGCGGGCTAGGCCGTTGGCCCGCGCAGCATCGAGCGGCACATGGAGCGTCGCGTCGTAGACGAACAGGCTGTGGCTCTCCTCGCCGTTGTGCTCGCCCGACGCCTCGCGCCCGTGGTCGGACGCGACCGCGACGTGCTGACGAGCCCCTTCTCTTCCGCGCGTCCTGCACGCCGCCATCAGGCCGCCCAGGGCGGCGTCCGCCGCCGCGATCCCCGCCAACGATAGGGATCGGCCCGCCGAACGCGTGGCGGCGGATCGTAGGGCGCGTGCGGGTCGAACAGGTGGACCCAGACGAAGACCGGGCCCGTGGCCGCGGCCAGCCAGGTCCGCGCGGCCGAGACCACTCGGACGCTCGCCGCTCGGCGAATTCGAAGTGCAGCCCGGGCGCTTTCTCCATGCGGTCGTCGTAGTGCTCGAACCCGCGGTCGAGGCCGAGGCGCCGGCTCAGCGGGAAGCCGCCGACGAACGCCGCGGTGCGCAGGCCGCGCGCGCGAGCGCCCGGCCAGCGTGGGCGGGCCAGGGCGCCGAGCGCAAGGGCCGCCGTTGCCGCGCACGCCGTGGGCGGGCGGCAGCAGGCCGGTCAGGATCGTCGTGTGGGAGGAAGCGTCAGCGGCGCCGGCGAGTAGGCGCGGTCGAACGCGAGACCGGAGCGGGCCAGCGCGTCGAGGTGAGGCGTCGCGCGCCTGGGCATCGCCATACGCGCCGACGCGGTCGGCACGCAGCGTGTCGATGGTGACGAGCAGGATCGACGGCGCCACCGCTTGCGCAGGCGCGGGTCGCTCGCCGCGGGAGCAGGCCCCGCCGCGAGTGCGAGCAGGATGGGAACCGGGGAGACGGCTCGCACGCGGCGATCGTATCACCGCGTGCGAGCCCCGGAACGGACCTACTGCTGCGTCACCCACGACGTCGTCGACACCGGCTTCTCGACGAGGCTGGCGGTGCTCGCGTCGGCGGCTTCGATGCGGATGCGGACGGTCTGGCCGGCGAACGCGTTGAGGCTCACGCTGACCGGCGGTCCAGGCCGCCGTCTCGGGCGGTGGCCGCGCCCAGCGACTGGAACACCTGCGTCGTGGTCGCGCCCGACCACGAACGCCCGGAAGAAGTCGGCGCGTCGACGAGCGTTCGGCGCTGTGCGCGAGGTAGTACTGGAACGACAGCGTCAGGTTCCCGTCGGCCGGCAGCGTGATGCGCGGGCGACTGGATGCGTGGTGACGCCGCCGTCGACGTCGTTGCTCGCCCGCCGCGGTGCGCCGGCCAGGCGGGCCGTCACCAGGTCGTTGACGCCGCTGGTCGTGGTGCCGAGCTGCTTGACGCCGCCGAGTCGGTCGTCTGCTCGGGATCGCCCCGCTCCCACTGGCCGGTGGTCGCGGTGTCGGTCGCCGTTCGGGTTGGCGGTCCAGCCCAGGTCGCGGTCTCGAAGTTGTCCGGAGAACACGGTGGTGACCGGCGTCGCAGGTCACGGCGAAGACCAGGTCGTCGCGGTCGTTGAACGATGCCGGCCGAGCAGGCCGCGGTCGTGCTGTTGAAGCGGAACTGCACGCGCACCGCCTGCAGGCCGCCGGACGGGCAGCGGTGTAGTTCAGCGAGCAGCGTCTGGCGCCGCCGCCGCGGCGCGGCGTCACGGTGCCGATGAAGCGTCCACGTCGGGCTGTTGGCGTTCGCCGCGAAGAAGAAGTCGCGCGTGGTCCATGGACGGCGTGGTCCAGGCCCAGACCGTCGCCTCGATGGTCACCGTCTTGCCGGGCGCGAACGCTGCTGCCGTCGGTCGTGAACACGCGTGACGCGGTCGTTCGACTCGTCGATGTGGAACATGCCCGCGGTGCCGTCGGCGCACGAGTCGGCGATCGTGTTGGGCTGGTTGGGCTCGGGACCCGAGGTGCCGTGGCCCAGCACGAGCGACGCGCCTGTGTCGCACGGAGCGCCCGCGTGGTGCCGCAGGACGGCGCCTGCCGGGCGACGTCGAACGTCGCCGTGAGGTCGGGAGCTCCGCCGACGGCGTTGACGGTCAGGCTGACCGTCGTGTTGCGCGAGCGCTCCGGACGTGCCTGTCACGGTGATCGGGAAGGTGCCGGTGGCGGCCGAGGCCGACGCGGTGAAGGTCAGGCTGGAGGTCCCGCTGCCGTTAGCCGGCGGGGTCACGGGGTTGGTCCCGAAGACGGCGGTCACGCCAGTGGGGAGCGTCGGACGTCGACAGCGTCACGGCCGAGTTGAAGCCGTTCGTGCTGGCGACCGTGATGGTGGTGCCGGCTCCGCGCCGCCGCCAGGTCACGCTGACGGCCGTGGGGCTGGCCGACACCGAGAAGTTGGGCGTGGGCGCGCGCGGTCACGGTGAGCGCCGATGTTGGCCGACCGCGTCGTGGCGCCGCTCGTCCCCACTGGCCTGGAAGGTCGTGGTGCCGGTGGCTCGCGGTGCCGTGTCGAGACCGTCAGCGTGCTGTTGACGGTGCCGTTCGCCGGAGGAGTCACCGAGGCTGGGCTGTAAGCTGCACGATCGCGCCGGCCGTGAGGTTCGCGCAGGAGAGGCTGACGCGCGCTCGCGAAGCCGCCCGTCGAGGTCACGGTGCAGGTGGTGCTTCTGGCTGTTGCCCTGCTGGATCGTCAGGCTGGACGGGCGAGCAGGCGATGCTGAAGTCGGGCGTGGACGCCGTCGGCGTGACCGTGCGCGCAGTTGCTGACCCGGCCGAAGCAGGACGTTCGACGCGCCTGGCCGCGACCACGTTGTAGGAGTACGCGCCGGCCGTTCGCCACCTGGGTGTCGGTGTAGGTGGTGCCGGTCACCTCGGCGATCTTGGCCTTGCCGAAGTTGCAGCCGGCGTGCCCTTCGCTGCGGATCACCCAGTAGCGGGTGGCGCCGGAGACGGAGTTCCACGAGAGCGACGTCTGAGAAGTTGCCCGGCGTGACGGTGAGCGGTGCGGCGGCGTGTCGGTCCGGCGCGCGCAGCCGCTGTTGACTGGCGGTCGGCGTGGCGCAGGCGATGCCGTGGCGGTTGAAGGCGTTGAAGATGCGCCGTCATGTGCGGCGTGCCGTCGTTCAGGTTGCCGTTGTCGTCGTCGGCGGTGATCCACTGCATGTAGCCGTTGGCGGTCGCCGCAGCCGGTGGACGGTCGACGCGCAGGTGCAGGAGTGCCAGGAGCCGATGTTGCCGCTGCCCTGGTAGAAGACGCGGTTGCCGACGATGAAGGCCGTCTGGCTGTCGAGGCTGAACGGCGCGCGCTGGCAGGTCGCGGGCGACGCAGGTCCCAGGCCGCCTGCCGCTGACGGCGCGGCCGCGCAGTGCACCTGCCGGCCGCAGGGGCCGGTGCCGGTGAGGCAGGCGCTGCAGACGAAGCCGAGCGGCGGTGTCGGGCGTCGTTCGGGCTGTGCTTCAGGTAGTCGGCGTCGCGCACGCCCGAGCAGTCGGTGTCGCAGTGCGCGCCCGCCGTTCTGCGTCCTCGTTCGCGTTGAAGCCGGTGCCGTCCGCGGTCTGGCCGCAGCCGTCGTTCGCGGTCTGGAAGAAGCCGTGGCCGACGCACGAGGTCTGCGTAGGCGGTAGATGGCCGCGATGTCGGCGTAGCCCTCGCTCGAGTTGCTGAGCGCACGCCGGCGGCGTCGTTGTCGTCGAGGCCGTGGCCCCACTCGTGGTCGAACACGGCCGGCGATCTCGCCGGTGTTCCGGCAGCCGCCGCCCGAGCGGTAGAAGTTGACCGTGCTGCCGTTCCAGAAGGCGTTGCAGGTCTGGTTGAGGTTCATGTTCGACGGTCAGCTGCGCTCTGCAGCCAGGTGTTGCCGGGCAGCCAGCCGCGCGCCTGCTCGGCCAGCTTGTTGACCTCGTAGAAGCGCCGTGCGCGAGGCCGGCGTGTTGCCGGCGGAGCGCGCCGGCCGACGTGCAGTCGTGCTGGTTGTTGGTCCCGCCCAGGTTGATGCGTGCCGGTGGCCGAGCTTCGCTCGATCGCCGCCGCAGGTGTCGACTGATGCGCACGAAGCGGCCGGCCAGGGTGGTGGTCGCGGTGCCGCTCGTCCAGTTCGTAGATGCCCGCGCTGTTCGTGAAGTTGTTGGGCGCGGCGAGGCCGGTGTTGGCGAACGGCATCGGCCAGCCGGTCTGCATGGTGCCGCAGCGGGTCCGGGTCGGGCAGATGCCCGGTGTCGGTCAGCGGGTACACGCCGCCGGTGATCTGCCGCTCGACGTACTGGTTCGTAGTCCTGGAACGCCAGATGACCTCGCCGCTGTGCGCGTCGACCAGTCACCTCCCAGCGCGCCAGCTCCGGCGGCCGCTGGAACGTCCCAGCGTCCAGACCAGGTAGTGCCCGTGAAGCCGCGGCCCACGCTGCCCGCGAAGCCCTCGCCCTCCTGCTGGTCCGGCGGCGCGTAGGGGATGATCTCGAGCGACGGCTCGCGCAGGATCTCGTCGTGGCCCGTGCGGCCCTCGACGTACGCGAAGCCGGCCTCGATCGCCTGCGCGGCTGATCACGCTGGCCCGGTCCATCGGCCGCAGACGTTGCCCCACGTCTCGGTGCCGATGGTCACCAGGTTCCCGTGGCTGATGCTGGCCGCGACGCGGCCGTAGCGCACCGGACGCCTCCCACCGTACTGCGGGATGCTGACCTGCCAGAGTCCCGGCGTGACCTGCGTCGCCCGGACCGCGCCAAGCTGGGAGATGTCGATGCCCAGCACGTCGCGGTTGGCCCGGATGAACGCCATGGTGGCGTCCGCGACCACCGCCTCGTCCACGACCTCGCATCCTGGAGCGGCCCCAGACGCGCCCCCAGGCTGTCCAGGCTGACCCGGTTCCCGACGCCGATGCCCGGGATGAGGGGCACGGCCCCTCATGAGGTTCACCGCCGCGCCCGAGCCGGGGTCGATGAACACGTGGAAGGGCGAGCCGTCGGCGCTGGGACGCGCGGCGAACGCCTCGAGGGCCGGCACGCGGTTCGGCAGCTGGTCGGCGATGTCGGCCAGCGGCGCCTGGCTGAGCCCGCTGATGCGCCAGCTCGGGGCGGACTGAATTCGCCCTGCTCGGAGCGGTGGAACGCGTGTACGTCCTGCCGCGTACGGCGGCGCTCAGCCGGGGCTGACCGCGAGGCCGACGCGAGTGCCCACGAGCAGGCTCCGGCACGCGCGGCGACGCGACATGTCGCGGTCGCGGCCATGCGATCTCCTTTATGTGCGCCGCGCGGACGGTGGTGGCGCCCCGCGGACAGTCACGCGACGGATCGCCGCCGCGCCCGTTCGGAGGAGTGACAGTCCCCTCGCGGGCCGAGCGCTGATGGATGCTCTGATCTGCGATATCCGAGGGGCAAGCGATACCACGCCAGCGCAAAAACGAGCGTCAATCGGAAAAGTGAACTGCGTGTCGGCTAACGCCCGGGAGCGACCTACCGTCCTGGTCGGCTGCGCGCTTTCAGGAGCGGCCGAGCGGCGGACGCCCAGGCTCGAACCGCGCGAGGCGCGCGCCGACTGGCGGCCTCCTTCGGTCGACACCACGTCCAGCGTCCGCAGCACGCAGGGCGTTCGGTGCGCGACGACGCCGCCACCGCGTCCGCCGGCAGCAAGGCGCACGGCTTCGACCGGCAGAGCGCGCCAGGAGCGCTATGTGCTCAGGTGCGGCAGGAACGGAGCGGGGCGGCGCGTCGCGGAAGCGCCACTCTGCGCGCGTCTGGCGCGCGTCCAGGATCGGCAGGTCGGTCGGGAGCCAGGCCGCGCACGCGCATGCGCGGCGCGAATGGTGCCCCGCGGCAGCGCTCGAGGCCTTCGAAGCGCACCAGAGGGGTCGAACTGAGGCCGCGGCCCAGCCGCGGCCGCGCGCGCTGACCGCTGGCCTCCGGGCGGCGGCGCAGGGCCGCCCAGGAGCGGGGGCCTTCTCACGTGGGCGGGAACGCCGGCGCGCCGAAGCGTGCCGGCCAGCTCGCCGACGAGCGCGCCGACCGCTCATCGGCCGGACCTCCGGTGTCAGCCACAGCGAGACGCCGTCGCCGCGCCTCGCGTGTGCTAGGTTAGCCGCTCTCCAGGAGGTGCTGTCATGACGCCACGCGTCCCTCCCTACAGGGTCGCCCTCACGCTCGCCGCCTGCGCTCTGCCTCAGGCGCCAGCTGCCCACGCCGTCACGCGCCAGCCCCCGACCACCACGACCGCCAGCCGACCGACGCGTTCGACGCTCGCTGCCAGACGCAGGCGAGGCGTGCAGGCGCGCGCTCTACGGGCGCGGCGGCAACGTCTGGATGCGCGTTGGTCGGACTGCGCGGAGGCGGTGCTGGTCGTCGACTCGCAGTGCTGCGGACATGGCGCTGTGGCATCGTCGTCGAGCAGATCCGCAAGCTCACGGACAAGCCCATCCGGTACCCGGTCAACACGCACCGCCACCACGGCGACCACACCGGCGGCAACGATGACCTTCCGGCCCCTCTCCGGATCATCGCGCATCGACAACGTGCGCAAAAGCCGGACATGCTCTCCGTCCGCGCCGGACATCCTGCGCGACTACCCCGGCGCGCGCTCGAGCAGGCAGCGGCCGACGCCGCGAGGACGCCAGACCGGGCAGAGCCTGACGGAGCGGACAGAGTCGCAGCGGCGAAGAAGCGTGAAGGTTCGAGGCGATCCCCGCGCCCGTCGTCACCCGCGACTCCGAGCTGCCGCATCCGCGCGAACGGCGAGCCGATCCGGTCTGGGCACACGCCCCCGCGCACACCGACGGCGACAGCACCGTGTACTTCGAGAAGGCGAACGTCCCGCACATGGGCGACCTCTTCAACAACGCGTGATCCCGTTCGTCGACGTGAAGGCCGGCGGCTCGCAGCCGCCGGGCTACGCCAGCGCGCTCGATCGCGGTCATCGCCCGCGTCCCGCCGGACGAGATCGTGCATCCCGGGCCACGGCGACGTGACGGACCTCGCGGGCCTCGCGCCGTCCTCCGCGCAGTACATGGCGGATCGCCGTGATGCGCGGCCGCCACAGGATAGCAGCGCGCGCGGCCATTGGGCCAGTCGAAGGAGGACTTCGTGAAGGCCGGACGCTGCCCGCCTACCAGCGACTACCGCGGCTACCTCGGAGCGCTTCCAGCGACAACTGCCGGCGCGGCCTACGATCGAGGCTGGGCGCTACGACATGCCTGCGTGCGGCCGTGCGTCGAATGAAACGAAGATACACGTCGGCAGCCAGCGGGTGCGGCTGCAAGGAATGAGAAGCGGCATTGCCTACCCGGAGGACCTGAAGGAGCCGGAGATGCTCGCCTTCTACGCCGGGCGCTTCCCACCGTCGAGATCAACAACACGTTCTACCGCATGCCCGCTCCCGACCTCCTGCGCGAAGTGCCGGAGCAGACGCCCGACGGGTTCACGTTCGTGCTGAAGGCGCCGCAGCGCATCACCCACCACCGGCGGCTGGCCGACGTCGGCGACGCGCTGTCGTATTTCTTCGAGACCGGCGGCCGCCTCGGCCGCAAGCGCGGGCCATCCTCTTCCACGCTCCCGCCCTACATGAAGAAGGACGCTGGAGCGGCTCGAGGCGTTCCTGGACGCTGCCTGCCGGCCGCGCCGCGCCGCCTTCGAGTTCCGCGCACGCCTCCTGGTTCGACGAGCGAGGTGCGCCAGGCGTCCTGCGCGACACGCGGAGCGCGCGCTCTGCCTGGCCGACACGCGACGAGGCCGAGCGAGCCGCCGCCGTCGGACTCGTCCCACCGCCGAGCTGGGGGCTACCTGCGGCTGCGCCGCGTCGAGCTACGCCGAGGCGGACGTGCGCGGCCTGGGCCGACCGCGTGCAGCGCCCAGCCCTGGGACCGACGCCTTCGTCTTCTTCAAGCACGAGGACGAGAGCGCGCGGGGCCCGACGTTCGGCGGCTGTTCGCGGCCGGCGCAGTCCAGCGTGCAGCTGACCGCCGCGACCGGTGATCGTCTCACGATCGCCTCGCCGTGGAAGCGGCCGTTCTCGATGAAGATGCGGCTCGTCTCGCGGCCGGACGACGAGGCGCCGCGCCAGGCAGAGGCCGGGCGACGTTCGTCTCCAGCGTGCTCGCGGATCGTGCTCGGGCATCGAGCGTCGCCTGCGTCGACGCGCGCGCCGCGCCTGCGCAGCAGCAGCGCACGTCCGGGTGGTAGCCCGGTCAGCAGGAAGACCGCGTCCGCGGGGATCTCGCCGCCGGCCGCGCGGCCGTCGACCACCACGCGCGTCGCGGGCCGGATCTCGCACCACGCGCGTCTCGAAGCGCGCGGCGATCGCGCCCTCCTTGATGCGGTTCTCGATGTCGGGCCGGATCCAGTACTTGATCGGAGTCGGCTGAGCGGCGCGCGCCGGTGCACGAGCGTGACCGTCGCGCCCGCGCGGTACAGCTCGAGGGCGGCGATGGCCGCCGAGTTCTTGCCGCCCACGACCACCACCGTGCTGGCGGTAGTAGCCGTGCGCCTCCGGTCAGTAGTGCGAGACGTGCGGCAGCTCCTCGCCGGGGACGCCGAGGCGATTGGGATGGTCGTAGTAGCCGGTGGCGAAGGCACGACGTTGCGCGCGCTCGGCGCAGGACCGCGCGCCGTCCGCGCTGCCGTCTCCACGCGCGAAGCCGCGCAGTCCGTCGCCCGCGCGCGACGTCGACCTCCTCGCCCAGCGCCAGCTCGAGGCTCGTAGGTGTCGGCGACCGCGGCGGTAGTACTTGAGGCCCTCCACCTGGGTCGGCTTCTCGTAGGGCGTGACGAAGGGCAGGCCGCCGATCTCGAGCAGGTCCGCGCGTCGTGAAGAAGACCATCTGGCGGCGGGAAGTGGAAGATCGAGTTGACGAGCACGCCCTATCTCCGACCACCTGGCGTAGCCGCCAGGCCCGGGCCATGCGGCGCGGCGCGCCACGATAGCGAGCCGGTCCAGGCCCACGCCCGCGCACGACACCGTCCCATCTCGAAGCTACCTCGACCCGAAGGATCCAACCGTTACGTGCGCATCGCCACTGAGCGTGTCCGAAGCGGACGAAGGCCGGATCGACGCCTCACACGAGTAAACTGCAGAGCGATGCAGCTGTTATGATGGTCGCATGGCGTGCCGTCGAAGTTCATGGCGACCGGGACCATCTCTCTTCGGCCTGGTGACGGTGCCCGATCCGGACTCTACTCTCGGCCGGCTGAGTCCACCGCCGCCGTCTCGTTCAACCTCCTGCACGGCAAGGACCACACCCGCCTGAAGCAGCAGTACATCTGCCGCCAAGGACGGCGAGGTCGTGACCGCGCGACCAGATGGTGAAGGGCTACGAGTTCGCCAAGGACCGGTACGTGACCTTCACCGAGGAGGAGATCAAGGCGATGGGCCGAGGACGTCCAGCGCAGACCATCGAGATCACCGAGTTCGTGTGCCGCTGCAAGAAGGTGGATCCGATCTACTTCGACATCGCTGTACTACCTGGGCCCGGACAAGGTGGTGAGCGTGCGCTACGCGCCTGCTGGCCGCGGCCATGAAGCGAGACCGGGCGCTGCGCGCTCGCCAGGGGCAGCCGCGCGGCAAGCAGTACCTGGTGCTGGTCCGCCCGATCGCGAGGGCGGCTGGTCATGCAGACCCTGCACTACGCGGACGAGGTGCGTCAGATCGCCGAGGTGCCGCTGGGCGACGCGGAGGTCAAGGACAGCGAGCTCAAGCTGGCGGTGCAGCTCGTCGAGCAGATCGCGACCGACGAGTTCCAGCCCGAGAACTACGAGGACGAGGTCCGCAAGCGCTACCACGAGGCGATCCAGCGCAAGGTGGAGGGCCAGGAGGATCACCGCGGCCGACGCCCGAGCAGCCGCGCGCCCAGATCATCGACCTCATGGAGGCGCTCAAGGCGAGCCTGCCGGCCAAGAACATCGGCGGCCGCGCAGGCCAAGGAGTCCGAGCCGAAGGCGGCGAAGTCCAAGGCCGCTGTCCGGCCACGAAGAAGACTGGCACTGACGGCTCGTCGAGCGCGAGTCGCCGGCCAGCCGCCAGACCGCCGGCGAGACCGCGACCGACAGCCTGGTCCGCGTCCGCCGCGAGGTCGTCGCGTGCGAGCGCTGCCTGCGCCTGCGGCGCGTGGTGCACGCGGTGGTCGCGCGCCGCAAGGTGCAAGCGCTTCCGCGACCAGGAGTACTGGGGCCGGCCCGTGCCCGGCTTCGGCGATCCGACGCGCGCGCCTGCTGATCGTCGGCCTGGCGCCGGCCGCGCACGGCGGCAACCGCACGGGCGCATCTTCACGGGCGACCGGTCGGGCGACTTCCTGTTCGCGGCGCTCCACCGCACCGGGCTTCGCCAACCAGCCGCCGTCGATCGGGCGCGACGACGGCCTCGCGCTCAGCGACTGCTACGTCGCGGCCGCGCGCGCTGCGCGCCGCCCGCCGAACAAGCCGCTGCCGGACGAGATCGCGCGCTGCCGCGCAGTACCTGGCAGCGCGAATGGCGCCTCCTCACGAGCCTGCGCGCCGTGCTCGTGCTCGGGCCGCATCGCGCTCGACGCGCTTCCTGCGCGATCTGCGCGAGACCGGCGCGTGCCGCCGCCGCGGCGCTTCACGTTCGGGCACGGCAGTCTGCCACGACCTCGGCGGCGGCGTGCGCCTGTTCTGCCTCGTACCATCCGTCGCAGCAGAACACGTTCACGGGCAAGCTCACCCCGGGCGACCTGGACCGCGATGCTGGCGGACGCGGGGGCACATCGAAAGGTAACGCGCGATGCGAAGGAGCTGGCCATCCTCTTCCACCACTGCTGGCAGCGACCGCTTCCGGCGGAGGTCCGCACCGGCTCGTTCCCGCTCGCCGAGCCTCACGACCGCGGCGTCCGCTGCACGTCGTGGACCTGCCCCCGTCCTGTTCGCGAGGGGGCAACGGATCCGGTACACCGGTGGTCTACCGCCCTGCACGGGCTGTTCGATAGGACAGCTCAAGATTTCTGGGAGGCCCGCGGGCTGGCGGCACTCCTGGCCGACGAGCGGCGAACGGGCGCGAGTCCGCGGGCTCATCGTCGTCGCCGAGGACGGACGGCAGCTACCTTCTTCGCGAACTTCGGCGGCCGGTCGCTACCAGGACCTGGTGACGCGCGACCTGGTGGACCGCGTGGACGCGACGTATCGGACGGTCGCGAGGCGCCGGGCACGCGCGGCCTGTGAGGAGCAGCTCTCCATGGGCGGCTATGGCGCGCTGCGGCAGCATCGCGCTCGCCGAGCCGGACCGCTGCGCCGTCGCGGTCACGCACAGCGCGATGATCCTCAGCGAAGCCGCCGACCGCCGAGGAGGGAGCGGGCTGCGCCAGCTCGCCGCGTTCCACCGTGTCTTCGGCGATCCGATCGACCCGCAGCTCTGGGCCGCGTCCGACCTGCTCGAGCTCGCGAACGCGGCCGCATCCCAAGCGGGTGCCGGCGCTCTCGCTCGACTGGTGGCGCGCAGGACCGCTACGGGCTCGCGGCCGGCCATCGCGAGCTGGAGCGGCGCCTGAAGGCCCGGGGCATCGCCGTGCGCGGGTCGAGACGCTCGCCGGGCGACCACGGGTACGAGTACTGTCACAGACCGTGTTCGCCAGGGGCCTCGCGTTCCTCAGCGAACGGCTGGCGGCGACGGGACAGGTCGGGAAGAACTGATCGTCAACGACGCCGCAGAGATCACAGGGAGCTCAGAGGGAATCCGAAGCAGCAGCACATAGAGCTCGCCAGAAGTGGAGTTGGTGGCTCATCATCAGAATGCGGCCCCTCATGAACCCCGAAAGCCGTTCATACGTGGCAAGAAGTGCCGCTGCGTCCGATTCCCTCCCTGTCCTCTGTGTGCTCTGTGGCGTCGTTCTCTGTGCCTCGGCGTCGCGCTGGCCGTCCTGCGTGGCTCCGGCCGCGCGGCGGAGCCCGTGGACCCCATGCGCACGCGCTACACGCGGCCTGATGCGTGGCTGCAGGGCTGCCCGCGCCGGAGGGCTGGTGCAGCGAGGAGCAGCTCCGCGGCCTGACGGGTGCGCTACGACGAGGTGCGCTGCCGCGACGCGCGCGACCTGCTCTCCCGCGGCGTGCGCAACGACGACCTGCCCGGCTACCGGCTCTATTCCTTCCTGGGCCATCGCTACCGCGTCGAGTATGAGGTGAACGGCGAGGTCGCGGTGAGCGCCCAGCGCCTCACGTACCTGATGAGCGGAGCTGCCCCTGGCCGCGCGGCTGCTGACGCGGTACCAGGGACGACCTACACGGCCGAGTACCTGACCCCGGACATCGCCCAATTCCGCGGCAGCAAGGGCACGAAGCCTCGGGCGAGGCGGACCTGATCAGCGGCAGCCCCCAGGCGGGCACGGTGTGGTACTTCGGCGACGGCGCCTCCAAGGTGGGACCGTGGAAAGCTGCGCGGGCGAAGCCTCATGCGGTTCGAGTTCGCCCCGGCCGGCGCCGACGGCCGCAAGGTCGGCTACAGCGTCCGCATCGTCACCACGCCCACGAGCGCCGTGCTGAACGCGCTCACAGGAACCTGGGCCTCTTCAAGTCGATCGTGAACGGCGAGATCCGCGAGATGGTCGAGGACGTGACCGAAGCCAGCCACAAGCTGGACGTGCGCAGGGCCCGGCCGTGCTGGGAGCCGGCGGCGACTGGTCGGCGGAGGAGAAGGAGAAGCTGGCCGCGCTCCTCCGCCTGCCCTGATCCGCTACCAGGTATAGCTGCCCGCCGGCGGCGGCCAGCAGCCCAGCTGCTGCCGCAGCAGCACCACCTGCCCGAGATGATGCGCGCTGTGCATCGCCACGCGGACGAGCACGTCGTGGACCGTGTAGCGGGCGAGCGGCGGGAACTCGAGCGGGAGGAGCGACGACGCGGGCGCTCACGGCCGCCAGGGCCGCCAGCCTCTCGAGCCGGACAGGAACCGGTCCTGAGCGCGAGCCACGATCCCGGCGCCACGGCCGGCCATCCCTCCTCCGCATGAGCGGCCATCGGCTCGCCGACGCCCTGCGCGCGCTGGGCGAACCACTCCCCGCCAGAACGCCATGTGGGCCACCACCTCGGCGACGGAATGGGGCGCGTTTCGCGGGACGCCGCTCGGCGTCCTCGGCGGAGAGTCCTCCAGCGTGCGGCCCGGGGGCATGAAGGCCGTCGTGTCGATGAGGAGCCTCGCGTTCGTACATGTCGCGAAGTCCAGCCGTATCGGCGCGCGCCGCTAGCCCGGTTTCGCGGGAGACGCGGCGGGGCTGGGCGAGGGCGACGGGGCAGGCGGCTCCGCCACGACGCGGCCGCGTCGGGCCGGCCTCCACGCTTCGTAGAGCTCGCCGAGGCGCCGCACGGCGGCGCGGGTCTCGCGGTCGTCGGGCCCGCGCGCGCCGCCGCCAGCACCGCGTGCGCGTCCAGCAGCTCGCGCTCCGCTTCCGCGTACTTCTTCTCCCTGGTAAGGCACTTCCCCAGGTTGCGGCGGAAGACGCCGGTGAACCAGTGCGCGGGCGTGAGGGTCTGCTCGGCGCCGGTCACCGCCTCGCGCAGCAGCGACCCCGCTTCCGGCAGCGCGCCCCTGTCCATCTGCAGCATCGGCCAGGTCGTTCGCCGCCACCAGCGTCTCCCAGGTTGCGCGGGCCCGACACCCGCCGGCTGGACACCAGCGCGCGGCGCAGCAGCGCGTCCGCTTCTCATCGAGCCGCTTGCGGTCGTGCAAGAGGCCGCCCAGGGCCTTCACGGTGTAGATCGTGTTCGAGTGGTCCGGCCCCAGAGTCCTCTCCTGCGCGGCCAGCACCTGCCTCAAGAGCGCCTCCGCCTCGTCCAGGCGGTCGACGTTCATGTAGAGGCTCGCCAGCGTGCTGGCCGAGAGCAGCCGTGCGCCGGTGCTCGGGACCCAGCACGCGCAGTGCGCGCGGCGACCGTCTCCTTCATGAGCGCGAGGCTCTCGTCGCGATGGCCGTTCTCGAACAGCAGCAGCGTGCCTGGTCGTGCATGCTGATGAAGGTCTCCGGGGTCGTCGGGGCCCCTCACGCGGCGCAGGTCCGCCAGCACCTGCCGCCCCAGCTCCTCCCTCCCGGTAGCGCCCCTCCATGTAGAGCTGCGACACGAGGTGCTGCGCGGAGGCGAGCGTGTCGGCGTGGTCGGGCCCGAGGGCCTTCCGCCGCAGCTCGAGCGCGGCGCGGATCTGCGGCTCGGCCAGGCCCAGCTCGCCGAGGTTCTGGTAGGTCACGCCCACGGTGTCGCGCACCGCGGCTTCGAGCTCCGGCTGGCCCGCGTAGGCGGTGGGCACGCCCTCGAGCGCCTTGCCCAGGATGTCCACCACCTTGACCTCGCGCTCGCCCTGGCGCGGGTTGGCCGCGCCCAGCATGTCCTGCAGGAAGGCGTTCACGGCGGCGGCCTTGGCGGCCTCCTTGCCGGCCAGCTCGGACTGATGGCGCGCCTCCGCTTCCGCGCGCCTGGCGCGGCACCAGCGCGAGGCCGCTCGCGATCAAGCCTCCGACGAGCGACAGCGCGATCACCAGCGCGGCCGCCACGCCCACCCGGTGCCGCTGCGCGAACTTGCGCAGCCGGTAGGTCGTGCTGGCGGGCCGCGCCAGCACGGGCTCGCCCATGCAGGTAGCGCCTCGACGTCGGCCGACAGCTCGGACGCGGACGCGTAGCGGCGCGCGCGCGTCCTTGTCCATCGCCTTCAGGACGATCCAGTCCAGGCTCGCCCGACAGCTCGCGGCGCAGGCTGGACACGTCGGTGCGGCGGTTGCTCGCCACGCTGGTAGCCCACGCCGCCCAGCGTCACCACTCTTCGCGCTGGGCGCTGGCGGCTCGGTGTCGCGCAGCATGCGCTGGATGCCGGTGAGGCCCTCGCGCCGCAGCGCCACCGGATCGAACGGAAGCGCGCCCGTCAGGAGCTCGTAGAGCACGACGCCCAGCGAGTAGATGTCGGTCGTGGTGTCGACGTCGGAGCCCGTCAGCTCCGCCTGCTCCGGGCTCATGTACTCGGGCGTGCCGACTACCAGGCCGTGCTGGGTCATGAGCGTCATCTCGGAGAGGTCGCCGCGCGTCGCCTTGGCCACGCCGAAGTCGATCACCTTGGGCTGCGGGCGCGCCGTCCACCTCCGTCACCAGCACGTTGGACGGCTTGAGGTCGCGATGGATGATGCCCTTCTGGTGCGCGTGCTGCACCGCCTGCGCACACCTGCCTGAACAGCTCGAGGCGGGCGCGCGTGTCGAGCCGTGCGGTCGTCGCAGTACGCGGTGAGCGCGGGCCCGGCGACGTGCTCCATCACGAAGAACGGCCGGCCGCCTACCGTGGTGCCGGCGTCCAGCACCTTGCGCGATGCCAGGGTGGTCCATGAGCGCCAGCAGGCTGGCGCTCGGCCTCGAAGCGCGCCACCACCTGCCGGCTGTCCATGCCCAGCTTGATGACCTTGATCGCGACCTGGCGGCGGAAGGGCTCGTCCTGCTCGGCCAGGTGGACGACGCCCATGCCGCCTTCGCCCAGGGCCCGCACGATGCGATAGGGCCCGATGCGGTCCTCCACTTGCGGGAGGAGCCGCCGTCGGGCCCCAGCGGCAGCGTCGGGTTGCCGAGTGTCGTCCGCGCTCACGCGCGGATCCTATGTGAGAACGCCGACTAGGCCTCGCGCAGGGCCGTCGTGATCGGCAGGCGCGCGCCGCGCCACGCCGGCAGCAGGCCGCCCACGAACCCCATCAGCACGGCGAAGATCATGCCGACCATGACGATCGCGCGGCGTGATGCGGAAGGCGAACGCGATCTCGCTGAAGCTCTGGGTCTGGCCGGTGCCGGTGGAGAACCCGTTCATGGGGAACGCCAGCAGGCAGCCGACGATGCCGGCGACGAGGGCCAGGAACACCGACTCCAGCACGAACGAGAACAGGATGGCCCGGCGCGAGAAGCCCAGCGCCCGCAGCGTCCCGATCTCGCGGGTGCGGGCCGACACGATCGCGTACATCGTGTTCATGGCCCCGAACACGGCGCCCGATGCCCATGATGAACGCCACCGCACCTGGCCAGGATCTTCAGGATCTTCGCCAGCGGACCCGCCTGGTCCTCGTAGTACTTGCGCTCGGACAGGGCCTGCAGCTGCATCTGCGGCTGCGCCCGGATCCAGCGGTCGAGCGCTGGGATGTCCGCCGCGTCCTTCATCCGCACGACCAGCGAGTTCGAGCCCGACCGCGCTGGAACGTCGGCGCCGATCACGTCGTAGTCGCCCCAGATCTCGCTCTCGAACGCGCCGCCCTGCGACTCGAAGAGGCCGACGATCTTGAACTCCTTGCGCTGGTAGTTCACGGTCCCGCCCAGGTGGATGCCCTGGATGCGCTCGGTGAGCTTCCTGCCGACGATGACCTCATCGAGCCCCGGCGGTGTAAGCTCCGACCCTCGCACCACGTGCATCGCCGCCGCGCACCTCGAAGGCCCTGGGCGGCACCGCCCGCAAGGTCACGTTGGTGGGCTGCCCGTCGCGTGACCTTGGGCAGCGCTGATCACGATGACCCAGTCCCAGGTCGCGAGCGGGCTGGCCGTCGGAGCCGCGGGCCACGCGCTCGTCCACGATGATCTGGTTGCGATTGTCGAGCGGCACCGCCGGAGGTCAGCTCGGACGCGGAGCCGCGCTGCACGATGATCGCGTTGTCGTCGCGCCCGGTCGCGCGCAGGGCCAGCCGGAAGCCCTCGGACATCGACATCAGGACGGTGAACACCGCCACCACCAGCGCGATGCCCACGACCGCCAGCAGCGTCACCTGCCACCGCTGGCGCACGTTTCGGATGTTGTAGGAGAGGGGGACTGCCACGTCTACACCGTCCGTCAGCATGTCGCGTGATCCGCGAGCGGTAGGCGCCCGTATGCCGGGCATGAAGCCGGCCGCCGAGGCCGAGGAACAGCGCCACCCCGAAGCCGAGCAGCGCGACCGACGACGGCAGCAGGTCAGGTCGGAGAGCCCGATGCCCGCCAGCATGTCCTTGATGCCCGGCGTGCTGGTGAGCATCCACATCAGGCCCCGGCTGCCGCCGATGCCCAGCGCGCCGCCCAGCGCGCCCAGCAGGAGCGACTTCGGCCGACCGATCAGCCCCATGACCTTGCGCGCTGCGAGAAGCCCAGAGCGTCTTGAGCACGGCGATCTCGGTGCGGCGCTCGCGCACGGCCATGCTCATGGTGTTGGCGGTCACGAGCAGGATGGTGAAGGCGACGGCCAGCCCGATCGCTGTTGAGCAGCAGCGCCAGGTTGCCGGCCATGGCGATGAAGCCGGCCGCGAAGGCCTGCTCGGTCTCGGTGTGGCGTCTGGCGCGTCGCTGTTCTCGAAGAGCGCGTCGATGGCCTTGCTCACGACGCCGGCCTGGTCTGGGTCTGTCGATCTCGACGTTGTAGGTGCCGGCGCTCGATGCGGCGGCCCGTCGCCTCGTAGAGGTACTTGTAGTGGAAGTACATGACGCTCGTGTCCGTGCGCGGGTGCTTGGCGTCGTCGGCGTCGAAGATGCCACGCACCACGAACTCGAACGGGCCCGTCGGCTTTCCGGTAGGGCGGGATGAAGCTCTCCAGGAAGAACGTGATCGCCCACCTTCCAGCCGAACTTGTCGGCCAGCTTGCGCCCGATCATGGCGCCCTGCGAGGTCGCCCATGAATGCCTGCGCACTGGTCCGGTCGGCACCTCGTACTCCGGGTACATCGCGAAGAAGGGCTCCGCGTCGACCGCCATGTTCGGGAAGAAGTTGGCTCCAGTCGGTCGTGGCCTCGTTGCGCCCTCGCTTCCGCCTTGCCTTCCTTCTTGCGCGGGCAGCGAGCCGCCGAACCAGGACGAGGTCGCCACGCGCTTGACGCCCGGCACCGACTGGATGCGGCGGCCCGTACGCGAGCGGCAGGTTGAACGACCAGGCTCACCGCATGGCGCGTGACCAGCGCGGCTGGCGCTCGTGCCCTCCAGCAGGCCTGTTCATCGTCGGCCAGCACGGATCTGCAGCGTGCAGAACAGGAAGATGCACACCGCCATGGCCAGCACGGTGCTGAGGCGGTGCGGATCCAGTTCCGCCGGAGGTGCTTGAGGATGAACGGGAAGGAACTTCATGGTCGCCTCCTCGCGTCAGGTCCGCGAGCACGCCCTTCTCGAGATGGTGCTGCATGTGCGCGCGCTCTGGCCGCGCGCGGGTCGTGCGTCACCATCACGATGGTCTTCTCGAAGTCGCGGTTCAGCGTCTCCATCAGCCCCAGGATCTCCTCGGCGCTCTTGGCGTCGAGGTCGCCGGTCGGCTCGTCCGCCACCAGCACCTTCGGATCGGCCACGATCGCGCGCGCGATGGCCACGCGCTGCTCCTGGCCGCCCGAGAGCTGCCGCGGGTAGTGCGACGAGCGGTCCGCCAGGCCCACCACCTTGAGCGCGGTCAGCGCGCGCTCGCGCCGCTCCCGCTTCGCCGAGGCTGGTGAGCAGCAGCGGCAGCTCCGACGTTCTCGACCGCCGCAGAGCACCGGGATCAGGTTGTAGAACTGGAAGATGAAGCCCGACGCTGCGGCTGCGCCACTGCGCGAGTCGCTCTCGCCAGAGCTGCGCCACGTCGGTGCCAGCCACGATCACCTGGCCCGACGTCGGCCGGTCGATCCCGGCGATCAGGTTCAGGAGGGTGGTCTTGCCCGAGCCGGACGGGCCCATCAGCGCCACGAACTCGCCCTCCGGCACCACGCAGGTCTGATGCCGTTGAGGACGGTCGAGCTGCTGGGTGTCCCGCTGGTAGACCTTCACCACGTCGCGGACGTCGACCAGGGCGTCCGCTGTCTGTCGCGACCGGTTGCGCGCTCATCGTCTCTCGTTCCTCAGCTCTCGACCTCTCACTTCGTCGCCGTCCTTCAGGATGTCTGGCGGACGCGACACGCCTGGATCTCCGCCCCCGACAGGCCTTCCTTGATCGACGTATCCGGCCCTGCCGCTCCGGCCCGGCCGTGATGGACGCCCGCTTCACCACCTTCTCGCGCAGCTCGAACACCACCTGCTTGCCGTTGCGCGTCACCACCGCCTCCGCCGGCACCGTCACCGACGGGCGGAGGAGGAGGCGCACCGGCCACCGCCTTCGACGGCCGGTTCCAGGAACGTCACCTTGACGCTCATCTCCGGCTTCAGCTTCGGGTCCTTGTCGAGGATCGTCACCTTCACCTGCACGGTCGCCTTGGTGCGGTCGGCGGTGGGGATCACCTGCGCGCAGCACGGCCTTGCAGGTGTCGCCGGGGAACGCCTCACCGTGACCTCGGCCGGCTGGCCGTCGGCCAGCCGCGCCACGTTCGCCTCGGCGACGTCCGCCTCCACCTCCGAGCGTGGCCAGGTCCGCCAGCGCGACGATCGCGCCCGACGAGGTCGAGAGGTTCACGCCCGGCGGGATGGGCGCGACGCTCTGCGCCCACCTCGGCCATCTTCACCACCACCCCGGCGAACGGCGCGCGGATCTGCGTGTTCTGGCAGCTGCGCGGCCGCGAAGTCGAGGTCCGCGTGCGCCCTGGGCCAGGTTCGCCTCTGCCACCTTCACGCGACTCTGCGAGGCCTCGAGCTCGTCGCGCGAGAGCACGCTCTCCCTCGCGCAGGTTCTCGGCCACGCGCGTCTGGCGGCGCGCTCGGCCAGGTCCGCCTCCGCGCGCTGGACCTGCGCCCTGCCCCGCTGCACCTGCGCCTCGTAGTCGACGCTCTCAGCGCGCGATCACCTCGCCCTCCGCGCACCTTTGCTGCCTCTTCGACCCTCAGCTCGGACAGGCGGCCCTGGATCTTCGCGGAGACCACGGCCCAGGCCGCGCCACCACGCAGCCCGACGCCGTGAGGATCGCCGAGCCCGACCGAGGAGGCGCCTGCCTGCGTGACCTGCGCCCGGACGGTCTGCACCCCCGGCATGCCGATGGCCTGGCGGATGCGGAGCGCATAGAGCGCCGCCAGCAGCAGCACGACCGGGACGAAGAGGAGCGCCTTGCGGCGCCACGGGCTGCGCGCCGGCTGCTCGCGGTCGATGCGAAGCGAGGCCAGCTCTCCGAGGCCTGTCATAGGCCCGTCACACCTCCGGCTGGTCGAAAAAGGCGGATGTTACCACCGCGCGGCGGGGCTCATCAGGTCCGGACGAGGCGGCCGCGCTGGGGTTCTCCGATACCGGCGAACGACGGGTATACTCCGGCGAAACTTCAACCATCCTCATGCGGATCCTCTACCGCTGGCGCTGATCCTGGGGCGGCATCTCTTCGTCTCAGCTGGTCGCGGGCGCGGACCACTATGGCCTCGACTACGGCGGCGGGCCCCATCCGTACGAGGGGCCCGGCGTGATGTCGATCCGGTCGGCGACGTACGGGCTTTCACGTTCTCGGGGTGGTGGGCGGCGTCTGCATCGTCCTCTCTCGCCTGGCCAGCCCGGCGCTGGCCCTGGCTGGAGGGGCTGGTGACGGGCGCGCTCACGACGCTTCTTCGTGGCCTCACCTTCAAGCGCCTCGCCGATCCGCAGGCGTCAGGGCGAGGCGGGGTTCTCACCGAGATGAAGCGGGGCGGGCGCGGGCGCGTGCTGGTCGCCTGCTCCGCGCGCGGCCGCGCGCAGATCCGGGTCTCGCTCAACGGGACAGCAGGTGGACATGCTGGCCACTCACCGACGACGAGTCGATCCCGGTGGGCGCGGAAGCCCTGCGGTGGTCGACCGTGCGCGACGACGTCGCGCACGTGGCTCGAGCATGAGGGCTCAACGGAGACCACAAAGAGACGAAGAGCACATTGAACAACGCAAGCTTTGTCGTCTTTGTGTCCTTGCGCCTTTCAGGTCTCCGCGGAGCGATCTGAAGGGACTCTCATGAATCTTGGCGGCGTCGATCCCACGACCGCGGTCGGGCTCGTCTGCGGGGCGCTGGGCACGGTCCTGGCGCTCACCGTGCTGCTCGCGATCGTGCGCGGCCTGGTTCTACATCTGCCGGCCCAACGAGGCGCTCATCTTCTCCGGGACGCAAGCACCGCCTGCCCGACGGCACCGAGGCCGGCTACAAGGTGGTGCGGCGCGGCTGGGCGGTGCGCACGCCGCTGCTGCAGACGGTCTCGCGCATGGACATGCGGCTGTTCATGGTCGAGGTCTCGGTCACCAACGCCTACTCGAAGGGCGGCATCCCGCTGACGGTCGCACGCCATCGCGAACGTCAAGATCTCCAGCAATCCCAACCTGGTGCGCAACGCGGTCGAGCGCTTCCTGGGCATGGACCCGCAGCAGATCTCGCAGGTGGCGCGGCAGACGCTGGAAGGGCGTCCTGCGCGAGGTGCTGGCGCAGCTCACGCCCGAGGAGGTCAACGAGGACCGGCTGCAAGTTCGCCGAGCACCTGCGCGAAGCAACGCCAAGGACGACTTCGACAAGCTGGGCCTCGAGCTGGACGTGCTCAAGGTGCAGCACGTCTCCGACGAGCAGAAGTACCTGCAGAACCTCGGCCGCGCGCGCATCGCGCTCATGATCCGCGACGCGCAGAACGCGCGAGAACGAGGCCAACCAGAAGATCGCGGAGGAGCGAGGCGGCCGCCCGCCAGCGCGCGCAGTCGGCGCAGAAGAAGGCCGAGGCCACGGTGCTCGCAAGAGGCAGAACGGCTGCGTGGGCGAGCTGGCCAAGATGGAGGCGCAGGCCAAGTCGATCGAGAACGAGGCGCACGATCGCGGCCGAGACCGCGCGGGCCTCGGCCGAGCAGGAGATGCAGCGCCTGCGCGGCGAGCTCGAGAAGCTGCGCCTGGAGTGCGACGTCGTGCTGCCGGCCGAGGCGGCGCGCCAGGCCGCGGAGGCCCGGGCGCGCGGCGAGGCGGCGCCGCTCGTGGAGAACGGGCAAGCGCCGCGGCCGAGGCGCTCAGCCTGCTGGCCGCGCAGTGGCAGGCGGCCGGGCCCGAGCGGGCCGCGAGGTCTACTCTGCTGCAGCAGCTCCGCTCGTTCGTGGAGGCGGCGGTGGCCCGGGTCGCGCAGACGAAGGTGGGCGAGCTCACGATCGTGGACGGCGGCGACGGCGCGGCCTACGCCGCGTTCGTCGCGAACTTCCCGCCGCCGTCGCGCGGGTGATGGCGGAGACGGCGCGCGCGGTCGGGGTCGACGATCGCGCGCTGCTCGGGCACGCCGGAGGCAGCCGAGTGACGCCCACGGTGCTGCTCGTCCTCGCCAGCCGCCATCGTGGTGGCGCTCGTGCTGCCCTGTCAGTCATCAAGCGCCTGCTCTACGTGAGCGCGCCCAACGAAGCGCCTCATCCTCGTCCGGCCGCGTGCGCCAGGTCGGGCCAGCGCGAGGTCGGCTACCGCGTGGTGCGCGGCGGCGCGCGCGCTGCGCATGCCGCTGTTCGAGCTCATCGACAGCGTCGACCTCACCAACATCGCGATCGACATCGAGGTGAAGGGCGCGTACTCGAAGGGCGGCATCCCGCTGAACGCACGGCGTGGCCAACATCAAGCTGCCGGGCGAGGAGCCGCTGCTCAACAACGCGATCGAGCGGCTTCCCGGGCCAGCATCCGGCCTGAGAGCTGCATGCGCGTGCGCCAAGGAGACGCTCGAGGGCAACCTGCGCGGCGTGCTGGCCCAGCTCACGCCGGAAGAGGTGAACTCAGGACAAGACGCGCTTCGCGGAGAAGCTGCTGGAGGAGGCGGAGCACGACCTCAACCGCATGGGCCTGTGCTCGACACGCTGAAGATCCGAGAACATCACCGACGACGTGGGCTACCTGAACTCGATCGGGCGCATCCAGGGCGCGCGAGTGAGGATGGACGCCGCCATCGCGGAGGCGCGGCGGTGGCGGACGCGAACGCGCAGCAGTCCTCAACCGGCGCGCGTCGCAGATCGCCAAGGTGGACGCGGACATCAACATCGCCCCGGCAGGAGACGCGAGAAGCGCATCGTCGGACGCGCCAGACGTCTGCGCGGCCATGATCATGACGCGGAGTCGCAGGGCCAGGTGCAGGCCCAGATCGCGCAGGTCACGGCGGAGATCGAGCGCCAGAAGGCGCGCGCGCTGCAGGTGGAGCGCCAGCTGGAGGCGGACGTGGTGCAGCCGGCGGAGGCCGACCGGCGAGGCGAGCGATGAAGGGCGCGAGGCCAGGCGGCGATCGTGATCGAGCGCGGCAAGGCCGAGGCGACCGCGGCTCCAGAAGATGTGCGAGTGGGGCCCACGCGGCGGCCGGCAAGGGCGCGCGCGAGGCGGATGGCGCTCCAGCAGGCGCTCCGGCCGCTGCGCTGCAGGTCGCGGCGCAGCGGCTCACTCGCTCGAGATCGACAAGGTCCAAGTGCTGCCTGGCCGATCGGCGGCGGCTTCGCTGGAGCCCGCCATCCGCGCGGCCGAGCAGATCAAGGCCGCGACGGGCCTGATCCTTCACGGCGCTCGCCGATCGCACGGCCAAGTGGCCGAGCCGGGCCGCCGCGGCCGCCGCCGGGCGCGCTACTTCAGCATGCGCCGCTTCGATCTTCGCCGCCGTGCCGCCGGAGCCGCCAGCCAGCCCGAGAAGTCATTGCCGCTGCTGGCTGGAGGAAGTGCTGAGCTCGATCCGGCGGAGCCGGACGACCACGACCAGCCGCTGGACCGGCCCGCCGCCCGAATAGGTCGACGAGCCGAGGTCGATTCTGGCGAGGAGCTCCCAGCGCACGCGAGCGCGCGAACCCGCAGAGGATGAGCGCCAGGACAGGCCGGAGACGACGAGCCAGTCGATCTGGCCTCCTCGCGCAGCCGGGGAGCCGCATGAACAGGGATGACCGCCAGGGATGATCGCGGCTTGACCGCCACGGATCAGGAACGCCAGCCAGCTGCGAAAGCAACAGGGTCGGGACCCGCGAGCGCGCTTCCGCAGCGCGCACGAAGCCACCGCCGACCAGCGCCAGGAACCTCGCAGAAGATCGCCGAGCCGCCCCAGCGCGCGAACGGATTCCCAGATCGCCGACGGTGCGCAGGAACCCGAAGCTCGCGGCAGACCAGCCCGCCTCCGGCCTGCAGGAAGCCGAGGCCGATGCGGCGCTCGGCCGGCGCCGATCCGCGTCGGGCGGGCCGATCATCCAGGCTGATGGCCCCGGAGCAGCGCCGATCAGACGAGGCCGAAGCCCACCGCCACCGGCCGCGCGATCGCCCACGAGCTGGAGCGCGCGAACATCGACAGGAAGCCCGTGACGAACGACGAGGGCGCCGCCCCCGCGCACCACCATGCGCTTCAGGTCGTCGGCGCCGCGCGCCGCGAACCAGGCGGCGGTCGCGCCGATGGCGGGATGAGCCAGATCCACCAGGGCAGCGGACCGGACGCGGCAGCGCCTCCGCGGCCGTGTGCCCTCGCGCCCTGGTACGGCTTCGCCGCGCGCGGCCTTCATGAGCTGGTCCCGCCGTCTGTCTCGAGCCCACCTCGCGTAGTCAGCTCGCGCGGAAGCGCGGCGTCAGGTAGTCCTCTCGATCCTCACCGTGCGCGGCGTCGGGGATCGCGCCCTCCAGCCCGTAGCCGACCTCGAAGCGACCTTGCGGTCGTCGACGAACACGAACACCGCGACGCCGTTGTCCTTGCCCTTCTCGGGCCGACCGCCCAGCGCGCTGAAGGCGGCGTTCGCGAATTCCTCGAGCGTGGTGCCCGCCGGCCACGTGCCGGTCCACGCAGACCAGGACCCGGTTCCTGACGTCTCGCGCCTCGAACTGGGCCAGCCGCTCGTTGAGCGCGGCCAGCCGCTGCGCGTCCACCACGCCCGCGAGGTCGGTCGCGTAGCGGGCGGGCTGCGGCTGGAACCGCGACGGCGGCCATGAGCGGTCGCGCCGAGGGCGCAAACCCAGGCGGCTCGTGACGCGTGCGCCAGGAAGCTGATCGTCAGCGATTGGCGCGGCGATACCAGGGTCAGCCCCGAGGCGCCTTCTCCGCTCGAGTGCAGGGAGGGCCTGCCATCTCAGCGGGCATGTGCTAGGATGTACCTGCATTAGCTGGTAGTTGTCTGGCAACATGGGAGAGCCGCCCACTTCCGGGCGGCTTTTGCTTTTGTGGGCGATGCGGGAGCGACGACTCGGCTAGGCACAAGGCCAAGGAGGCCCGTACGTCCATGATCGAAGGCGCACTAGTCAAGCTGGTTCAACGAGTCCAAGGGTTTCGGCTTCCTCCTCGCACGAGGGGCGGGCCGGATGTTTTCGTCCATCACCTGAGATCCGCGCCGAGGGCTATCGCAGCTCTCAACGAGGCGACAAGGTCCAGCTCGAGATCACGCAGAGCCCTGAAGGGCCCCGCGCGCCGCGAACGTCACGCCTCGTCCGCTAACTCCGCGAATCATCATCAATTGAAGAGCCCGGGGGCCGCGCAAGGCTTCCGGGCCTTCGCGCCCGGCCCCGGTCGCGAGGGGCTTTCCGGCGTTGACGCGTGCTGGAAGCGGGGGACTGCATGAAACGCCTGACGCCGATGCCGATCCTGTCCGCGCTCATCGCCGCGTGCGGTGGGGGCGGAATCCACCCGACGCCCGTCACCCCGGGCACCGCGGGACCTGCTCCAGGGACGGCGGTCTGGCTGAACACCTACCTGGCGGCCACCGCCGCCACCTGTCCGCCGCAACCCCGGGCCTCGGATCTGGTCACCATCACCGTCGCCCCGGGCGGGAGCTCCATGACGTGGTCTCGACCTCGACCCGGGGACGTCGATCACCGTTCACCAGGGACGCAACGGGGGCGTATGTCTCAGTGGAAGCCAACGCCAGGATGTCGTTCCGGTTCGTGAGCGCGACGCACCGCCGAGGGAGAGGCCCAGGAATCCACCCCCTTGCAGCGCGACGTGGCCGACGTTCCTGGACCGACAAGTAGCCACGGCGGGGAATGCGACGTTCGGCGTCCCTGATTTCTTCCAAAGCGCCGTCCATGAGACACTAGGGGTCTTCTGCCTAACTGGAATTAAGTGGGACGATGACCCTCAAATACGTGACTGAACGGGAAGGCT
>ERZ1370068.8472-contig-7322_pt1 | contig 48350 bp, 85 predicted proteins | sample MGYA00561227_ERZ1370068 | MGnify/ENA primary metagenome ERZ1370068 (study PRJEB38410, sample SAMEA6850437) | metagenome | study: Metagenomic assessment of the ecological functions of the soil: analysis of the soil microbiota associated with the... | reverse complement strand
TAAACGCTTCCGTTCGGTTACGGCAATGCTGGGATTTTCACTTTTCAGAACTTCCAGAGATCGGGGTGCTTTGAAGTGTTGCGGTGTTGGTGGCGTGGTCGATGCAGGATAAAACCAGATCTTCCTCAACAGGCGAGTAAGGATTCAGCATGGAAGCGTGTAGTTTACGCAATCGCATTTGAGTGCGCCGAAGCCGGGAGCCCAGAGCGCTTCGATACCCTGATCACCGTATGACGTCAGTCGAGCGCGAGAGATTTTCTTCACCGCCGAGCGTGTCCGCCGGAGTTCGGCGCCGTCCAATGTGAGAAGGCCAGGTAGCGGATTTGTCGCCTGGCGCCGTGCTGGGGGATATCCTCGGGCTTGCCGGATGGCGTCGCCGAGCAAATCGAGCGTGGTGGTGCATCGAAGAAGGCGCTGTTATCATCTCGCGGGCTTGAGATGGGACGGGCGGGGTCCACCGCGTGGCGTATAGACGTACAAAATTCCACGTTGATGAAAGTGCCCTGGTATTCCGGCGTTTTCCAGGAGTTCTGCGACCTGCCACCTGGCAAGTGGCGGCGATGGCGAGGAGGAAGGCAGCATCATCCGCAAGAGTGTCGGGCCAGAGGAGTGTCCGACCTACACGTCGCGATCGAGGCAGAGTTCCCTCGCTTCTGGAGATGCTCCCTATCGATGTGTGCCGGTCTCTTCAAGTCGATGTCCACGTTCTCGACCGGCGTTCATTCCATTCGCCAGCCAGCAGGATGATCGCTATTCGAACCCTTCTGCCGAATCACCTGAAGGTTAACCGCACTCCATCGGCACGATCGTCAGCGTCGAAGTACAATGGCAATCAAGCGCGCGCTCCCACCGCAGAGATGAGCGTCGACGGTATTCGATTCCGCGCTTCGGCGGACTTGGCGGTTTCGACCCCGATGATGTTATTTACGCTGCCGGTGATCGTGGGGTTTCCACGCCAGCGTGAGGCCATCGCCAGCACCAAGCCACGCTTTGTGCGGGTCAGGCGGCAGCTCGAGACGCCGAGCGTCTTCAGCAGCATCAACCGCCGGGACGTTGTTGACGATGTTGCAGAGCGTCGCCACCGACAGCGTGAAGACCAGGTTCGTTACAGGTTCCAATGTTCGCGCGCCATCCAGCAGGCGGGTCGTGATGCCAGCCATTCTTCGCTCCTGCCTACGATCAGGAACAGTCCACAAAGAACACCAGCAATCCCCAGTCGACTTCTTTATAGAGTTTCTGCGGCTCGAGCGTGCGGGTGATGAGCAGCATGGCGGCGCCGAGCGCGGCCATCAGCGCCGGATCTACTCCGATGAAGAATCCGACGACTACGCAGTGGCGACGATGGCGGCTAGTGAGTTTTGGAGAGATCGAGAGCGGGCGGCGGGAATTTCCAAGTGCGCTCCTCGGCCTTCAGCACTACATTTGCGCATGTGTATCCGGTGGAGCACCGCTCCAGTCGACGAATAGGCCGGCGATCGAGACGGGAGCGAGGTGGAAGGAAGTCGCGGTAGTGGATGCCCGAGAAGGATCCGATCAGCATGTTCTGCGTGGGTTGCCGGTGATGGTCGCGACGCTGCCGATGTTCGACAGGCCGTCGCGACTGCGAGCAAATAGGGCAGCGGCTGCAGGGTTCATTCTTGCGCGTGATGCTCAGGACGAAGGGAACCATGACCGGGCAGACGCATGTCGTTCACGAAGAACGCCGATAGGAAACCGCGCAGGTAAAGATGACGGCCGGCAGCAACTGATGAGGGCTTGAGCCGGCGCGAAGCACCGACTTCGGCATTCCACTCGAAGAGATCCGACCAGTGCAGGTTGCCGACGATCAGCATCATCGAGAACAGCAGGGACGACGGTCTGGAAGTTGGACGCGTGTTGGATCGCGTCGGCAGGGCTGCGATGATGCGAAACGCGACCGTACCCACCGGCGCCGATGATGGCCGCCGCCCGTGCGGTCGATTTTGAGGCCGGGAACTTGCCCAGGGCAAACACGACGTAGCTGGCGACGAAGATGATGTAGGCCGCCAGGATGCGGACGTCGACAGAACGGCGGGAGAGAAAGGTAGTGCATTTGGGCCCGCACAGGATAACAAGTCACAGACTGTGCGGGGCTTTAAGGAGCAAAATAATCGTTGGACAGGCCTGCAAACCTTTGCCCCGCTCGCCATCATTAGATGTAAGCAGTAAGAGGTCACCGGAGACCGGGTTTGAAGACGACCGAGCACGAGACCGACGAGCGGCGACTGGATCGAGGCGGCGCAGCGCGATCCTCGCCGATTCGCGGAAGTCTACGAAGCGAATTTCGCGCCGCGTGTACGCCTACGTGGCGCGCCGGGTGCCGGCGGCGTGAAGAGGCTGAGGACGTGACGAGCGGAGGTCTTTCGGCAGGCTCTGGCCGGGCTCGGGCAGATTCGAGTGGCGAAGGTGCGCCCTGCTACATTGCATGGCTGCTTGGAATCGCTGCGCGTTCGGTGGCCGAGCGTTGGAAGGGGACTGCTGGACAAAGAGGTAAGTCCGGACAGCGAGTTGGAGTTGGCAGCCAACAACGGGACGTATGCCGAGCGGCAGGCCTTGTTCGCGCAGTTGATCGAACGGCTGCCGGAGGACCAGCGGCAGGTCATTGAAGCGCGGTTCTTTGGACAGCGCGGCATTCGCGGCATCGCAATGGAGATGGGGCGCAGCGAGGGAGCCATTAAGCAGTTGCAGTTTCGGGCGCTGGAGACTCTAAGAGATCAGATGGGGAATGCGCCATGAATGACTTCCAGGATTGAGAAATTGAATCAACACGTGGACGCGTTGCTCGATGGGCGCGCGAGCCTGCGCGCGGACGACGGCACTCTTCGGCGAACGAGTTGGAGAGAAAGTCGCGAAGGAGTTGTCGCGGCTGCCGCGTCCTGAATTCCGGGCCAGTTTGTGGGCGAGCCTGGCGGCGTCTGCGGAGCAAAGGGCGTTCTCGCCTGGCCGGATCCGGTGCGTCCCGTGGCAGCGAGCCGGGCGCAGCGCGCTACCGTGATTCCACCCATGTTCGGCAGCAGCTCTCTTACATTCCCTATGCGAGGTCTCATCTGGCGGTTTCGCTCGCGTACTGCACGTGGCGGCTCTGGCTCTTATTACAGCTTCGGGATTGTTGTGGATAGTGGAGAATCGCGCAGTCGTTCGCAGCACCGTGGCGCAGTTGATTCCCATCAGACAGCGACGTACGTCATGCCAGTCGCGTCCCGGCAAGCCTGCCGGAGGTGGTGGCGGGCGGTGGCGATCACGACAAGATGGACGCGTCGCACGGAACCGCGCCCCGGTTTGCAGCGGAGCAACTGGCGCCGCCGCTGGCGGTCGTGCGCAATCAACATCCGGCGTTGCCTGCCGGGCCGACCCTCATCGGGCCGCCCTGACATCGATGCTGCCTACAGTCGGATCGGCTTGGCGATCCGATGGCGAACATTCTGAACCCGCCGTCGAATGGAACGGGCAGTGGGGGAGGAATCGGCAGCGGGGAAGGCGGACGGAATTGGATCGGGCAAGAGGTCCCGGCGCATAGGCGACAGGTTATGGCTGGCGGGATTGGCGGCGGAATTTACGCGTGGGCGGAGGCGTATCGGCGCCGCCGCCGATCTATGATCCCGATCCCAGGTATTCCGAAGAGAGCGCGCAAGAGCGAAATTTCAGGGGACGGTGCTGCTCTCGGCCGTCATCGGGCCGGATGGGAAGCCGAAGGACTTGCGTGTGCATCCGCTCCTTGGGGATGGGGCTCGATCAGAAAGCCCTCGACGCGGTTTGGAAGTGGCGCTTCGCGCCGGGAATGCCGGAACGAAAGCCTAGTGTCGGTGCTCGTGAGCTATCGAGAGTGTCATTCCAGTTCGTACTGAGTTTGGGTCTACTGAGTGTTTAGCGCCGTCGTGTTGGCGGCAGTGGGGTGGTGATTTTAGCCCTTGCGAGGGCAGGATGCCCTCGCGACTGCCAGCGGGACGCCGGCTCGCTACTCTGGCTTTGGTCCGCGTTCCTAACAGAGGTTCTCGCGCCGCGTTATTGCTTTAGTTTTCCTGCTGAGGGGTTTTCGATTGCGGTTCTTGGTTTGGCGTCCGCGGCTGTGCCGCCATCTTCCTTTGTCTTCTCCGCGGCTGCTTGACGGCGTCGGCGGTGGCGTTGGCGGCCTTTGCGTGGTGTCGGAAACCGCGCTGGCCGCTTTCTTGATGCCGCTGGCGGTGGCGTGATAGGCGTCGGTCGCCATCTCGCTTGGTGTCCTGGCCAGAGCGGCGAGGCGGCGTCCTATGGTGAAGCATCGCGGCGCGCTCGTCTGGCCTTGGTTGTGTCGGCAGCCTCACTGGTCTTTTCTTATCGCAGCGTCTGTCGCGGTCATGCAGCGGCTTGATCGGTCGGCGGCGGACTTCGGCATCGGGTCGCGTCGGACGCGGCCAGCCTTCGCGTGCGTCGGCGACCTTCTTTGCTGTCAGACTTGCTGCAAGCCACGCAGCACGAGAGCTCAAGCGACGAGGAAGGCATATTTCGAGAGAGGACTTCATATAATTTTCTCTCGGCGAATAAGGTTCGCCCGCTTGCGAAAAGTGTGTCAGTCGAGTACGAAGCGGGGTTCAAACCCCGACTCCAAGCCACGATGAAGATCAAGAAAGCGTGGGTCTTCGGCCGATCACCCTTGCAGGGCCTGCGTTCGGGAAACTGCGGCCGCCTTCCCGAGGTGGTCAGAAGTCTATGGTTGCCACGCAGTCTCGGTCAATCGAAAAAAAGCCTATGGGTGGAGCGTTACCGGCGGGTAATCGCTGACTATCGTGCGGTGTCGTCGGTTTTCCACGCAGTTCGAAAACAGAGTTGTTTTTAGGCCCTCCGCCAGCGTGGGATGCGCGAAGATCCCATTTTGCAACGCGGTGTAGGGCAGTTTGCCCATCATGGCGACTTCAAACACTGCCATGATCTCTCCGCCCTCGATACCGAACACAGTCGCTCCCAGAATTTCGTTGGTGTCGGCGTCGACGATGGCTTTCATGAGACCCCGGCGCTGCGTCCATCTCGACGCGCGCGCGTGCTGCATGGGCATTTTGGCCCGCGAACTTTTTCTTGCTCTGTCGGCGCGCGTCGTCTTCGGCTCAGCCCGACAGCTGCGCCAACTGCGGATCGATGAAACGCAGGTGTATGGGACCAGGCGGCCCTCGATGGTTGCGTTTTCTTCTCGAGAATGTTGGCTCGCAGGGATGCGGAAGTCGTCGTAGGAAATGTGCGTGAATGCCGGGCCGCCGCTTGATGTCGCCGATCGCCATAGATGCCGGCGACGTTGGTTTCAAACGCGGGTTCGTCTTGATAAATCCCTTCGCGCATCGCTCTCGACACCGGCCACGGCGGAGGAGATTCAGCGTGTCCGAATTTGGTGTGCGTCAGATGGCGATCAGCAGGTGAGGGCCTTCAGACGCGCGCGTACTGGCCGCTCATGTGGTCGCCTCGAGGCCGGATCCGTCCGCCGTTGGAAGCAACGCGCTCGGCTTTCGCACTCAAGTAGAACTTCCAGTACCATCTTCGCGCGCGGATCTTTGCGACTTCGTCGGCAACATCGGCGTCCTCGCGCGCCAGCAAGCTGTTGCCGGATTGCACGATTGGCGACCCGGCTGCCGAAGCGGCGGAAGGCCTGACTGAACTCGAGACCGATGTAGCCTCCGCCGAGGATCCACGCACAGATGCTCGGGAACGGCGTCTAATTCCATGATCGACGCGTTGTCGAGATAGGGAACAGTGTCGAGGCCGGGGAGTCGGGAATCGCGGTGCGCGTTCCGGCATTAATAATGACTCGATCGGCCCTCAGCGTTCGGGTGCCGCCATCTTTGCAGCTTGTACGGCGATTTCGTTGGGCCCGGTCAAAACTTGCGGTGCCGAAGATCAGATCGAGCTTGGGAGTCTTTCTCGAGCGCGCCTGGCTGCCGTTGCGAAAGCTGTCGACGATGTTACGCTTGCGCTGGCGCACGCGCTTCAGGTCGATCTGAATGTTCTCCGAGTATTGCCACCATAATCGGCTGCGCGCCTTGCCAGGATAGGCGACGCGAGCGCTGGCCACGACGGTCTTGGTCGGGCGTGCAGCCTTCGTTAATGCAGGTGCCGCCGACGTGCGTTCGCTCGACCAGCGCGGTCCGCATGCCAGCCTCTCTGCCAGCGTACGCGAGAGCGGCGTGCCGCCCTGCCCAGAGCCGATTACAATCGCGTCGTATTTTCCCGCAGTGCCCACGAGGCCTCCCCACGTTACGGTGAGATTCGATGACGTCTAGAAGGGTTCCAGAGATATGTAAGAATGATCGGCGCCGCCACGAGGGTTAATATCAGCCTAACGCCGAATTCAGGAGATTCGATTTCATGTTGAAGAATAGTCACTGCTGCTCGTGATCGGGGCATTCATCGCTGTTCCAGTTCTGTCCCAGCCTTGCTGCGCAAGAATATTTTCGATAGCAGAGACCTGGTGGGAACATGTCAAGAGTTCTCGCCGATGACAAGATGGAAGGGCCGGGATCACCGGGAGTGAAGGCTTGCGCAAGGCGGGAGGCTCTACGTCGTTGATCAGCTCAAACAACTGGGGCTCGAACCCGCACTGGCAAAGACGAATACTACCAGCCCGTCAGGTTCCAATCGCGCCAGATCATCGAGAAAGAGCTAGCGGCGTTGCGCTGGTCCGCGATGGCAGGGCCGAACCACGCTCACGCTCGGCGACGACATCATTTTCTCTACCGCGGAGTGGACCCTGGCGCCCGAGGTTGAGGGTCCGCTGGTCTTTGTCGGGTATGGCATGAAGGTCCCCGAGAACAACTACGACGATGACTCGCCGATCTCGATCTCAAAGGGAAAGTAGTCGTGATCCTGAGCGGCTCGCCGGCGGAGATTCCGGCTCTCTGGCCTCTCAGTACCAGACGGCCGCTGAACGATGGAAGGCGCTCAAGGCGGCCGGGCGTTGGGCGCCATCAGTATTCCGAATCCCGCTTCGATGGATGTCGCCGTGGTCGCGCATCGCGCTTGAACCGCGCGCATCCGAACATGGAGCTTGCCGATCCCGTGTTTGACGAGACGGCCGGCGAAAAGCTGTCCATGTACGTGAAATCCTGCGAGGCTGACAAGTTTTTCGCCGGGCCGGAGCCACGTTTGCTGAGCTTGCGGAACTGGGGAAAGATCGCAAGCCGCTTCCGCATTTCGCTCTCCCAGTTTCGATTCGCGCGCAAAACGAAGGTGGAAAGAAAGAAGTCGACTCCGCCAATATCATTTGCGAAATTGTCGGGCTCTGATCCGGCCCTCAGAGAATGAATATGTCGTGTTGTCGGCGCATGTCGATCACGTTGGGATCGGCGAGCCGATTAACGGGGATCGGATGTCCAACGGGGCGATGGACAACGGATCGGGGACCGCCGCGTTGCTCGATATTGCCGCCTCACTCAGAAATCGCCCAGAAACTGAAGCGCTCGCTCCTTTTCGTATTCGTCACCGGCGAGAGAAAGGTCTGTTGGGATCGAAGTACTTCACGCAATATCCGACGGTGGATCCGAAGTCGATGGTCGCCGACATCAACATTGACATGTTCCTGCCGATCATTCCTTTGAAAACGATGGTCGTCTTTGGACTGGCGGAGTCGGATCGCGGGGATCTGGCGCGTGAAGTGGCGCGAGTCGCGCGGTGTGCAGGTGGTCGCCGATCCCGAGCCGCAGCGCAATCTGTTCATCCGCAGTGATCAGTACAGCTTCATTCGCCACGGGATCCGGCGCTGGCCATGAACGTATTTCCCGATCCGAACTCTGCGGAACAGAAGAAAATCTTCAGAGAACTGGCTGACCAATCGCTATCACGCGCCTTCGGATGATTTGGCCCAGCCCATCGACTTTGTCTGCCGCAGCGCAATATGAGGAGATTGCCCGCGGACTGGTGGTGCGGGTTGCCAACGACGAGCGGCGTCCGCAGTGGAAGGCGGACAGCTTCTTCCGGCGTTATGCGGATTCGAAGAAAGAATAGGGCTGCCGAGATCCTCCATCGGTTTTGCGAATCTCATCGAAGATGAAGGTTGTCTCGGTCAATGTCGGGCTTCCACGGGAAGATTGCGTGGAAGAGGACATCGGTTTCCACCGGTATTTTTCAAGAGTCCAGTGGAAGGCTGGTTCCGGTCAAGCAGTTAAACCTGCGCGGTGACGAGCAGGCGGATCTCACCGTGCATGGCGGGCCTTATAAGGCCGTGTATGGATATCCGTCGGAACACTATCCGTTCTGGCGCAAGAACTTCCGCGAGGCGGATCTTTCCTAGGGGAGCTTTCGGAGAAAACCTGACGACCGAGAGGTCTGCTGGAGAGACGCGCTTTATGTCGGCGACCAGTTGCGCATCGGATCCGCGCTGCTGATGGTGAGGCAGCCTCGCGTGCCTTGTTACAAGATCACGATTCGCTTTGATCGGGATGACATGATCAAGCGCTTCATCGCGAGCAACACCAGCGGATTTTACTTTTCTGTCATTGAAGGGGCGAGGTGGCCGCCGGAGACACCGGTTGAAATCGTGCATCGTGACCCGGAACAGGTTTCGGTGGCTGATATTAATCATCTCTATTACGGGACTTCGCACAGCTCAGAGTTGCTACAGCGCACGGTAAATGTTGAGGCCTTGCCCGCGAGCTGGCGCGACTACCTGCGCGAGCGCGCGGATCGCCGCGAGCACATGGAGATAGAGTGCTTCGCTGTTCAATGCACCATCAAAAGCATTGGACCACCTGTGACTATAGCTCGGTACGGCTCACCGCTTGGGTCTCCATGGGCACATCGCGCAAGCCGCCAGCCATCCGTACGGTCAATCTGGAATCCGGTATGCCGCTGGTTCGCGAAGCGGTCGCGCAGCTCGATCGTGAACTGACGCTTGCCCGGCAGCAACGGTGCGCGTTTGTGAAGTTTATTCATGGCTACGGTTCGAGCGGCGCGGGTGGAGACATCCGCATCGCGATTCAAAAACGCCTGCGAGGCTGCGGGACCAGGGAGCCATTCAGAGCCTGCATCTTCGGGGAAGACTGGTCGGCGTCCGACGCTGCAGACCTGGACTCTGCTGAAATCGCGGCCAGCTTTGAAGGTCGACTCAGATTTAGGCAAGCGAGAACCTCGGGATCACCATTGTCATGCTCTGAGCGGGTGAATTCGTGCTATCGGCGAGGCGCAAGAGTCAGTGGTTTCTCCAGAACCATTTCTACCTTCGTTCCCTCGGGCAGGTGAATTTCGTCGCCTCGCGTGAAGAGCACTTTTGCGAGGTCCGAGGCCGCCTCCGATGGCGAGTCCGATGCCAGCGCCTGTGGCCGTTCGAGGTCAACGCGCCGCCCAAGCCTCCGGCGATCGTTCCCGAAGCGATTCTGTACACGTCCCTGTCAATCTGGTCGACGGGCTCGATCGTTCCCTCTTTATCTTGAGCGCGCATCTTCTCGTTGCCGGGCAGGCTTTGCAGGCTTCCGGCGATCGAGACGACGCGGTTGTCCGAGGAGGATCAGGCTGGTGAAGTGAAGGGAGAAATTGCGATCGTCCTTTCACGCGTCCTGGACGGCGCTCGCGTTCAACCTCCCCCTGGACGCGGCTGTGGGCCGGAATGACGACCTGGCCGTCTTGTACCACGGGCCAGGATGTCTCTGAGGTAGACGCCAGCTCCGGCCCGGGCGGAAGTCGTATGCAGGGGACTGGTCAGAGTCATCAGTACGTGCGTTCCGGTGGGCAGCGTGAAAGTGTTCAGGGAGCGGGCGTGAGGTGGGAAGAGTATCCGAAGTTTGCGCGAGCGCGCTAGTTGCCAACGCGATCATGACGACAGTGATAAGACGCCTCATGAATGTTCCTCCGTAGAATCACGAGGCGAAAATACCCCGGGCCGGAGGGTCTTCAAGCGACAAGCCGCGCCCCAGCAGTGATGGCGCGGAATGGCGCACTCTGGCGCCGGTGCGGTCACGCGTCGTCACGGATGCGAGTCGAGTTCGTGGAATACAATCACGCTCGCAAGGCGCGGGACTGACCGAGATTCCTCTCGTATTTAAAGCACGTTTTGAAGTACGTTCGATTGCGAAGAGGACTTGACTTTCGGACGATGGCACCAATGACTTTGACTCGCGACGACCGGCTGGATTCGTGGAAAGAGATTGCTTCTTTTTTGAACCGGGGTGTGCGCACGGTGCAGCGTTGGGAAGCGACGGAAGGGCTGCCAGTCCGCCGCCATCAGCACCGGAAACTGGGATCGGTGTATGCGCTGAAGTCTGAAGTTTCGGCGTGGTGGAAATCACGCAGCGCAGATCTTGCCCCCGCGCAGAGCTGCTCCCTGTTTGACGGAGCCGGGCACGGTTCGCAAGCTTCGTCTGCTCGTTCTTCCTTTTGAGAATCTCAGTGCTGATCCTTCGCAGCAGTATCTAGCCGACGGATTCACCGAAGAGTTGATCACGCGATTGGCGCGGCTTAAGCCCGAGCGGCTGGCCGTGATTGCGCGCGCGACGGCGATGCATTACAAGGGAACGCGCAAGCGCGCCGACCGCATTGCGCGTGAACTCAAGCTGGACTACTTGCTGGAAGGCAGCCTGCGGCGCGAGTCTTCTGAAGTGCGCGTGACGGCGCAGCTCATTCAGGCCAGCGACCAGACCCATCGCTGGGCGCAGACCTATGACCGCGATCCTGGCCAGCGCGTTGGTGTTGCAGAGCGAAGTTGCCGCTGCGATCGCGAACGAAATCAATCTCGCGCTGAGTCCCGAGGTGAAGGCAACGCTCGCCGTCAAAAGGCCCGTCAGCGCCGCCGCACACGAGGACTACCTCAAGGGACGCTATTACCTGAACCGGCCGCATCCGGAATCGTTGGCGCAGTCGGTGGCGTGGTTCGAGAGTGCGATTGTGAAAGACGCGGGCTTTCCCCTGGCCTACTCCAGTCTTTCTCATGCTCTTGCGTTGCTGGCCATGGTGCCGTTCGACGTGCTGCCACCCCACGCATCGATGCCGAAAGCGCGCATGGCCGCAATGCGCGCGCTGGAGCCTCGATGCGCAACTTCCGGAAGCGCATTCCGCTCTGGCAGTGGTGCGGCATCATTACGAGTGGGATTGGAAAGGCGCGGAAGACGCGTACCAGCGCGCGCTTGCATTGAATGGAGAATATCCGGGAGCGCGGCTGCGCTATGCCATGGCTGCTGCTTTCTCTATCGCGGAAAGATGAAGCGTTTCGCGAGATCGATCATGCGCAACGCACGGCGCGGAAACCGATCCACATTTGTTAGTGGTGATCCGGGCCACTCCGGGCGGCGGCCTTTTACTTCGCGCGCGGAGTATGACCATTGCATTCGCGAGTGTTTTGAAGCGATGGAACTCGATCCGAACTACTTCCTGCTTCACTACTTGCTGGCGCGGCGCACACGCGCGCGCCAAAGGGAGCCCACAAGAAGGCAGGGTTCGTGTTGAAGAAGATCGGTGCTCACCAGGAGAATATTTCGCTGATGTCGATGGCTGCGGGACTGCTTTACGCGGTGATGGGCCGTAAGTCGCAGGCGCGTACCGTTGTCAAACAACTGCACAGTGCCGCCGCAAAGCGGTATGTACCTGCAACTTACATCGGAATTCTTCATGCCGGCCTCGGCGATGCTGAATCGGCGTTCGAGTGGCTGGAGCGGGCTTACGAAGCAGCGGGCCGACGGACTGACATTGCTCAATGTTGAACCAATGGTGGATGGGTTGCGAGAGGATCCACGCTTCCAGAGCCTGATAAAGCGAATCGGATTTTAGGTGGGTCGGACATGCCGTCGCCTCGCTGACCGGCCATCTGACGGGCGGGACGCCGTCAACCCCATTGTTTGACGAACCGCCGGAGTGCCCAATAAGATTGCATCCCGACGGAAGTTGCACTTTTACAATGATCGGCCAAACCGTCTCCCACTACCGGGTCGTCGAAAAGTTGGGCGGCGGCGGCATGGGCGTCGTTTACAAGGCCGAAGATACCCGCCTGCATCGTTTCGTTGCCCTCAAGTTTCTGCCCGACGAAGTTGCCCGCAATCCGCAAGCCCTGAGCCGTTTTCAGCGCGAGGCGCAGGCCGCTTCCGCTCTCAATCACCCCAACATCTGCACCATTTACGACATCGGCGAGGAAGATGGCCGCGCCTTCATCGTGATGGAGTTTCTCGATGGGCGCGACGCTGAAGCACATGATCTCCGGGCCGAGCGATGGAGATGGACACGCTGCTCTCTCTGGGGATTGAAATCGCCGACGCGCTCGACGCGGCGCACACGCCGCGGCATTGTGCACCGCGACATCAAGCCGGCGAACATCTTCGTCACCAATCGCGGCCATGCCAAGATTCTGGATTTCGGTCTGGCAAAGTTGTCGCCGCTTGAGCCCGTCGTTCGCCGAGCCCGCGGGCCCAACTGCGCAAGAGACAGCAGTCGCGGAGCAACACCTCACCAGTCCGGGCTCGACGCTCGGCACAGTGGCGTACATGTCGCCGGAGCAGGCGCAGGGCAAGGACCTCGATGGCCGCACGGACTTGTTCTCGTTCGGAGCGGTGCTCTACGAGATGGCGACGGGTGCGCTTGCCGTTCCGCGGGGACACCTCGGCGCTGATCTTCAGGCGATTCTGGACCGGGCGCCCACGCCGCCGGTCCGGTTGAATCCCGATCTCCCGCCTAAACTCGAAGACATCATCAGTAAGGCGCTCGAGAAGGATCGCAACCTGCGCTATCAGCATGCGGCCGACATCCGCGCCGATCTGCAACGCTTGAAGCGCGACACGGATACTGGGCGCGCGCGGTCGCGGCCAGTTCGGGTTCGGTGCCGATCGCGCAGGAGCACCAGCACACCGCAGTCTTTGGGTCCAGCATCTGGATCGGCGCCTGCGGCAGTGGCTGTTTCGTCGGTGTCGGCGTCGGTCGTGGCGTCATCGCGCGAGCATAAGCGCAGCGACACCTGCCCCGCCGGCGAAGAAATCCCGCGCCGTCCTTTTACGGCGGCCGGCGCCATCCTCGCGATCCTCCTGGCTGGAGGTTGGTATTTCCGGTCGCATTCCTCGGCTGCGCTCACCGAGAGAAGGACGCCGTGCTGCTAGCGGACTTCGTGAACACCACAGGTGACGGCGTCTTCGACGGGACTCTGAAGCAGGCCCTGGCGATGCAGCTTGAGCAATCGCCTTATCTCAACTTGCTGCCCGAATCGCGCGTGCGCGAAGCGCTGCGGTTCATGGGGCGTCCCGAGGATCAGCGCATCACCAGCGACGTCGCCCGCGAGATTTGCTTCCGTGAAAATGCCAAGGCCATGCTCACCGGATCGATCGCATCGCTGGGGAGTCACTACGTGATTTCGTTGGCGGCGGTGAATGCGCAGACCGGAGACTCCATTGCGACTGAGCAAGCGGAATCCGAGAACAAAGAGCAGGTGCTGAAGTCGCTCGACAAGGCAGCTACCAGCCTGCGCGCCAAATTGGGCGAGTCGCTTCCTTCAGTTCAGAAATTTGCGACACCTCTCTGAGCGGGCAACGACTTCTTCGCTCGAAGCGTTGCAGGCCTACAGCAAAGGGCACAGCGCGCACACGCATTTCGATGATGAAGGGTCGATTGCCTACTTCAAGAAGGCGGTCGCGCTAGACCCTAACTTTGCCATTGCCTGGGCCGAATTGGGTGTGGCCTCTGGAAACACTGGTCAAAACCGTCAGTCGCAGGAATCCATCAAGAGAGCTTTCGAACTGAAGGACCGGGCCAGCGAGCGCGAGAACGCTTGCATCTCAGCCCATTACTACGATGAAGTAGCCGGGGATGCGGACAAAATTATCGAAATCTACGAGCAATGGAAGCGCACCTATCCCCGCGACACCCTGCCTTGGGACAATCTCGCGCTGCGCTACGAAGGCCTCGGGCGGGCGGGCAAGTCGCTCGAGAATGCCTCCGAAGGGATGCGCCTCGATCCCAAGGACAACTACGCTTACCAGAACCTGGCCGACGCCTATACCAGCCTGGGTCGCTTCGATGAAGCCCAGGCCGTAGTCGATCAAGCGGCAGCTCAAAGATCGAGCCCCGCACGACCCGGTTCATCCGTTACCAGTTGGCATTTCTTCGTGGCGACGAGCCTGCGAAAACCCGGATCGCCGCCGAGGCGAGTGGATCTCTGGACGAGCCACTCATCCTATTTCAGCGGGGACGAGGCGAAATCTCGCTCGGACGGGTTAAGGCGGGGCGCACCATTTTGGATCGTTCCGTGCAACTATGCCGCCAGCATGAGAACCTGGAATTCGCAGCAATTGTTCGCGGCGTGCAGGCCACCTGTGAGGTCGAACTCGGCTACGTCAGCGAACCGCGCCAGCAGATCTCCGAAGCTCTGAGCATCGCGACCAATCGAGACACGAAGTCCATTGTGGCCGGGCCGATGGCCCTACTCGGAGACGTGGCACACGCGCAGAAGTTCAACCAAGAACTTGCCGCGCAATATCCCACCGACACGCTTCTGAATAAGGTGGGCCTCGCCGTTAACCAGGCCAACATTGAATTGCAGCGCAATCAACCCCGAAAGCCATCGCTGCGCTGGAATCGGCAGCGGCTATGACTTTGGGCGCAGCGGCCCCAGCATGGCGCTAACTATTTCACCCTGCATTTTTCGCGGCGCGGCGTACCTAAAGGTGGGTGACGGTCCGAAGGCCCCGGCCGAGTACCAGCAAGATTCTCGACCATCGCGGCATCGACACACCAGCGCCCTCTACCCCGCCAGCGCACCTGGGCGCCGCGCGCGCTTACGCGCTCCAGAAAGACAATACCCACGCGCGCACCGCCTATCAGGATTTCTTTGGCGCGTGGAAAGATGCGGATCCCGACATCAGCCCATTCTCGTACAAGCGAAGGCTGAGTACGCCAAGTTGCAGTAGCTCATCTACCGAACGTTAGCCCGACGCCCACAGCCTCATCTGGACTCAGCGCGAACTCCATTACCTTCCGACGCCGTTGCCTTGATGCGGTTCTGTGCCAGCCAGTAGGACGATGAGGGGATGGCGGTCCGGCCATTTTGGCTTTTGTCACTCTCTTTGTAGATTGCCATGGCTACGTCGCGCTTCGCCGTTCTGCTCCGCAATTCTCCCGAAGGCATACCCGGTCGTGAGAAAGGCGCAGCCCGCGCGAAAACGTGGCTGCGCCTTTTTCGTGAGATGGTCGAAGCGGGCGTCAGAGCACCCGTATACTTATAAAAATCCGGCACCGTGGGCGTGCAAACCGATTTCGTTGCCTGCCGTCCAATACCCGTCGGTCTCAATTTTTTAACGGAGAATGGATGAACATCCGGCGCGTTCTTGCGCTCTTCCCACTCTTGTTCGGCAAGCGGCAGCGCAAACCCAGCCGCCCAAACCCGAACAACCCGCTCGGCGCCCAAGGCCGATGACCGGTTCAAAGCGGACTGCTGCTGATTGTCGCGCATCCCGACGACGAGACCGGCGTGTCGGCGTACCTGGCGCAATTGCTCGATCAGGAAGCGTGTGGCAGTCGTTTACCTCGACTCACGGCGAGGCCGGTCACAACACTGGGACGCGAGCGCGGACCGTCTCTGGGTGTGGTGCGCAGAGATGGAATTGCGGCATGCCATGACTCAACTCGGCGTGCAGAATGTATGGTTTCTGGATGGCAAGGACACGCCCAGCCAGGATGTTCTGCAGTCACTCGCCAACTGGGGACACGGCAAGAATCTGGAAGAATTAGTTCGCATCGTGCGCCTGACGCGGCCCGAGGTCATCATCTCGTGGCTGCCCGGTTTCTTTATTGGAGAGAACCACGGCGACCACCAGGCGGCCGGCGTGATGGCGGTGGAGGCTTCGACTCTGCCGGAGACCCGTCGGTGTATCCGGCGCAAATGGCGCAGCCGCGCAAAATCAACGAGACCCTGCTCGAGGGACTGCAGCCGTGGCAGCCCCAGAAGATTTACTTCTACTCGGACGCGAGCGACGACAAGAACATCAAGGAAGGGGCCGCAGTATCCCACGACGGGTATTTCTTCGAGTCATCACGTGCCCTACTGGCGCATCTCGATGGATGTGTTTCGCTTCCATCTCACGCAGTACCGGACTTACATCGAGAAGCTTCAGTCTCTGAACGACGAGCAGCTGGAAAAGCTCGCGGGCGCGGATCAGGACAGCTGGTCGACGCCGGTGGAACTGGTCTTCTGGCAAGTCGCTGGTGCAAGGTACGACGCCGAACGGCGATGTCTTCGAGGGAGTGCAGGCGCAGCCGTTGCCCTTCGATCGCTTGCCGAGTCCGAACCCGCAGCAGCATAAGGGGATTGTCGATCGAGATTGGCGGCCCGTGGGCGTTTTACGAAGACTTCCGGGCGGCTCACGATTTGCCCGGATTTGCCGAAGGCGGCGGTTCCCGAGATCGCAGTGGCCGCCGGATCGACGCTTCAGCTGCCGGTGGTGTCTGCGGAATGACGATACGAGTCCCGCGGAGGTGACGCTTGTCGACAACGCTGCCCGACGGCTGGGCGCTCAAGAATCCGTTGCCGCATTACAGCCTGGTGCCGGGGGATGTTTTCCCGATTGAAGTTGAAATAACGACGCCCGCGAGAGAAGTCGGATCAGATCAGTGAGCTGAGTTGCCGCGCCGAGGCGAGTGGACATGAGATTGGAACGCTGAAGCTGCGCGTGCGCTTGGGGAGTGGTGGGTTGCCGCAGTAGGGCGCAAGCGCATCGAGCAGGTGCCTAAGAACCTTGTCATCCCGGGCGAAGCCGAGGAACCCCGCCCCTGATTGCAGCGTTTCAGGGCCGGGAAGATTTTTGTGCGGCGGTTCGTGGTAGGAAATCCCGCTGCAGCCGTTGCGAGGCCTCCATCGCCGCCGGGGTCTTTCGACTGCGTTCGGCTGGCGCCACACTCGCTCAAGATGACAGTGCTTAAGAGTTTGCGGATGGTTGAGTTTTTCGGCTTTGCTTCTTCCAGTAGAGATATCCCGGAACGCCGATCAGCACGATAAACGTCCCGGCCAGGGCTTCTTTGGCCTAGTCACGATGGTATTGATTCGTCCACCAACTTCCCAGCAAGACATAGATCGGCGGGTAGCCACGGGTATCCCGTGCAACGGTAGGGCCGGGGAACGTCGGGTCGCTTCACGCGAAGGACGAACAAGCCGATTACCGTCAGCGTGTAGGACAGCACCATTCCGTAGATAACGTAAGTGTAAAGCTGATCGTAGCGCCCGCTCACCGTCAGTAGGCAGGCCCACACGGCCTGGCCGATCAGGCTCAAGGCGGGCGTGCGCCACTTGGGATGCACGTGGGCCATGCGCTGGAAGAAAACTCCATCGCGCGCCATGGCAAAGTAGCGCGCGCGCCCTGACAACGTGCAGCTGGCCATGGCGCCGAAACAGGAGAGCGCGATCACCGCTGAGAGCCAGTTGGCTGCGCGTGGCGAGAACAGGGCCTCAGCCGCCGAGGCCGCGATGGTTTCATGCTTCGCCACTTCGGTTAGGCGGCATCGCGTAAACGTAGGTGAAATTCATCGCGAGGTAAACCACCGCCACCACGATGATGCCCAGCACCATGCGCGCGAGGCACGTTGCGGCGCGGTTCCTGCACTTCGCCGGCAACCCAGGTGATGTAGACCCATCCGTCGTAGGCCCAGAAGACGGCGATCAAGCCCACGCCAAGCGCAGAGACGAGCGTGTCCCGTGCTCATGCCCATCGTCATGCCCGCGGAAGGGCTGCCGCCATGCTGCGTGAAATTGCTCCAGTTTCCTTTGCCGAACAAGACTCCCAGGAGCACGAATGCGCCCATCGCAACGAACTTAGCCCAGGTGGCGACATTTTGCGGGACGGCTCCGCGACGGAGGCCAATTACGTTGATCCACGTGACGACCACGATTGAGATCAGCGCCACGACGTGTGAACGCGGGTCAGCGTGATGCCCGCGACGGAAACAATCACGTGTTGCTCGGAGATTGCAGGGAATATTGCGCCCAGGTAGGCGGCCGAGGGCGACCAGAGAGGGCGGCGATGGTCCCGCCGTTGGCCACGGCGAACAGCATCCAGCCGTAAGGAAAGCGACGAGGTCTCCGAACGCCTCCCGCAGATAGATGTATGGCCGCCGGAGTCGGGGAACATCGAGCCCAGTTCCGCGAAGGCGAAGGCGGCGCACATCGATATCATGCGGCGCCGATGACCCATGACTAAAAAGAACAACGCCGGATGCGGCAATGGTCCTGCGATGTCTTTTGCCGTAAGAAAAATCGACGAGCCGATGATGCCGCTGGCCAGTAGCAGAACAGAGTCGAGAAGCGATAGGCCCGCGGATCAAGACCTGGTAGGAGGTCGGCCCGACGCGGAACCGTTCTCGGTGAGTGGGCTTTCATCCTGTTGCAGCGGTGCTGCGTAGGCTCCAGCTATCCGATCCCGAGCTCGTCGTCGGGGATTCCAGCGGGGAGCCGCATTGCCGGCAGATGACCGCGGCGCAATCGCCGCAGGTGAGAGGGTTCGTCACCTCGCGAGCGCATTGCGGGCAGTACAGCGCAGGAGAGGCGTAGCGTCGGCTTTCGCGGCCTCCGGCTCGTTTGGTCCCATGAGGATGGCAAATGTAGCATAGAGGAGCTACGAGCCGCGAGCTTTGAGCCACGAGCTTGAGCGGTGCTTCGTGCGCGAGGCTCAGAGCCATTGGCAATCTTCACGACTGTGCTCGCTCGGAAGCTCATAGCTCGTAGCTCAAAGCCGATACCAAGAGATTCTGGACTGAGCACCACCCATATCGAGGAACGCAATCATGGCTGAGAAATCTCACACTCCCGACGAGAACCTTCAGCAGGAATTCAACCGCTGGGCCGAGGCTGGCGAAGGCGAGAAGATGCGCAATCACCATCTCAACATTACGGAGAAACGCTTTGCGGCACATGGATCTTCGACCGGGCGAGCGGGTGCTGGATCTCGGATGCGGCTCGGGTTGGGCGACACCGGCTGATCGCGCGCCTGGTGTCGGACGGACCGGAAGGGTTCGGCCAGGTGGTGGGAGTCGATATTTCCGACGAGATGATCCGGCAGGCGCGTGCGGAATCGAAAGAGTTCGAGAAACGTGATGTACGTATGGGGATCAGCCACGCAGATCCCGTGGGAAGAGAACTTCTTCGACAAGATGCTGTCAGTGGAGTCGTTCTACTATTACCCCGATCAGGATCGGGCTCTGGCCGAGTTGTTTCGCGTGATGGCGCCGCGCGGGCGGATGTTCATCCTGATCAACCTTTATCGCGACAACGAATATTCACTGCAGTGGGTCGACAAGTTGAAGGTCCCGGTGCACGTGCGCTCGGCCGCCGAATATGTTGAGTTGTTGCTGAAGCAGCATGTTCGAGAACGTCGGAGTACCTGCAAATTCCTCGACGATACGTCCGACGCCGGATAGACTACATGAACGAAGTCCTTCCGCAGTCTGGATGATCTCAAGGCGTCGAAGCGACATCGGGCGCTAGCTGTTGCTGATGGCGTCGTAGCCACGATTTCCGGACGCCGGCGCCAGGATATACCTGGTGTACTGAAGCGCGGATTACGGCTCTTCAAATTGTATCGTCGTCGTCCCGATCGCGATCCATGTTCTTCGCCGGACTCAGCGGCTTGTTGTCGTTGGCGTGGCTGGATTTCGATGCGGCCGTTCACGTTGTTCACGCGCACCCGCGTGCCCCCACCACCCAGTTCGCCGTTCAGTTCATGTCCGAACCCACTTGTGATGGGCGACCCGGATACCGAAGTTCGTTGGAGATCGAAGCCCGATACGGTGCTGGCTTCGATTTCGACCTTTGCGTCGGAGGCAGGTGAGGGAAGCACTTTGGCGTTGACGGAGGAAACTTCTACTGGCGATGACCAGTCGGTCGAAATTGAGCCTCGAGCGTTGCCATTCACCGTGGAAAGCTCTGCCCGCCCGCTCAGGCCGCTGGCCCGCAACCTGCCATTCACGCAAGAAGCGTGCACTTCGCCGCCGACTCCTTCGATCTCGAGATCTCCGTTAACCAGATTAATGTCATCCAACCGCGAGTTCTCGAGGCACCATCATTACGCGTAGTCGACGCTGCCGGGATCGTTTCGAGTCCAGGTATGTTCGTGCCGGGCATACTCGGTGCGGATGGAAACAGAGTCTTTGCCAGAATCGATCTTGATGTGCACTTCGTCGAGGTCGTGCTTGCTGCCCGCGCGCTTGATCGCATCAACCTTCACTTCGTCGCGATCCCAAGCCTTGATCTGCACCGGGCCATTAATGTTTTGCAGTTCAATGCGGCCGTTCGCGGACAAGGGGATAGGTCTGGTGGAATTCTTCGGTTTCCGTACCTTCCCGCGAAAACGCTCGCGCCTGCAGGGTGAATGCGAGGAATGCGGTGAGGGCGCCAAGAACTGCGCCCGTCCAAGTCGCGCGTCGCGAGAACTCTCGTCATACGGCCTCCTTCATCGGTCAGATGCGGGTTAGACGAAACATCTCGGACTTTGGTGAGTCGAGTTTTGAAGATATGACGGCAGCCGCATCGTGCTGCTTGCAGTTATTAGCAGAATCAACCCTTTGCGAACGCCGAGCGTCACTGAGGGTGGAATTTGGGGGTGTGCTATAGTGCCGCCATTTTCGCAATGAGGAGTCTGCATGCTTCGTCGTCGTGTCTTGTCGTGGGCCGGGTTCGCGTTCACCCTGGCCGCTCTTGCTTCCAGTGAATTCTCGTTTTTGCCAGGCTCAGGCCAATCTGCCTGCGGAATCTGGTTAGCAAGATTGATCGCGCCGCGCACGACGTTCTTGCACTGAGACTGGTGTGCCGAGCGCATCGGTGGCCATCGTGAAAGACGGCGCCATCGCTTTACCTGCAGGCTTATGGGGACGCACGCCTCGAACCAAAAACTCCCGCGAGGTCGGAGATGCGATACAGCATCGGCTCCATCAGCAAGCAGTTCACAGCCGCATCCATGCTGCTGCTGCAGGAAGACGGAAGCCTCTCTGGACGATGCGGTAGGCAAGTACATCCCGAACCTCACGCGCGCAACGAAGTGCACGATTCGCCAACTCCTTTCGCATACCTCGGGGTACCAGGATTACTGGCCACAGGATTACGTTCCTCCATTCATGATGCAAGCCCATTACCGTCGGAGAAGATTCTCGACCTGTGGGCGCGCAAGCCGCTCGGACTTCGATCCCGAACACGTTGGCAGTACAGCAACACCAACTACGTGATTGCGGGCGTGATTATCGAGAAGGTGAGTGGCATGCCTTTGCTGCAGTTCCTGCAGACCCGCGTGTTCAATCCGCTCGCCATGAAGAGCGTGGCACAACACAGATCAGGAAAAGCTCGGCGACACCGACGCCACCGGTTACATGCGTTAGTGGCTTGGGCCCGTTGCGACTCGCACCGAAGGAAGGCAAGGGCTGGCTGTTCGCCGCCGGGGAGTTGGCAATGCCCGCCGCGGATCTGGCGCGCTGGGACATCTCGATCATGGATCAGAAACTGCTCGAAGCCGGCGTCGTATCAGGAATTCGAAACCGAAGTTGCTCTTGAAAAGCGGCGTCGGGACGCAATACGGACTGAGGCGTCGACGTCACCATGTTCTCGGACCATCGGATGCTGTCGCACGGAGGCGAGGTTTCAGGGTTCACCACGCAGAACAATGTGTTTCCCTGATGACCGGGCCGCCGTGGTGGTGCTCACGAATCAGGATGCCGGCGCGGGCGTCTGCCGGCGATCTGGCTCGCCGGATTTCTACGCTGCATCTTGCGACCACTGTCGATGCCGACGCGCGAGGCAAAGACGGAGCAGGCGCGCAAGATCTTTCGAAGGGTCTGCAACACGGTAACGATCGATCGCGCGTTGTTTACCGACAATGCCAACAGCTACTTCAACGAGCAGGCTTTGCGAGACTTTGCCGACAGCCTTGCGCCGCTGCGGAACTCCGCTCGAATTCTCCAGATGAGCCAGGTCCCTGCGTGGTGGCATGACGCTGCGCGTCTTCAAGAATTCGATTCCGTGAAAGCAGGAGCTGCGGGCCTGGACCTACGAAATGCCCGACGGGAAACTCGAGCAGTACCAGATCGCGGCGGACTAAGGGACTCGCACTCGGCTTACCAGCAATTCAGTGACCGGAAGACGTGCCGTTCTCCCCTGGTCATGACTCGATTTGCGGTTCTTCTTCGCGACCATGTCCGGAAAATCGACCCGGACAAGCTCCTTCCGTAACCTTCTTTTCATGGTTACCCAGAGCCATACTTCTAGCCTGAATATGAGCGCCCTCCCCCATCGTCACTCTGTTCCGCGTACTCCGCGCGTTCATCTGGAAAACAACACTCCCGTCGTGCTTCGCTTTGATGGCGGCAGCAGTGTCTCCGGAGAACTTCAGGTGGTTTCCCTGACTGGCGGCCTGCTCTCGCTCCCACGTCCTCTGGCGCAGGGTTCCCAAGTAAAAATGATGTTTTTGCTCCGTGCGGGCTCGGTCCTGGCCGGGGCTGAACTCCTCAATCCCGTCAGCAATACGCAGCAGCCGTTCCGCTTCGTATCGTTGGGGCAGAAAGACCGCCGCAAACTCGAGGCCATCATCCCACTCCGGTGTACGAAGACATCGCCGAGCCGAACTGGATGAAGAAACTTCCGGGTTGCCTCCGACCGTCGCTACGAACCACGCAAGTGGCGCGGGCGTCTGGCAGCTGTTGCGGCCGGCCTGATCACCCTCGGACTGGCGAGCGCCATCTATTTCCGCCACCTTCAAGTCCTCAAATAGCCGACGGAACATGATGGGGTTGACTCCCAGCCCGCGGCAGGCAGCTCAACACCCGGCGTTGGCCGAGGTTCCAGGTCCACCTGCCTGTTCTCATCGCGGCTGAAACCGCCGATTCCCAGATCGCTCATCCCGGGAATGGTGAGCGCCCTGAGCCGCGCGGGGATGGAAGTCTACGGTGGCGTGCCTCTGCGCCCCGGCGATCGGATGGAAGTGGAATTCAAGACATCGGGCGGTGTGCGCATCACGGGATCGTTCGCAATCGTTCCGGCTACTGCTTTGGGATTGAATTTCTGCGCGCAATGGTGAGCGGGAGTCGATCCTGACAGCGTGCTTTGATGGAAGCAGAGCTCCAGAATGGGCTGGGTTCAACATCAGCGAACTCGGCAACGGGCTGTTCGGTCCGGAGCGGGCGGAAGTCGCGTCAGCAGACGAGACTCTCGCCGCGCTCTTTATCGAGCGGCATCAGTCCTACCTGCGAGCGAAGCAAAGGAAATCGACCACCTGCGCTCGAAGCGCGCTGCAGATCCGCCGCTATGCGCCAAGCCATGGAGCGGTTGCTGGAAAAAGCGCGCATCCGAACTATAACTCCCTACTGCGAAGCTTTCGACCAGGGGAGGGAAGACTGCCCGAATACATAGATCCAGCCTTTTGGCGCGTACGCACGTACGTATCGCTGAACCACACGCGTATAGTCGAACGGCTTGCCGTTGTCGGTACCCTTCTCCCACAGCTTGGCGGTTAAAACTGCAGTGTCGTCCCATACTCGAACGGTCTGCTCCGTGTCTTCCTGATGTTCGTATTGGACCCGTGCCGCTGCGCGCTTCGGAAACCAAGTCCTGCTTGGTATATTTCTTGCCCGGAGCCGGTCGAGAGCACGAAATCGTCGGCCAGAATGCGATCCATAGTGGCCGCGTCATTGATCTTCACAGCAGCCTGATATTGCTGTGTCGAGCGCCGCAACGGCCTTCTGATCCTCGGACGTCGACGGCGCTGCGGCATGCGGCCGGAACATCAGATCGAAACCAGGGCTCCCAGGTCTTGCCCTCGTCGCGCGAGGTGACTGCGGTCTGCCGGACACCGCCGTCTACCGGCTTCCAGACTCCGCGAATCAGTTTTGTTCTTGCCATCGAGCATGTGCTCAGGTGGTGTTGAGTCACGACTCTCGTCACCGCGGAGGCCGCCGTCCAACAAAAGGCAGCTGCGTCCGCGGCTTGTAACCCAGCTCTGATGCCATCCTTTCGAGTGCGGTGTCATAGATGCTGAAGCTCTGCCCTTTGTGCCCCTCTGTGTCCTGATAGTCTTCACGCAGAACGCAGCCGTCGAGGATGCGGTCGACCTTCACTCGCGCCACCTGGGTTGTTGCATTGTCGTATGTCGAACACATCCCAACCGCCCGCCCAGAAATCGAGCTGATGAAATTCCGGTGCGGAACAGGGAGAAGGCTTGGCGGTTGTCGCAACCTGCGCAGCCTCGCCGGCGAAGGCAAGGCAGGCTGCGAAAACTACAAGGACGCTCTTAAACCAAGGGCGGCGGTTTCATCAGGAAATCTTCCTTCGCGGAAATCCGGTGCTGAGTGCAACTACGGCTTGTAGCTGATCGCGACGAGCGCCTCTCGCCAACCGGGGCAATCTCGGTGCCGTTCCCGTATCCCGCGCTCGTGCGCGGCCTTGGCAACAGCAAAGGCTTTCATGTCGCTCCACTTCCATTGGCTCGACGCCGGCGGTCGGCAGCAGGAACAGTAGAGCGTGTACTCGTCCGACGAGCCGTGCGCGGTCGGAACCAGACAGCTGCCGTTCCTGTAAGGCTGAAACCAATCAAATAGCGCGTGGAGCACTTCGGACATTCCACGCAGCGCCGGATATGCATGGGCATAAAAACGCTTAACAAGATAGGACGTGAGCCCGGGAAACAGTGGACGTTTGCGGACCTCGCTGTCCATTTCCGTTCAGCGAAGAACGCGGATGTCCAACGACAGGATCACGGTCGGTCTGTCTTCGTGAAACCCAGTCCGGTCCGCCGGAGCAGCGCAGCCAGTCGGAGCATGGTCCGAAAACGTCTAGTACGGCTCTGGAAAGCGGCTATGATGACTTGCAGACGCTATGAAGCTCGACCTGCAAGTTTGCTCGCGCGCGCGGCTGTCGCGAGACCTCGCTTCGACGGCAAGTTCTTCATTGGCGTGCTAGAGCAGCCGCGTGTATTGCCGCTCGATTTGTCCGGCGCCGACCGCAAAAAGAAAAGAACGTCCGCTATTTCTCGACCGCGGCGGCCGCGGCGGAGGCAGGTTTTCGGCCGTGTTTGCGTTGCCGCCCCGAGGCCTCGCCGGGAACGCCGGCCTGGTTGGGAACTCCCACCACTGTTTCGCGAGCGTTGCGCCTGATCGCGGAAAGCGGGCTGGACGATGGTGGAGTCGAGGGACTGGCAGATCGCCTGGGAGTCGGAGCACGCCACCTTCGGCGCCTTTTCATTCAGCACTTGGGAGCGCCGCCGAGCGCGGTGGCGCAAACCCGCCGCCTGCAGCTCGCCAAGAAGTTGATCGACGAAACCAGTCTCCCCATGGGTGAAGTGGCGCTGTCATCCGGCTTCGGCTGCGTGCGACGCTTCAATGCCGCGATCCCGCAAGGTCTACAAGCGCACGCCCACGCAGATTCGCCGACTTTCTCGCCACGCAGGCGTGCAGCCTGACAATCAGTATTCGTTCCGTCTCAAATATCGGCCGCCGTATGACTGGGAAGGGATGCTTCGATTTCGCTGGCGCGCGCGACGCCGGGTGTCGAATGCGTGGAAAACGGACACTACTTCCGTTCCATCTGCTTAAACGGCAATGACGGCTCGGTGGAACTCTCGCTCGACCAGGACAACGATGCCTCTCCTGGCGCGCGTGCAGTTTGGCGATCCGCGATCATTGTTCCCTGATCGTTGAGCGTCTGCGTGCGATGTTCGATCTCAACGCCGATTGGTCTGCGATTGCTCCCGGCTTGCGAACCGATCCGGCGCTTGCCTCACGCGTTGACGCGCAGCCCGGGCTTCGCGTGCCGGGCTGCTGGAGCGGATTCTGAACTTGCAGTGCGGGCGATTCTTGGCCAGCAGATCACGGTGAAGGGCGCCACCACCCCTGGCCGGGTCCTTGGTGCGAGCGTTCGGACGGCCCTATGCTTCCCGGAACAAGCTTTCACACGTCTTTCCGCGCCCGGAAGATCTCGCCGACGCGGATTTCACCTCAATCGGGCTGACCAAGGCGCGTGCAGCAACCATCCGGGGACTGGCGCGGCAGTGGTGGATGGAAAAATCAGTTTCGAAGGAGTGGTGGCGCCGGAGGATTTTCTGTCCCGGATTTGCGAGATTCCGGTATCGGCGCATGGACGGCGCAGTACGTTGCCATGCGAGCGCTGGGTGAGCCAGATGCATTTCCCTCCGGAGACCTAGGGTTGCTCAGGAGCCTTGGACTCACCAACTCCACTGAACTCGAGGGGCGAGGGGAGACGTGGCGTCCCTGGCGCGCCTACGCAACCATGTATTTGTGGAGCGTTCCATCCCCGGCAATCAATGCGGCGCAGCCGGCAGCGAAGGGCGAGGCGGCACGATCCGGAACCGCGAACCAGCCGAGAATCTCCCTGGAACTCTGAGCCGATTTCCGTGCGCATCCGGAACTTAGTGAGAGCATTTCCGCCGAACGATGGCTGCCAAGCTCAACAAGCCTGTTCCCATCAAGAGCATCGTGCCCGGCTCGGGGATCGCAGCTGAATTTTTGTCGACGATCAGGGCTTCGGAATTCGGCGTGATGAACTTGATCTTGCCGTCGACCGCCATCATGGCGTAGAGAACGGTTCCGCCGGAATTCCCTTTGCGATCACATTCAGAGCGCTGTTCGCCGCCAACGCGCTATGCAAGTCGACGTATCCAAAAGATAGCTTACTGCATGAGCCGCTGCAGAAGCCGAGGCCGATCAGACTGCTGGTAATCCCTCCGAGCGCTCCGCCCTCGGGGAAGTTGCTGAGGCTGGTGAACGATATTCCATTCAGGGTCCCCGATAGTGCGCCTGCAGACGCTGCGACGATGATGACGTCGTCGGCGGCCTTCCCGTTCGCCGTGAAGACCGAAAAGTCGCTGCCGCTTAGGATCTGGCCGACGGATTGTCCGCTCTCAATACCGCCGTTGAAGCGTGCGATATTGGGATTTCCTTTGTCGCAAGCAAACGAGGCGAAGTTCTGACAGCTGTCTGCGGCTGAAATGCCGCTCAGTCCGACGGTGAGAAGCGCGGTGCAGGCAACGTGAAGCAGGGGCCGATAACGCATGGGGGAAATCTCCAGACACGTGAATGAGCATCTTGCTTGCCAACAATGTGAACGGGACGGAAGATGTGAATTTCTTCAACCGCTGCATTCACGCGGGTTGATGGGGCAGGGGAGATCTGAAAGGAGTGTGCGGAGGCAGGCTGCACGGGGAGAAGTGTGCAAGCGATTTCGCTTTGGAGGTTACTTTGGGTTCATACAGCTTCGGCAGTAACGGAGGATTGATAGTGGATTCGTTCGCCGTAAGCATCCTGATGATCGGCGGGGCGTGAACCGCGCTTGCCTCCGTTGGGCACCTCCGTTGGGCACTCATTGACACCGCTTTCCCAGCGACCTAGACTGGATGGCGCGTCATCAGGCACACCCAACTGAGGATCCATGAGCTGGCTCCAAAACAAGTTTGAAAAAACTTTCTGATCACCACGGTGGACTACGTCTTCAACTGGGCGCGCAAGTCGGCGGTGTGGCCCATGACCTTCGGACTCGCCTGCTGCGCGATCGAGATGATTGCCTCTTCCACGGCACGGTTCGATATCGCACGCTTCGGTTCCGAGGTCTTCCGGCCAAGTCCGCGGCAATCAGATCTGATGATCGTCTCGGGTACGGTGACGCTTAAGATGGCGCCGGTGCGTGAAGCGTATTTACGACCAGATGCCCGACCCCAAGTGGGTGATCTCAATGGGGGCCTGCTCCTCGGTAGGTGGACCCCTTCAACACCTACGCAGTGCTGCAGGGCGTCGACAAGATCGTGCCGGTGGACGTCTACGTGATTGGCTGCCCGCCGCGTCCGGAGAACCTGTTCTACGCACTGCTTAAGCTGCAGGACAAGATTGACACGATGACGCTTGCCAAGAGACCGACCGAAGTTCGCTTGAAGGAAGACATGGTCGACAAGTTCAAGCGCCAGGTGATGATCGCGCAGACCTTGCAGCCGAAATAGCTGCCGTTCGGGATGCCACGTTCGTAGCGCCTGCGCGAGAGCCAACCATGCCATTCGTCAGAATCGCTTCCCAGGGCGAACTCCCTCCCAAAACGAAGCACGCGAATTTCCCTGCGGCGACAAAACCATCTGCGTTGCCAACGTAAACGGTACGATCACCGCTATGGACAACGTCTGCCTGCACCGGGGAGGTCCGCTTGGTCAGGGTGTGATCGAGAAGGGAAAAATCGTGTGCCCCTGGCATGGATGGGCGTGGGATCCGGCAACGGGACAGGCCGCGCACAATCCGAGTGCCAAGCTCAAGGTGTACTCAATAAAGATTGAGAACGGGGAAGTGCTGGTGGAGATGGAGTAGCGAATGGCAAAAGTCATCACCTACCCAACCATGGTGCTCTCGGCTGTCGGTTTACTCGCCTCCGTTACACTTCACATCGCGACTCTTTTGGCCGGCCGGGAATTACCGGGACAGGTAATCCCCGTTCTGTTTCCCGGAATCTTCGTGGTTTGGCTGCCCACGGTTCTTGTGATGAACCGGTTGACTCGCGACTTTAAACAGAAAGATATCTGGAAAGCGGCATTACGCGGCTGCCCTGAGTGGATGACAAGAACCCTGTGGATTATTTGGGGTTACGCGTTCTTGGCGGCGTTTATCCCGCCGTTTGTCCTCGGCCGCAATCCGGAAGCTTCTCCCGCCAGTTTCGTGATATTCTCGGCTGTTTTCTACTCGATGTCGTTCGCCGTCGATGTACTCGGCGGCGATGTCTGACCAGTTCGATTGAGTCGACACTGCCTGAACGGTCACACGATCCCGCCGTTGGCGAAGTTCTGTGAGGAATGCGGTGCCCCGGCCTCGCCGGACCCTCGAACTTTGGGACCGGTTTAATTTAACCGAGCAGTTTTAGAAAGTGTCCGGACCGATTCTCAAAACCGGGAAAGACCGCTTCCAAATCCGAATTCCCCCAAATGTCGTGACACCATTTCACTCAGCACCCTCCCTGAAGTCTGTCGTCACCGCGAGGTCGCGGCCTTCATAAAGCTGCGACTGCTCGAGTCCAGGCCACGGTCCGTAGACCTTGCCGCCCTTCACTGGGCCACCCATCACGAACATTACGTTGGCGTGGCCGTGGTCCAGTGCCGCGATTGCCGTTTTCGCGCGCGGTGCGGCCGAACTCTGACATGGTGACCACAACGGTGTCTTCGCCAAGATCGCCGAGGTCGATCCAGAACGCAGAGAGTGCCTGCGAGAAGTCGCGCAGGACGTTGGCAATCTGCCCTTGCGTGCTGCCTTCGTTGACGTGGTGATCCCATCCGCCGATGTCGGCGAAAGCCACCTGCAACGCCCAGATTGGCCTTGATCAGCTGCGCCAGCTGGCGGAGGCTGTCGCCAAAGCGCCCACGCGGATAATCGGCTCCCGGAGCGGGTTTGTATTTTGCCGGGTCGGCGGACTTCAACATCTTCACCGCATCGAAAGTCTCTTGTCCCGTGCCGTGTAGCACCGTGTCTACCGACTGCGCGTACATGGCTTCGAAGGTGTTGGCGATCGGGGCCGCGTTCGAGTTGCGGCCGCCGACGCCGAAGTCGTTGATGTTACTGACCGCGACCGCTGGCTCTGGGCCATTAAGAATTCGTGGCAGAGCGGGCCCCAGCGCGATCGCTCGGAACGCCGACCTTGTCCGCGGCAGGCATCGAGTGCAGTGCGCGGTTGAGCCAGCCATCGGTTGTTGCCTTCATGCCGGGAGTTCCCGATTCCATGAAATCCTGGGCGTCGAAGTGCGAGCGCGTCGGGTCGGGAGAGCCAGCCGCGTGCACGACGGCGAGATGCCCCTGCGTCCAGATCGGCTGCAGCGAAGACATTGAGGGATGCAGACCAAACAAGCCGTCGAGATCGAGGACGTCCTTGCGTGGGAATATTGATGCTCGGCCGCATTGCGTAGTACGCGCTGCTCTCCGTGTGGCACGACGATGTTCAGCCCATCGGCCGCGCCCCGCTGGAAGATCACCACCAAGCGCTTGGGGCGGCCTGTAGGTTGCACTGAGCTGAGAGCGGCTCGCGTCAGAAAACTCGGCACGGCGGCCGTGCCCACAACGGCCAGTGCGCCATTACGAAGAAAGACCCGGCGTGTGATCGACATATTGACCTCTGTGCTTCTATCTCCGCTGGAACTCCGGCGAGCCCAGAATCAGGCCCGCGACCGTGCCCGTGCTTGATGCTGGCAGCTTGTCGTTCTTCCGAGTAGCCGCTGGCGGCGAGCCTGTCGGGTTCTCCATCTCTTTCACAATCGCATCGTGGGTCTGCTTCGAAACATCGCCCGCAAGTAAGGACTGCTTCCAGCCGGGCTAAAGCCTGTTTCGGATCAGTTGCAGTTGCATCAGTCGCCTTGGCTGAGGCGAGGTGTAGAAGTTGATCGCCGTCCGCTTGCACACCCTTAATCCGTCCCCGCCATTAGAGCGATCGAAAAATTCATGCGGCCCAGCAAAGCCGATGAATTGACCCATGCCTCCGATTTCATGGAGTAGCCGGTGGGTGGCTGCATGCCGTACAGCGGCATGCCAAGCGTGTTCAACTGGCGCGCCAGAGGCGCAGCGTCGGAAACATCCGCGCCGGTCGCGCGCACCGCCGACACCACAAATTCAAGCGGCGTCTTCAGTTTGGCGCGATACAAATCCGCACGCCAGAATTCCGGGCGAGTGGAACATGGTCTTCAGCACTTCGTGGATGTCGCCATCCTTCTTGAGGAAGGTCTGCGCCATTTCCTCGACCAAGGCCGGAGGTGGATCATCGGACACAAACCGGGTTGCGAGCTTGGTGCTGATGAAGTGCGCGGTAGACGGATGATGCGCGAGCAGGTGCAGCACTTCCATGCCTTCTTTTTCGCCGTGCTCCTTGATCTTGTGGCCCAGCACGATCTTCGTACCAGGTTCGTGCATGCGCTCCTCGAACTTGAAGCCGCCGCCCTTCTGCCGGTTGATCGATTGTCCAGCCGGTGAGCACGCGGGCAACTTCGGTAACGTCGTTCTGCGTGTAGCCGCCGTTCACTCCCAGCGTATGCAGTTCCATCAGTTCGCGACCATAGTTCTCGTTGAGGCCGTTCTTCCGCTTCCCGTTGGCCTTCGCCTGGCGAGGCGGCGGGGACGGGAATCTTCCACGGCGGCGCCGCGGATACGGTTTTTGCGAACACCGCGCGCTACGTCGGAGTCTGGGCCCACGCTCAGCCAGTTGTCGAGATAGAAGAGCATGGCCGGACTCTTGGCAGTCGCGACCAGCAGATCCTCGAACTTGCCGAGAGCGTGCGGTCGGATAACATCGCGCTCGTAGCTGGTGAGCGAGGTAACGATCCGCTCCCTTGCCGAGGTAGACGTTGAAGTGGTTGAACCAGAAATCGGTCATCACCTCGTCGAGTTGCCGCTCGCTGTAGATGGCGCGAAGAAGCTTCGCCTGCATGAGTTCGTCGTCGACTACCTGCTGAGGATTGTTCAGCGCCTTCAGCGTCTCCTTCTGCTTGGAGTTCATACCCTCCATAAAGTCGTCACCGCGCTGACCCTTGAGCGATGAGGAAAGCGCCCGCTGCTCTTCCGGGGACATCTGCAGAACTTGTTTCATGCGCTCGTCGGGTGGAAGGTCGAGCAATTCTTGCGCTTTCAGGTCGGCATAAAGACGGTCTTCACGACGCTTTGAGGCCTGCTCTTCTTTGACAGACGCCTTATTCGCTTCCAACCCTGTCGCTGACCACCGAGTTATCGACAGACACCTGATCCTGAGTTGGGGATCCGGCGGCTGGAGGGTCGTCGATGCCGTTGTTCGCGGTGCTGAGTCCTGCTTGCGTTCACGTTTTTCTTCGAGCTTTTCGATCTGCGCCTGATAGACCGCGCGCTTCACCGGATCGGACGGCATCGGCTTTTACCTTCCGCGACTGCCTTGATCAACTGTTGCGGAGGAAAGTTCTCCACGATCTCGCGAGTGTCCATGCGCAGCGTGCGGAATCCCGAGAGCCTTGCGTCGACAGCGCTATCGTCAATCTTTTCAGGATGAAGTTGCAGGTCGATCCACTTGTCGACTCCATCGCCGCCACCCGCTCGGCGTCGCCGGGCCTCGGACCGAACGTGAGTCGCTGCAGGGCGTGTAGAGGGCGTCGCGAATCTTCCATCTGCGAGGAATCGCTCGCGTTCTTCTCTTTCTTTGCTAAACGCGAAGGCGGCAAAACAAGCGAACGTTAGCAACAGCGATGTGGTCAGAACATTGCTGCGACGCTGAGATGGCATGGGTACCCCGCGGCGATGCGGTGCAATCTACAGTATGAACCCGGGAGATGGAAAAAGTTGCAGATCTCGTCTCACATGCTCATCTGTATAATATCTTTATTATCAATGGTTTACGGATGTGGCGGAGTTAGAAACAGCCGGTTCCGGCTCATCTTGTGCTGCAGGCCTGCCGCCATCTGGTCGATATCGGCGGGGCGATGTTGGGCGCCATGCGATCGTCGAGGAGGGCGACGCGGCTGCTGCCCACAGCATCGCGGCGAACCTGGATTAATAAAGCCTGCACGACATTCGGGTCGTACTTTTGCGGCGCTAGACGAACAATCTCGCTGAGCGTGCTCTCCGACGGAGACAGGTTCGCGATAGGGGCGCATGCTGGTCATCGCATCGAATGTATCGGCAATCCCGATGATCCTCGCCGACATTGGCACCTCGTCCATCTGCAAGCGGTCGGGATATCCCGAGCCGTCGCTGCGCTCGTGGTGCCAGCGGACGACCTCGGGGATCAGGGGCCAGGGAAACTGGATGCCCGCGACGATCTGGTGGCCGACCGTGGTGTGATCCGCCATCGCGCGGAACTCTTCCGGATCAAGCGCCGTGGGTTTACCGAACAGATGTTTGTCGACCGCGACTTTGCCGATGTCGTGCAGGTACCCGGCGGAGCGTAGAGCGGCGACGTCGTTCTGATCCATGCCAAGCGCTTCGCCGATCGCGGCCGCGTAACGGGCGACGCGCAGCGAATGTCCGTGAATGTTGACGTGCTTGACGTCAATGGCGGTCGCGAACGCTTCGAGAGCGTTGTCGTAGAAGCCATGCAACGAGGCCAGGAGCCGCAGGTTTTCTGAGACGCGTTGCGTCAGGGTCTGGGCCAGAGTGTGATTTTGGACGGCGAGCGCGACGTAACTTGTCAGCAGGCTCAGCGCATCGAGTTCGTCGTCATCGTAGAGCGCGTCGCCTTCCCGTCGGCCCAGGCCCAGCAAGCCGGCGAGCTTTCCGTTCACTTTCAACGGCACGATGCACTTGAACAACTCGGGCGCAACATTCCCGTTGGAACTGAGGAAGACCGTGTAGGTCGATTCGTTCAGCACGACCGGGCCGCGTGCCGCGGTCAAAGCGTGAATGTGTTTCGGGAGCAGAGGGACGATAGCAGGATCGGGCAACAGCGCGAAACCGCGAGATGCCACGGAACTCAGCAGCGACGGCTTGTCGCTGAAAGTGAACAGCGCACCTTCACACGCCGCTGACGCTTCCATCAGTGCGGAAAGCATGAGCTGCGCGGTCTGCGAAAGTCGCGCTCCGCCGTCAGTTCAGGACCGAGGTCAGAGAGCGTTTCGACCGTGCGCAACAGTCGCCGAAAATTGTTGTTCTGCACCGCCACGAGTCGGCAGCGAAAAACCAGAGCAGATTAGAGAGTACCATGCGCAAAAATCGCGGAGGAGAGCGCATTGTTGGTTAGTTTGGTGCGGAAAAGCAGGGGTTCGCTGATGGTCGTTAGCTGATAGCCAGAAATGTTCCCGTAACATTCCGGAAACTCTCGACCGTCAGCAAGCGATTGGGAGGATCCGGGACAGCAATCTCGTCGTGCTCCAGAACCCAGGTGTCTCCGTGAGGCACGAACACGGCGTTCAACCCTGCCGCCAGCGCCGGATTAATATCCGATTTCGGACTGTTGCCGATCATCCACGTGGTGTCGTTCGAAAGTTCGTACTTCGAAACTACGGAGCGGTATACCTGCTCGTCCTTCTCCGGCACGATTTCGACCGCCGAAAAGTACTCTTTCAATCCTGACCGCTCCACCTTTCCCGACTGTTCGGCGAACGCGCCCTTTGTCATCATGATCAGGTGATGCCGGCTCGCCAGATGCTGCAAAGTTTCAGGAACGTTTGGCAAGATCTCCACGGGATGATCGGCGATGGCATGCGCGAAGCTGTGAATCTTGGCGTGCAATTCGGGAGTGACCGGCTCGGCCGACAGGCGCTCGAAGCAGCCTCACCAGGGCATGCGCGAAACTATGCAGGCCGTAGCCGTGCGTCAGGATGTTCTCGCGCTCCACCGTCGTTCAGGATCCCGCGAACCTGCTCAGCGGAATATTCGTGGTGATTCAGAAACGAAATGAAACGCGCAATCGCGCGCTCGAAGTAGATGTTGTTCTCCCATAGCGTATCGTCGGCATCGATGAGCAGCGTAAGCGCGCCGTTGGAATTTGCGTTGACCTCCATCCCCATACTTTCATGATAACGGTTTTGCTTTCGTCGTGGATGAGGCGCGATCGCAGGATTGAGTCCGCTTTGCTCTGCTAGAATCGAAAACGAATATTCATGGGGATCAGAACCAGCAGGCTCGTCGCACTCTTCTTCCTCCTCGTTAGTTTCTTCCTCAGCACATCAACCGCCCAGCGCAAAAGCAGAATGGATGATCGGCTCGGCAGCCAAGCAGGCCGAACCCGCGAACGTCAAAGTGGCGCCCGACCTCGCACGCCGTGTGGCGCGCTTTCGCTCGGTACAAATGCCTCTGCCGCCGGGCCTCACCGTGAAAGATCGCAAGCTGGCTGGAAAGCTCGTCGAGGCCTGCCAGTACCTGGAGAGCATCTACTGGCGCCAGATCGATCCTGAAGCGCTGGCGCTGTACCAATCGCTGGAGCGGAGCACGAATCCGCGCGACGTGCAGTTGCGCCGGTATCTCTGGATCAATGCCTCGCGCTACGATCTGATCGACGAAAACAAGCCGTTTGTCGGCAAGGAGCCGATGCTTCTCGGTCGCGGATTCTATCCGCAGGGACTCACGCGCGAGAAGGTCGAAGAGTTCATTAAGGAACATCCGGAAAAGAAAAACGAAATCTACAGCCCGACGACCGTAGTTCGGTGGCACGGTGGGCAGCTCGAGGGCGTTGCCGTATCACATTGCCTATCGTTCTTTCCTCGAGCCTGCAGCGAAGTCTCTGCGCGACGCCGCCAGTCTTAGTTCGGACTCTGCTTTTGCAAACTTCCTGCGCCTTCGCGCTGATGCTTTACTTACCGACGACTATTTCAAGAGCGATCTGGCGTGGCTGGATCTGAAGAATCCGAAGTTTGACATTATCTTCGCGCCTTACGAGACCTACAGCGACGACCTGTTGGGCGTAAAAGCCACGTACGGCGGCGCGGTCATGATCCGCAACGAAAAAGAGAGCAAGAAACTCGAGATGTTCCAGCAGTATGTGCCGCAAATTCAGGATGCGCTGCCGCTGGCAGCCGAGGACCGTCCGTCGAAGCAGGGGCTTGAGACTCCGATGGAGGTCATGGACACGCCGTTCCGGTCAGCCGACCTCACGCATGGCTACCAGGCGGTGGCCGACAATTTGCCCAACGATCCGCGTGTCCACGAGCAGAAGGGAAGCAAGAAGCTGTTCTTCAAGAACTTCATGGATGCGCGCGTGAACTACGTGATCATTCCGGTCGCCCGGCAGATGCTGCGCGCCGACCAGGCTGCAAAGGTTTCCGGCGAAGGCTACCTGCTCGGCACCATCATGCACGAAATCGCACACGGTCTCGGCCCGGCTTTCGCGCGAACGGCATCGGGCAAGACGAGCATTCGCGAATCGGTGGGTCCCATCTACGGGGGTTTGGAAGAAGCCAAGGCTGACGTTACTGGAATGTTCGGGCTGAAGTGGCTGGTTGATCGCGGTGCGCTTCCCAAGCGAAGCTCGAGGAGTTCTACGCGTCCTACGTAGGCGGGATGTTCCGCACCGTTCGCTTTGGAGTGGCCGAAGCCCACGGGCAAGCGGAGATGATGGAATTCAACTACCTGAACTCGCAGGGTGCAGTGACCCGCGAAGCCTCAGGCCGATACACCATCGACTATCAGAAAATGCCGGAAGCGATTGCGGATCTCGCCAAGGAATTGCTGGAGATCGAGGCGACTGGCGATCGCCAGCGCGCCGAGAACTGGTTTCAGAAGTACGGTTCGATGCCGGAAGACCTGAAAGCAGCTTTGAAGAAGAAGACCTCGGACATCCCGGTGGACGTCGACCCTGTCTTTGCCTTTAAGCGGACTGTGAAGTAGGCAGCCCCTCGCCGATGAACTCCACCCTGGCCGCCAGCGGAATGATTCCGGCCTTGTGCCCCATGTCGAGCAGTCGGCGTACGGCCTCCCGTCCGTCGGAGCCGTAGTCGAGCGTGCGCTCGTTCACGTACATGCCCACGAATTTGTCGGCGAGTTGCGGATCGAGGTCGCGTGCAAACTGCATCGCATAAGCCAGTGCTTCCTCGCGATGATCGAGTGCGTATTGAATGCTGTCACGCAGCGCGTTGCTAACACTGAGCATCAATTGCGCGCCAAGTGCGCGGCGAATGGCATTTCCTCCCAAGGGGAGCGGCAATCCGGTCATCCTCAGCCACCATTTGCCGAGGTCAACCACGCGATGCAATCCCGCCTTCGAGTATGTGAGCTGCCCTTCGTGGATGATCAACCCCGCTTCATACTTTGCCCTCAAGCACCTGCGGGATGATTTGATCGAATGGCACGACTTCGACCTCAACGCCCGGCGCGAAGAGCTTCAACGCAAGAAACGCGGTGGTCAGTTTGCCCGGCACTGCGATCTTTTTCTTTTTACTTCGCTCTGCGTAAGCGCTCGGGTGGCGACGATCATCGGCCCGTATCCATCGCCGACGCTGCCGCCGCTGGGGAGCAGGGCGTAGTGATCCTGGATGTATGGGAACGCGTGAAAGAAATGGCGGTGACGTCGTACACACCTTCCTGCGCTTTGCGGTTCAACGTCTCGATGTCGCACAGCGTGTGCGTGAAGCGCAGGCCAGGCACGCGAACCTTGTTGGTCGCGAGCCCGTAAAACATGAAGGCATCGTCCGAGTCGGGGCTATGCGCGATGTTGATTTCGCGCGTCCCCGCGTCCGGCGCCCCGTGTGATGTCATCCGGTCAGTAGTGCTGGAAGCCGTCATCGTTGCACCTTGGGGGTCTGTCGAAAACGGATTGCAACCGCGGCGGCCAGCAGGATCTTGATGACTTCAGCGAAAACGAACCAGTACAGGCCGAAGCGCACAGCGGTTTTTATCGAACCTGTGAGAACCGCAAGCCAACTCAATCCGCCAACAAACAACAGCACCTCGGCCAGCAAGCCAGCGATCAAGGCATTTGCAAATGTTTTGCGCTCGCGCTCCATCACGTAGCCGGCAAGGCCAGCCACGAAGGGATACGCCATCAAGAAGCCGCCGGTTGGACCAAGCAACTGCAGAATTCCGCCCGGACCGGTCGGGTTGAAAACGGGCAGTCCCGCCGCGCCTTCCGCCAGGTACAGGGCAAGCGCGGCAAATCCGCGTCGAGGTCCCAATAGCAAGCCGACCAGAAGCACGCCGGCGTTCTGCAGCGTCAATGGCACGGGGGTGAAAGGCAGAGGGATCGTGACGCGCGCACACAAGGCGACGAACAAGCTGGCGCTCCACCACGATCGCGGTCTGCTTTGGCCCATTCCGCGGTGCGATCTTGCGGGAGAGGAAGTGTTTGTGTTCCGAATTTGGACATATCACCTTCTATCCGGTGGTCAGGAGATTATGGTTGGCCAGCGCGATTTGGATCGATCGCATCCGGGTCATCGCGTGAAGCTGATCTTTCCGCACTCACGTGGCGGCGCACCCGCAAAAACAGGGCAATCGCCACGCACACCACGACCAGCGCACTAAAACCCAGGGATGATGAACCACCAAGTCATCCGCACGACAAGCTAAGGATATCAAAACGGCCAGGGAATTCCTGGAATACAGATTTTCCGGCGCGCTACTTTCCCGCCATGGCATGCTCCACTTCGTCGGCCGTGTGGGGCAGGGCCGCTCCCAGATTGACCAGTTTTCCGTTCGCATCCACGTAGAGCGTGTCTTCAATCCGCGCGCCCAGCTTTTCTTCGGGAATGTAAATGCCGGGTTCCAGCGTGAACACGGCGCCCGGTCCAAGCGGAAGCGAATAATCTCCGGGATCGTGGACGGCCAGGCCGACATAGTGGCCCAGTCCATGAATGAAGTATTTCCCAAGCGGTTCGCCGTGCAGGTCTTTGCCATGCGTGTTGATGTAGTCGTAGGCCACCTTGAACAGGTTGTTCGCATTTCTCGCGGCGCAGCGTAGATTTGCCGGGGAGACGAACGCCGCAATTGCTGCCTGCTGAGCGCCCAGCACGATGTCGTAGATTTCACGCTGCCGAGCCGTGAACTTGCCGTTCGCCGGATACGTCCGTGTGATGTCGGTTGCATACATGGAGTACTTCGCCCGCGGCGTCGATTACGATTACATCTCCGTCTTGCACGGTCGCCGAGTCTTCCGAATAGTGGAGCACGGTCGAATTGAATCCGGAACCGACGATGGGGGCGTAAGAAGGCCGTTCACAACCGCGTTTCCCCCACTCGTATTGCAGGAGGGCGGAAAGCTCACGCTCCGTAACGCGGGGCTTGATCGTCTTCATGGCTGCCATGTGCGCGGCAACCGTCGCATCCGTGGCTTTGCGGATCAGTTCAATCTCGCGGCCATCTTTGAAAGTGCGCAATGCAACCGACCACAGGCTTGACGTCCTGATACGATGCGAATGGGATGAAGGCATTGGTGCGCTTGAGCCAATCGAGGCCGCTGCTGGAGGGAGAGTCGTGGCCGTACGTCGGAAGCGCCGGTGTACATCCGTGGGCGCTCGGGTAGAAGTGAATCCAGCTCTCGTCACGCAGCTTGTCCATCACTTCCACGCGATCGAATCCAGTTACCTTGGCAGCTTGCGGATCGGTGGCGCTCAGTCTCGGCCCGGTCCACTTTCTTTTCTCTTCCACCTTGTTGTTCGCCGCCAGGAAAAGAATCTCTCTGTAGGGACGCGCTCTTCGCGTCGCCAGACGCTTCCGCCGCGGGAACAATCAGCAACGCAGCGCTCCGGTTCTGTCCATCCCGAGAGGTGGTAATAGAAATTGTCGTCCTGCCGGAAGCCGTATACGGCGTTCGACCTTCGGCCCTCCATCGGCGGAAACAGCAGCACTGACCGCACCGTTCGTCTTCTTCGACAATGCGTCGCTTCTCGCGTCGCGCGTGGTAGTCAGCCGTTGGCTGACGCTCGAGCGACCACGTCCAACGGGATGCAAAAACCAACGCAACCACCACCACAAGCTTCTTCATGTGAAGACCTCGTCTGCGGACGCAGGACTCTCCGCTTGGCTGAAACTTCGCAAATCGATGAAAAGCCTCAGACTCCCGACCGGGAACGAGCTTCTGGTGTGCGTCTCGGCACTCAACGCGAGGCCAGTGAATCGCCCTCTTGCAGCAGCGACATCAGCCCTGTGTACCAGTAGCCGACAACGAACAAGCAGCAGGAAGGGTACCGTAATGTAGTTCTCGTTGTCGATGCGCGTAGTAGACCGTCGATGCGAAATAGGTAGCCAATCAACAACTCGACCCACGGAATCCATCCGAGGCGTCTGCGGTATTTGTTGGCGTTCCTGACCTTTGTCCTTCTTGCGATCCGACGCCGATACTTCGAGTTCGTGCGAAGGCCGCCTGCTTGCCCGACCAGAGCCTCCAGAACGGCGCTGCGTGTTCGTGATGGTCAGCCCGATTCCCAGCGCCATAAGGAACGGCAGATACAAGAGTGCGCGCGGCCACGTTTTCGGAAACAGCTCGCGCTGCGAAACCAGGTAGAAACTGGAAATCGAAAACGTCGACGCCATGAACAGCGGCAGGTCGATGTACAGCATCTGGAACCAGCCCTGGTAGAAGCGAATGATCATCGCCGGCAGCAACAGCACCGACAGCACGATCATCAGCGGATAGCTGAGGTTGGCGGTGAGGTGATAACACGCTTCAGCTCTTGACGTGCCAGCGGCGCGTCGCTCTTGCAAAACCTTGCGGCAGAATTTTCTTGCGGTCTGAATCAGCCCTTTGGCCCAGCGCGCCTGCTGCGTCTTGAAGGCGGTCATCTCAACGGGCAGTTCGGCCGGACATTCGACGTCCTGCAGATAGATGAAATTTCCAGCCCTTGAAGCTGCGCGCGATAGGAAAGATCGGTGTCTTCGGTGAGCGTGTCGTGTTCCCAGCCGCCGGCGTCGTCGATGGCGGCGCGGCGCCACGACTGCCGGCGGTGCCGTTGAAATTGAAGAAGACGCCGCGGCGCGAGCGTCCGCCGTGTTCGACGCACGAAGTGGCCGTCGAGCAGGATGGCTTCGACTTCGGTCAGGAAGCGAGTAGTTGCGGTTGAGGTGGGTCCAGCGCGTCTGCACCATGCCGATCTTCGGATTCGGTGAAGTGGATGGATGCACTTGCAGCAGAAAGTCCGGCGGCGGCACGAAGTCGGCGTCGAAGATGGCGACGAATTCGCCCCTGGCCGTCTTCAGACCGTCTTCGAGCGCGCCCGCCTTGAAGCCTTCGCGGTTGTCGCGGTGGAGATAGCTGATCGGATGACCCAGCGCGGCGTAGCGTTCTGACGCAGGGCCGCGCGACTTCGCATGGTTTCGTCGGTCGAATCGTCGAGTACTTGAATGTCGAGTTTTTCGCGCGGGTAATCGAGCTTGCAGACCGCGTCGATGCAGACGTTCGACGACGTAACTGCTCGTTGAAAATGGGCAGCTGAACGGTCACACGCGGCAAGGTCAGCGAGAGCGGCAGGCGGGTCGGCCCGTGATGTTCTTGCGATTCTTGTAATAAAGGTAGACCAGCCAGTAGCGGTGCAGTGCCGTACGACGCGAGGATGATTAGGACGATGAAGTACGGAATCAGCAGCGCGATGTCGGAAAGCCTTCATTTGCGTGATAGAGGCCTTGAAAGGTGCGGTCGAGGAAGTGCTGGCGGATGTACGAGCCAATCCCCTTTGAGGCAACGCAACCGCGGCAACCGACGCCAAATTCGCAATGAACAGACTAGTCAGCCAGATACTTCCCACACGGACGGCTCTCCGTTCCGCTAGTAAACCTTCCATTTTACCCGAAGCAGGAATGAGGGCCGGTGGCTGCGATGTTTTCGATCTGATTAAGGTTGGTCGGCGGGAGCGTGGAATGATTTTCAACTCCAATTTCCCTCTGGTGGCTCGACTTTCTACCTTGGCTGGCCGTGTTCCATGTCTTTCATCGGCAGCTTTCAGGAAGTCCGGACCGAGATACTGGTCGCCTTCCTCCGCACTCTCCCACGCGCACAGCGTGTATGTTCCCGGGCGTAATCCGCGGATTGCAAAACGTCCATTCTTGATCCCGTTTCAGTGCGACCGTAAGCGCGCGAGGCTTGCTTGCGAAAGCGCGCTTCGGGGACGGCCACGACTGCCGATCCAATTGCCGGTTCTTTGATCTCTCCGGTTACCACTCCCGCGATGACGCCCGCGCCCGAATCCGACGAGCACGTACGTCGAGCACAACCATGCCGCCATTCACTCTCAATCCCGTGTCGACGGTAATTCCTCGCGCCGGCCGTGACGGACCTCGACAAAGCTGTTCTCGATCCTCCCGCGAATCTCTTGCGAACAGTATTTCCGTAGTTGCCGGAACGCACATTCTTTATCTCGAAGCTTCCGTCAGGTTTCAACTCTTTGCCGTAGTCGGACGCGGCTCGGTCGTCTCTCATCCCCACCGACGGTGACACCGCTCGAATTCGTCGTCCCCTTCCAGTGTGAGCGGAGAAAAACGAAACCGGAGGTGACTTCTCGCTTTGGAAGATTTGCCACCGAAACGAACGCGACCACGAAGAATCGCCGGGGGTGAGGCACGAACTCGACATCTTCAACGTCGCTGGTGCCCACTTCCCACGGGTTGGCTTTCAACGCGGGCTTGTCGTTCACAAGTGGTCATGGCCGTGATTCTGGTAGCCGCCCGGTGCAACGCTGAGAATTTCAAATTTCCCGTCTTCGCCAATCTCTCGGGAGTTGAATCTCGGCGAATGATTCTTTACCTCGTAGCGTGACCATCCCCTCCGGTGCCGGGAGCCAGACCTCAACACTCTTCCCCGCACCGACGCCGCCTGCCTGCGGACAACGAAAAGTCCATGGGCGTTTCCGCTCCGGCTTTCAGAGCGATGGTTGAGGCTTGCGCGCGGTCGACGACTCCCGGGATAAAAGGTCCTCAAATACGAAGTTGGGCTGGCGGCGGTCTCTTTGCCTTCTGGCGGTCTTGCGCGTGGCGAACGTCTGAAAGTTTGGTAGAGGCATGGCAGAGAGATGGTATCTGCCGAGCCGGCCGAGGCCGCCCGATACGATACTCGCCGAGATCAAGTCTTGGCGTCGCGGTGCCGAACCAATCGGCTCGAGAGACTTTGCCTTTCGTCGCAACGCGGATACAAGCCGACGTTTGCCATGGGATCCCCGTCTTCGTCCAGAACCCGGCCCGTCACGATTGCCGCCGCGAGCATGTGCAGCTTTTGATCTTTGATTTCCTGTCCTGCCTCTGATCGACAGCATCCAACCCAACGCTCTATTTTTCTTCTTGTCGATTCCAACGTAGCCGGTGCGTTCCAGCACAACTCGATATCGGCCTGGCAGTATCTCCGCGATTTTGAATCGTCCCTCCGCGTCGGACGTCGCCGTGTAATTCCCGCCTTCTCCCCGGTTCTCGGCGACTCATTTCGATGATGGCCTTCTTGATCGGTTCGTCATCGGGGTCCTTGACAACGGTGCTTCGAACGAGCCTTTGGTCGGTTCTTTCGGAGCCTCCGCGGTTTGCCCCTCGACGCACAAGCGCAAGCGCCAGGACGGCCGCGAATATGATCGCCAATCTCACTGTGGGCGTTTACAGCAGGGGAGGGCTTAGTTCAGGAAATACGTTCGATACAGCGTATCGCGCTGAACGGGCTTGAACCCGGCATCGCGAATGATGCGGCGCAATTCTTCTTCGGTCGTGCAATTGGTGACGCCCGCCGCCCGCACCACGTTTTCTTCCAGCATCACCGAGCCGACGTCGTTGCCGCCGAAGCGCAGGCCCATCTGGCAGACTTTCAATCCCTGCGTCACCCAACTCGATTGCAACGTTCAGGAAGTTCGACAGGTAAAGGCGCGAGATGGCCAGCACTTTCAGGTATTCGACTGCGGTGGCCTCGTCCCAGTGGCGGCCGCCCAGCGCGGTGTTGGCGGGCTGAAAACTCCAGGGGATGAATGCCGTGAAGCCGCCAGTCTCTTCCTGCAGATCGTAGAGCCGCTGGAAGTGGTTGACGCGATGCTCGATGCTTTTCGCCCACGCCGAACATCATGGTGGCGGTGGTGCGCATGCCGAGCTGGTGGGCGGTGCGATGCACGCTGAGCCAGTCTTCGGTCAGGCACTTCAGGCGTGCGATCTTGTGAGCGGACTTCGTCGTCGAGAATCTCAGCGCCGCCGCCGGGGATCGAATCCAGACCGGCGTCGCGCAGGCGCGACAATCGTATCGCGCATGCTCAGAGTGCTGTATTCGGCGATGGCCAGAATTTCCGAAGCCGAGTAGCAATGCAGGTGGACTTTGGGAAAGCGCTGCCTGATGCCGCTCGAGCATCTTCTCGTGCCATTCGATCTTGAGATCGGGATGCAGGCCGCCCTGCATCAGCACGCCGGTGCCACCCAGTTCGACGGTCTCGCGGATCTTGTCGTAGATCGTTTCGAACTCGAGGATGTAGCCCTCTTTGGCCGCGGGTCCCTTCAGCGGACGATAGAAAGCGCAGAACGTGCAGTATTCGGTGCAGAAATTTGTGTAATTGATATTGCGGTCGATGATGTAGGTGACGACGCCCTCGGGATGCAGCTTGCGGCGTACCGCGTCGGCCTCCATGCCGATGCCGATGAGGTCGTCGGAACGGAACATCTCGATCGCTTGCTCTTTGGTCAGGGACATAAAAGGCGCCAACCCGTAATTCTAGCGTCCTTCCCGAACATTCTCCAAACCACCGTTCCCGACGGTGCGTTTCGACGGTGCCCCAGGTTCGCGTCCGCACTTTGACGCGAACCTGGGATAAGCATGATCCTTTATTGCTGCTATTGCTGCGTGGCCTCGGGATGCGCCACCGGCCGGAACGAAGAGTACACGGCGAGCCCTGCCACAATGATGTTGGCCACGATGACTGGCGCCGCATGCAGCAGGATGCCGTAGGTCATCCAGCACAGGGCGGCCGCTGCCTGTACCCAGCGCATGGTGACGGGATTCCGCACGAAGTATGAGATCGCGAAGATCGTGGTTGCCAGCCATCCGACGAGATCAGACACGCGCGCCCTCCGCCTTCGAAGCCGCCGCGGTCAGGTTTGCGGGGCTGCTGTCGAGAATCGTCACCACGTCGGTGGAAACCTTGTCCCATTCCTGGATGACGAAGCCCTGCGATTCGAGGAACGCGCGAATCTGCATGCGATCCCAGCCGACGATCTCTTCGAGGATTGGAATCAACACGCCCAGCGCATTCGTGCTGAGGACGGTGCGCCGTGCGATCGGCGCCAGGTGCTTGTTTTCCGAGACTGCGATCGTGAATCCGTCGCGTCGATTGACGTGCAGCATCACATGCACGTCGGAACTGCCGTCACCTACGTAGACGATGCGGTCAGAACTGATCTGCACTTCGTTCTGAATGCGGTCGAGCACGGCGACTTTGCCATAGCCCGCAGTCACGCGTTCGATGGCCGCGATCTCGCCGGAGGCGTGGTACCGGAACTGCGTTCCAAAAAGTGTGATCGGGCGGGACGATTCCTTCCAGCGCCGACTGGATCACCTCCACAGGCGCAGCCGACAGCACATAGAACTCGAAGCGATACCCGGCGATGCCCTTATCGAGAACACGCTTCAGGAAGTCGATGTTCTCTTTCAACCGAATCCGTTTTCCGACTTCGCGCAGGTGCTCGGGACGAACCCGGTCGTGAAACTCCGGATCGTGCAGCAACAGGTAGGAGAGTTCGCCTCCCTGTTGCACCAGGTTCAGAAGCGCGCCATGCCCTCCGCCTTGCGCTCGAACTCCTTGGTCGGAATGCCCAGAAGTTCGCTTAAAACGTAACCCGTGTCGTTGTAGCTCAACGTCTGATCGAAATCACTGGCAAAAATGAAATGTTTAGCGGATTTAAGCTTTTCCATATAAATCATTAGATGGAATGAAGGCTGAAAAAGGCTAGTAAAAATATCGTGAATATAGGCTAACTTGCTGATTCTGCTGTATTAATCAAAAAATTGCTAGCGTCTATCAGTGGGCAGCTTGATGAGCCGCGTTGGCGGGATTTCCGCCCCTGCCCCCGGTAGCGGAAGTACGCGACCAGCGCAGCCACCCCCGCAATGGCCGACATCGCGACTAGCGCGTACACGGTCGGCATTGTACTTGTTAAAGAAGCGCAGAAAGTGCCGTCCGTAGAGGACGCCCAGGCAGGCGAGGATCCCATAACGCAGGCCGCGGCCCAGAGCGAGCGCGGCCAGAAATCTCTTTCGCGAATATTGCGATCGCGCCCGCCGCTAGCAGAAACGGGACGAACGGAACCGGCGGAGGCAAGAGCGCCGGAACGAAGATCCCCCAGAAGCCCCAACGCTCGAAGCGCGCGTACACGGATTTCGTGCGCTTTGGTCCCATGCGGTGTTCCAGCATCTCTTTCCCACCCTTGCCCGCGAGCCGATACGTGATGTAACCGCCGATGAGGGGAACCACCAGCGCCATCACCGCGTGGTAGTACCAATGCTTGCGATTGTGGACGACGAACCAGATGGTCAGTACATCCATGCTGCCGGGCATGGGGATGATGGAATTGTCCGCCAAGCCAAAGCTATCAACCAGTCCTGGCCCGCCCAGGTGGCGGAGCCAGGTCCAGAATTTCGCGGCGACGAAAAATCCACGAGGCGGCATCATGGGAAATTCGTAGCTAGCTCCTCAACTGTCTTATCCAGTCCCCTTTGTCACCCAGACCTCGTGTCGTCCAACGATCTTGTCATCCTGCGCGAAGCGACTGGACCCTATGCACCCGGACTTCGCCAATGCCTCACGTGGCTACCCAAGCAGACGGGGGCTGAGAGGCGTCCGCCGCTGACGGACGACGAGAGGCATCGCTCCATTCAGCCTTTCATAAATTCACAGGGACACCACTTTACGTGGTTAAGAATTTCGCGGCCTCCACGAAGTGCAGTGGTGGCGGCGTGGGGAAATGCACCACACTCAGCCGCGTAGCGGTAGAACAACCGCAGGCCTTCGATGCATCCCGCATCGAGATGGTAGTGGATATTCTCGGTGAGATAGGATCGCACTTCAGCCTCGCTCAGACCGACTTTGCGCGACCACTCGCGCGCGATCTGCGAGATGTTCTCGGGCTGCAGGCCGTGATCCCGTGAAGTCTGAAAAATGCCAGCCAGGTCGACTGATGCATTCTCAAGGGCCGCCCGACGCACCGCCCAGAAAGCAAACACAAACGGCTTTCCCGTAAAGCGAATCCACTGTTCCGCCAGATCAAGCGTAAGGTATTTGAAGCGATCCACTTTGAGAGCCGTGATCGCCGATCACGAGCGCTGCATCGTGATCTTGAAGCATCGCGTCGAGATCGGGCGCCATCGCAGTAAAGCTCCGCCCGCCACCTAGCCACCGCTCAAACAACACTTTCGTCAATGCCACGGACGTCATCGACGAAGTATCAAGCGCCACGTTCTGGATCTTTTTCGACGGGAACTTTGCTCACCAGCAGAATCGATCGCACCGGCCGGCGAGCCGCGATAGCGATTCCCGGCAGGATTGCCAGGTCAGGAATCTCGGGATAGGCAGCGGCCGGGATGATCCCGATGTCGGCGCGCTCCGGCCTTGACTTCCGCGGCACAAGCCGACGGCAAGAGTATATGGAAATATCGAAATCGGCCCCGGCGGTTCCGTGTTCAAAATCCCACATCAAAGGCACTGTATTTAAGAAGGATATTGCGGAAATACGAAGCACGGCTCATATCAATAATGTTTGATTCTAACAAAGGCCTGTGCGGCTCTCCCTGACAGCATTTTTCTGCGACGGTAGACCGGGAAGCGGAGGCACTCGTGTGCTACAACGATATCCGTAGCGGAGAATGCCGTTCGTGAAGATACCCTGCAGTGGCTGGCGCTGAGCCTGACGCCCGGCCTCGGCCCGACCCGGGCGTCGGCGGCTTGTGGAACACATGGGCACGGTAGCCGCCGTGTTTCGCGCCTCGCTCACTGAACTGGAGGCGACCGGACTTCTGGCCGTTTCCGCTCAAGCATTGGGAACCGGCCGAGCGCTCGAACTCGCACCAGGAAGAATCGCCCGGACGATGGCTGCCGGCGTCCGGCTCGCCTCGCTCGACGACCCTGCCTACCGCCTCGCTTGAGGCAAATTTACGATCCCCCCTCATCCTTTATGGGCGCAGCGCCGTCGAATTGCTTTCGCAGCCCGGCATAGCTGTGGTCGGAACCCGCCACCCCACGCCATACGGATCCGGGATGGCCGAACGCCTTGCGATCTGATCTTGCCGCTCGTGGCCTGGTGATACAGAGCGGAATGGCGCGGGGCGTCGATCACGGCTGCTCAGCGCGAAGCGATTTCTGGAAAAGGGAAGACGGTGGCAGTGTTCGGAACGGAAGTCGATGTTCGCATATCCGAAAGGAAATACCCGTCTCGCCGAGCAGATCGTTGCGACAGGCGGCGCGATCATCTCTGAATTCCCACTCGGCACATCTCGCCGCCCCGCAGAACTTTCCGATCCGCAACCGGATCATCAGCGGGATGTCGATGGGCGTGCTGGTCGTGGAGGCCGCCGAGTACAGCGGCACTCGCATCACAGCCCGCTGCGCGCTAGAACAGAATCGCGAGGTCTTCGCTGTTCCCGGGAACGTCACCAACACGAATTCCTGGGGACCGAATACGCCGATCAAACAGGGCGCCAGGTTGGTAGCGACGTGGGAGGACGTTTGGGGAGAACTCCCTGAGAATGTGCGATTTGCGCTGCCCCGGCCAGGACCGATGAATCGCCAGCCGCGGAGACCGCATCTCTATTCCCAAGCGCCGACACTCCTCTCAGCCCGCACGAGCGCAAGATTTACGCCCTGCTCAAGGCGGACGAAGCCACGCAAATCGATGCCATCGTGGAGCGACTGGAACAGGACATGTCGTCGTCCGAAATTCTTCGCGGCGTTGTTCGAACCGGAACCAGCGGGAAAGGTGAGGCAGATGCCGGGGAAGGATTTTGTAAAAAGCTTCTGAGCCGTCAGCTATCAGGTCTCAGCTTTCAGTAAGAACGAGGCGGTTCATGCAGAACTTCCGAAATTTTGAAAGTGTGGGCAAAAGCC
>ERZ1370068.7065-contig-6006_pt1 | contig 48350 bp, 61 predicted proteins | sample MGYA00561227_ERZ1370068 | MGnify/ENA primary metagenome ERZ1370068 (study PRJEB38410, sample SAMEA6850437) | metagenome | study: Metagenomic assessment of the ecological functions of the soil: analysis of the soil microbiota associated with the... | reverse complement strand
CTTCAATCGCGCAACCGGTGCGAAGCCGCGGCTGCCGCGCTGCGCGCCACGCTTCCGCCGACGCCGGAACGCAAACGGCGCCCACAGTCCCGGAATCCGTCAGGCCGCTTGAATCCCGGCGGCATGATCCCGATCACCGTGCACGCGCGCGTGTTCAGCGTGATCGTTCGTGCCGATGATGTTCGGGTCGGATCCGCGAACCGCCGCTTCCAGAGCCCGTCGCTCATGACGACGACATCGTGCGGCGCTGCCGACGGCGTCCTCATCGGAACGAAAGGTGCGGCCTCTGAGCAGGATTGATTCGAGAATCGAGAAATATCCGGGCGAGTACACGCTCTCCGGTCACGCGCTCGGGTTCCTCCGTCGTAAACAACGTCGCGTGCCGAAATTGTCGAACGCCGCCATGTCGACGAAGCTCGTCGCTTGCGCACGCCAGTCGGCGTAGTCAGCATGAGGTGCCGCGCCGTTCGACTGTCGCGCGCTGCACGTTGCCGAACAGCCCGACCAGCCGCTCGGGTTCGCGTGTAGGGCAGCGCGCCGGCGCGGACCGCCGTCCACCAGGCGTGAAGATGGCGGTGTTAGCCGCCGATGCCGATGGCCAGCGCCAGCGACCGCGACGATGCGTGAAGCCCGGAGATTTGCGCAGCGTGCGCAGCGCGAATCGCGACGTCCTGCACGGATGCTCTCAAGCGAGGGCAAGAGCCACATGTCGCGCGTCTGCTCCTTCAAGTGCGTGAGGTTGCCGAACCGACGCCGCGCCAGCGTCGCGCGCGCGCGGCGGCACGCCGCCGGCCCGCAGGTCCGGCCTCGCGCATCGCCAGGTGAAACGCGCACCTCGTCGTCCAGGTCGCGCTCGAGCCGCCGCCGCAGCAGAAGCGCTACGACCTGGTTCCGACGTCGAGCAGCTGATTGACCTAATGACTGTCAGCTCATGCCGTCTGCATGACGCGCGTGACCGCGGCGGCGACGCGCTTCCAGCACGAGGCCTCTTCTGTCGAGCTCGCGCCGCGCCGATGCTGTCAGGCGGTGCAGATCTTGGCGCGGCGGTTGTTGTCCGACGTGCCCCACGTCGCGCTCGCAGCAGCCCGCGGACCTCGAGCGCGGTGCAGCGCCGGGCAGAGCGCGCCTTCTCCACCGTCAGGACGTCGCGCGACGCCTCGCTGGATGAACTGCGCGATCGCGTAGCCGCGCATGTCGCCGCGGCTCAGGGCCTTCAGAATCATCATGTCGAGCGTGCCCGGCAGAAACTCTCCCGGGGGCTTCGCGCGTCTTCCCAGCAATCTACTTAGGGGACATCGTGCACTTGGACGGATGTCGATGTCGTAAACGGTGCACCGCGGGTACAGGGGTCAGGGGTAGGGTCAGGTAAGGTCGGGTGCACGCAGGTATGGCAGAGTTCTACCCAAGCAGACCTACCTGACCCACTCAGACCTAACCTGACTCGCGCATTACGGAGGGACCTCACGAGCAGCTCGGTCGCCTCGTGCACCGCGCGCAGCAGCGGCGCGTAGGCGACAACCGATCGACCGCGACGCGCGGCGAGGGCGCCGGTCCAGCCGGCGGTTCGCCGGACGGTGCCGGCGAGACCCGCGGTTCGATCGTCGAGCAGCCGGCGAACGCGCGACGCGATGGCCGCCGCTGCCCATCAGCGTGCAGATGGGTTCAGAGAGTCGGTGTCACTGGCGGCGTGAGCCTGGCGACCTTGAGCAGCGCCGACGCCGGCGGCACCGGGCGCGCGGATCGTTCGCTGGCTGCGCGATCGGCCCCATCCTCGGACGAGGCGGCCCATCGCCGCTCGAGCGCCTGCATCGACGCGCGTTGGCCGGCAGCACGTCGGGCACCGATCGCATCACGAGACGCTTGAGGTTGTCGCGCGCATGCGCGTGGCCGATTTCGTGCGCGACGGCGACCGCCAGTTCCTCGGGAGTGAGCGCGGCGATCAACTACGGGTGACCGAGCATCCGCGGCCGCGGCACGCCGACCAACGCCAGCGCCGGCGCCTCGGCATCGATCTCAAAGGCCGGATGGTCGGTGCCCGGGAAGCGACAGCGGGCGAGCGCTTCGCATCCAGGCGCGCGTCCGCCGGGCGGCGCTTCGCCACGCGGAGACGCCGCGCACCGACGCCGGCGGCAATGGCGAAACAGGTGACGAGGGCTCCCGCTGTGAGCAGCACGTCGAACCCTTCGATCACGTCGCGCGGCTCGTAGAGCTAGTACGACGGCAGGAAGATGCGGCGACGAAGGCCAGCGCGCCGCGACCGACGCGAAGATGCGCAGGCCGAACCACAGCGCGGCTGTTCGCCGTCGCGCGCCGGCGGCAAGCGGCCCGGCGAGCAGCGCGCACGACCAGGCCTCGCCGCGACGTTGAGCAGGCAAAACCACGCCAGGGCGAGCGTGAGGCCGCGCAGACGCAAACCAGCCCGGCGGCGGTCATTTCGACTTCTCGCGGTCGACGCTGCCGCTTCTCGCGCACCTGGACGCTCGAGCTCTCCGAGCAGCGCGCGATCGCGCTCGGTCACGGCATCGACGAGCGACGACAGCATCGGCAGCGGCTCGGTGTTGTCGCGGCTGAACAGGCTCTCCACGAGTTCGGCCGCCACCGCGCCCTCGAGCTCTTCGCGCGTGGCGGTGGCAGCGTAGCTAACGAACGCCCGGCCCACCTTGGTGGCGGCTGAGCAAGCCCTTCTTTGAACAGCCGGTCCATCGTCGTCATGACCGTCGTAGCGCGCGACCGGCGTCTGAGGTGCGTGTGCAGGCCAGGCGGACGTTCACGTCGCGATGCGTCCAGCAAATCGGACAGAATCTCTCCCGCTCCAGCGCGCCGAGGTTGTTGTGCAGCAAGCTTCGTGCGGTGACTTGGATCCCCAGAACAGGAACGGTCGGCGCATGATTCGAATTGAGAACTTATGAAGATAGAAGGTAGAAAGGACAGCCGAAGAGCATAGTCCGACTTCCTTCGCACTTCATCCGACTACCGACTACCGACTCCTAGTCCCACACCGGCCAAGCGGTGGGCCACCATGCTGGTGCAGCTCGCGATAGGCCGGGCGCTCGATCTTGAGCGTATCGATCAGCAGCTGCACGAATTCGCGATCGTCCTCCCGCGCCGCGCCGAAATCTCGAAAGCCCGCGCTTGAAGACGCCGAACGACGTCCGGTCGCGCCTGACCGCGAATCCGCTCGTTGACCGGTCGAGCAGCGTAGAGCGCCTGCTCCTGCGTTTCGTTCGCGCCGCGCGCTCGAGCACGCGCCAGCGGCCGCGAGGCGTCGACAGCAGCCGCAGCACGAGCTCCTGCATCGACGCTGCATCTCGCCCAGTCTGCGCCTCGAGCTGCGCGACGCGCGCGGCGAGATCCGGAGCTCGCCCATACGACGCTACCCCTCCGCCAGGGCCTTCCGGATTGCGGCTGCACGGTTTTTTCCGGTGCGGAACGCGACGATCTTCTCGCCGTTCTCGACCGTCTTCTCGATCGGCGCGAGGCTGATGCCGTTGATGACGAACTTGCCCGCCTTCATCCGTTCGGGCATGCGGACCCGCGTTCGGATCGTGCACGGCGATGATCGCGGAGATGTAGTAGTCGTCGTGCAGCCCTCCATCTTCTCGTGGATGCCGAGCGACTCCTGCTCGAACTGTCTCGACCTCCGGCGTAGTTGTAGTACTCGGGGACTGAAGATGCGCGCGCCGGCCGGATCGCCCTTCCACTTCGCGTTCAGCGCCGTCGGCCACCTCCTGCATCGGCCTGGATGTTGCCGCCGCTGTCGCCGCAGCATGAACGATGTTCTTGAAGCCCTGCGTCTTGAGGCTGACCGCCATGTCGGTCAGCACGGCGCTGATAGGTCTCGGGCGACAGCAAGCACCGTGCCCGGCGTGCGGACGCGCTCGGGGTTGCCCGGCTCGAGCGTGACGATCGGCGCGACGAGCGCGTTGCCCAGCGCCGCGCGATCGATTCGCCGGTGACGCGCAGCACGTTGTTGTGTTTGCCGGTCGTGAGATACGGACCGTTCTCTTCGATGCCGCCCGTCAGGATCAGCGCCGTCGTCTTCCCGGCCTTGATCAGGTCGCGGACCTCCAGCATCGTCAGGTCCTCGATCCAGACGCGAGTCGTGCATGTCGATCGGACGCGGCATGCCGAGGACGTCGACGCGCGGCTGCGCGTTGACGGATGCCGTAGGCCTGTGGCTGGTACAAAAGCGTGGGTCAGGTCAGCACCACGACACGAAGAGTACGAGTTTCATGCGCGCATTATGCTCCAGATTGCCGGGACGCGGCGCCACGGGTCCCATTAGAATGAATCGAGTTCGCGACGTCGATCATGGCTCTGACGGCTGGCACTCGCATCGGGCCAGGTATGACGCCGTTAATGCCGCTCGGGGCGGGCGGCATGGGCGAGGTGCATCGAGGCGTCGGAGGTACTCGCCGAATCTGGCCTGTCGCCATCAAGCTTCTTTCCGAGCGTTCCTTCCCGGATCTCGGCCGTGCCCGCCGGCGATTCCAGCGCGAAGCGCAAACAGCTTCGTCGCTGAACCATCCGCACATCCTCACGGTACGACGCCGGCGAGCTCGAGAACCACCAGTACCTCATGACGGAGTTCGTCGACTGCCAGCAACCTTCGAGGACCGGATGCGAAGCGTGAAGGAGGCACGCGCGTGGCGCCACGTGGTGGTGGCCGCTGCTCGGCGTGGGCCGACGGTTCTGGCCGCAGCCCAACGCCGCGGGCATCCTGCATCGCGATATCAAACCCGCCAACATTCTGGTAGGCGACCAACGGGGCACGCTGAAGCTGGCTGACTTTCGGCCTCGCGAAGGCCATCGAATCCTCGAGCGATCACGCCATGATCGGTCGTCAGACCGCCAGACACGGCGCGCGGGCTGGTGGTGGGGACGACCGCGCACATGTCGCCCGAGCAGGCCGCCGGGAAAAAGCCCGACGCACGCAGCGACATCTCTACGTTTGGCGTGCTGCCTCTACGAGAGGCGGTCGGCGGACACCGTCCCTTTGATCGGCCGGACGGGACCTCGAGGTCCCGCAGAAAAGCCATCCACGGCGCCCCGGCGCCGCTCCCGGCGGATCTGCCGCCGATGACCTTCGCCTGATCGTGGAGAAGGGGCGTGCTCGAGAACGCAGATCCCGCCGGATCGCTATCAATCGATGCGCGAGCTCGTCGTCGATCTGCGCCAGTGTGTGACGCGGCATCGGACGTCGGAACAGGCGCCGGTGGGCGGCCACGCCGGGCTACCGCGGGCGCCGTTGGCTTGAGCTGACGCCGCGGCCGCCGCTGTGGCGCTCTGTCGCGGCAGGCCCCCATCGGATCGTGGGCGACTCGTTCACGAACGCCGGTTGCCGACAATCCGCTGGCCGACGCGCGTTTACGCGCTTCACTCACTCCTGAAGGCACCGAACGGAGCGCGGCGCCTCGCCCGACGGGAAGTTCTGTCGCGTTTCCCGCGCCGATCGCGCGGGCCCGTTCGACGTGGCTGAGCCGGCCAAGTCGGGACAGGTCGATACGTCAATCTCACCAAGGCATCGATGACGAGTTCGGCACCGACACGCCGAGCGTGGGTTTCTCTGCGGACGGTTCCGAGATCTGGCTGAGCAGCGGTCCCGACAGCAGCCGTCGCCTTCGCTTGCTGCCCCCTGATGGGCGGACCTCCACGCTCGTTCCCGTGACCGATAAGGCCATCTCGGTCGCCTGGTCGCCCGATGGCAATCCGCATCGTCTACCACACTACGACGATGGGGATCCGATGCCCGTGGCGGACCGAACCGGCGCGAAATGTGCGGCAGATTCTCCCGCCGAAAGCGCCCGAACATCATCATTTTCCCGTCTGGGCATCGGATGGCCGCTGGATCTCACTACACGAGCGTGGCTGCCGGCGACCAAAGATGGGACGTCTGGCGCGTGGCGCCTGATGGTGGATCGCCCGAGCGGCTGACCGAACACAACGGCGACGTTGGGTTTCCGGCGCCCTTGGATCCGCACCGTCCTGCAGGGCGTAGCGCGCGGATCAGGACGGCTCTGGTCCCCGGCTGTTTGCGCTCGATCCCGAGCGAGATGCTCGCGGCGCGTGAGCTTCGGCGTCGAGCGGCGTCATCTCGATTGCCGCCACGCCCGACGGTCGTCGTGTCGTCGCGACGGTCGCGAACCTCGAGCGCCAGCCTGTGGAGCGCATCGATCCTGCCCGATCGTCCGGTCGACGCAGATTGACGTCAAACCGTTTGCACTGCCCGTTGCAGACGCGCGAGCGCGCCGCGGTTCGGGGCAGAACGCTGTTTTTTTCTGTCGTCGTCGGGCACCGGCGACGGGCTCTGGCGTTTCGAGAACGGGCAAGCGCTGGAAGTCTGGCGAAGTGAGCAACGGCGCGCTGCTGGTGCCGCCCGCCGTGTCTCGCTGACGGTCGCAGCGTGGCGATCGTCTTGCGGCGCGAGGGAAAACTCGGCCTGCAGCGGCTCGGCCGATGGCGCGCAGATGGATCCGCTGGCCGACTCGATCGACGTTCGCGGCACGGCGTCCTGGTCTCCCGATGAGCAATGGATTGTGATCGGCGGCAGCGATCCCAGGGGGCGCTGGCTTGCTTAAGATTCCCGCGAAGGGCGGCGAGCCCGTGCGCTTGACGAGTGGACCGTCGTTCAGCCCCCGCTCTGGTCGCCGGACGGCAGCGTCATCGCGTACGCCGGCGCCAACCTGTCGATGTTCGCACCGCTGCTCGCGGTTGGACCGGAGGGTACGCGCATCGACGTTCCCGCCATCGTATACGCCGCGAAGGGGAACGCGTGAGATTCCTGCCGAACCGGCGGGCGCTCAGTATCATGCAGGGCGCGGTGCGGAGCGCAGGATTTCTGGCTCCTCGACCTGAGACGAAGCAGACGCGTCAGCTCACGCGTCTGACCAACCGGGACACGATGCGGACGTTCGACATTACGCCGGACGGCACGCGGATCGTCTTCGATCGGCTGCGCGACAACGCCGACATCGTGCTGATCGACCGGGTGAAATAGCGGGTTCTACTTGCGGAGCAGCGCGGTCCAGTTCAGGACAGCATTCAACGTGCCGGCCTCGGCCTCGGGGTCGAGCATGACGAACACGAACTTTTTGCCGTCGACGGTCACATCGTAGTCCGCGAAGGCCTGCCGGCTGAACAGGCGCGCGGCGCGCTCACGTCGAATGCCGCGCCCGGCGACACGTCGACGCTCATGATGCGCGCGCCCCCTTCGACGGTAGAACAGCTCGCGGCCGTCGCCGCGCCACTTGGCGTTGCTGCTGCTTCGCGCGGAGACCTGCCGAGCGCGTCTGATCGTCCCGGAACGGCCGCACGCACACTTCTGCGCGCGCCCGGACTCGGTCGACGTGCGCGCTAGCCATCTGCCGTCAGGAGAGGGTGTCGCCCTCCAGAGTCCAGCGCCTTGCGTGCACGAGCGGCACCGGCGATCCGGTGCCGTCGATCGGCGCCATCATCACATCCCGTCCGGTGTCGGGCCCGCTGTCGCTGTAGATGACCATCCGTCCGTCGGGCGTGACAGGCAGTGGTCACTTGAACGTCCTTCGATGGGACGGTCACCATGCGCGCCTGCGGATCCGCTCGCGTCTCGCGCGTGAACATGTGGGGGCCGTTGCGATCACGGCCGAGCATACGATCGTCCTGCCGTCCGGCGACCAGGACAGGTCCGTTCTCCGACTGCTTCTCGCTCGTCAGCCGCGTATCGATGTTGCGCCGGAAATCGTGGATCCAGATGTCGTTCGTGCCGAGTTGCTGGTCGCGGACCGAGACCGCAAGCGCCCGCCCGTCCGGCGACAGCCGCACGGTGTTGTAGTCGCGCGGCGGGGCGATCGTCTCGCCCTCCCGCCCTTCCCGATCGACCCACACGAGCCGATTGGCCGGGGCGATCGCTTGATACAGGAGGAGGTTGGACCCACCAGCAGAGAACGCCGCGAACCCGGTGGACGCGAAGCCGACGACGAACTCGGCGAGCGTCACCGCGGATCCGCTCAGCTCGAGAACTGCCAGGATCGAAGGGTTGGGCGAGCAGTGCGCCGTCGCGCCGGAAGAGCAGGTGACCGCCCGCGTATTCCACCCGGGAGTTCACGCCTGGGAGTTCGGTCGTGTCGGCGGAGTCCAGGGCGCCGACAAACGCCTGCAGGTTCCCGTTCTCGCGCGCGACGACGTCACAAATAGTGACGGCCATCGGCAGGAATTGCGGCCAGCCGACGTTCGTCGTTGTGTCGCCGACGACGGTCGGCGATCCGCCGTCGGCGGAAATGCGCAGCAGCCCTCTCTGTTCCAGTCGTCGAAGAGGATGACCCCACCCGCATTCCACGTGCCGTTGTTTCCGGTGCCGCTGATCGCGCAGAGCGTTTCAGGTGGTCCGCCGTCCAGAACTTTCTTCTTCAGCTGACGGTCGGTGAAGAACCCGATCGACCGGCCGTCCGGCGACCAGAATGGCGACGATGCCCTCCCCGCGCCGGCGACCTCCTCAGCCGCGGCGTGGTTGAGCGCCTTGATCCACAGACGCCCGCCCGCGGTGAAGGCCACGCGTGTGCCGTCGGGCGATGGCGCGATGTACTGCGGCGGTGTCGTCGGTAGTGCAGGATGTTGGTGCCCGCCGGCGGGCGGATCTCGAACCGTACGAGTGGCGCGTGATACGGATTCACCACCGGAACGGCTGCGGCGATGCGGCTTGCGATCGCGCCGCCGAGGACGATGCCCAGGGATGCTGCCGCCGATGGTTCCGACCCACAGCGACGATCGGCGTGCGGGAACGGGCGGAGAGCGGCGCGGCTGCCGTGTCGCCCGGCTCATCCGGCGTCGTCACGGCGGCGAGCTGGCGCTTGACGTCGCGAATGCTTCTGCCAACGCTGCTCGCGATCCTTTTCGAGACACCCCGCGATCAAGCGCTCGAGTGCCGCCGGCGCCTTCCGGGTTGACGGCGCGCACTGACTGCGGTTTCTGCGTCAGCACCGCCGCGATGAGCGTCGCCGGCGCACGCGCTCGAAGGCGGCGCGGCGGCGGTGATCATTTCGTGGAGAATCGCGCCGAACGCCCAGACATCCACGCGCGAATCGGTGTCCAGCCCCTCGACCTGCTCAGGGCGCCATGTACCGCAGCGTGCCGAGGATCGTGCCCTGCGCGGTCATCGCCCGTGGCGCGACTGGCGTCGTCACGTCGGCCGGTCCGCCCGCGATACAGCGGGCTTCGCCAGTCCGAAATCGAGAAGCTTCACCCGTTCTTGGTCAGGGAACACATTGGCCGGCTTCAGATCGCGATGCGTGATCCCCGCGCCGTGCGCACGCACGAGCGCATCCGCGATCTCGCAGCCCGATCGCGATCGTCTCGTCGATGGGGATCGCTCGGACTAAAGCCTCGCGTTCCATCGGACCCTGGCGTTCCATCGGACCCTCGCGTTCCATCTGTCATGGGGGCTGGAGCGCGAGGCTACGAGCCGAGCGTCGAGCGCTTCCCCCTCGAGATACTCCATGACGAGATACTCGGTCGTCCCTCATGGCCGACGTCGTAGAGCGCGTGCAGATGTTGGGGTGGGTGAGCTGCGAGATCACGCGCGCTTCGCGCTCGAAGCGCGCGGCGACGTCGTCCTCCGCCAGTGCCGGCAGCAGCACCTTCAGTGCGACCAGACGACCGAGCGGGCGTCGCGCGCCTTGTAGACCTCGCCGAACCCGCCCCGCCCCGAGGACGCACTCGATTTCGTGCGGGCCGAGCGCGTGCCGGCCGAGCATCATCGGTTCACTGCGCCGATGGCGTATTCCTTCGGCGGCTCCGGCTCCCATCAGCCAGCGGACGAAGATAGTCCCAGCGCCGCCGCATCATGTAGTTCGATGCCGCGCCGTAGCCGTGGTTCGCGTTCGGGATCATCAGCAGATCGAAATCCTTGTTCGCCTTGATCAGCGCGTCGGCGACGAGCATCGTCTGATACGGCGGCACGTTGGTGTCCATCGTGCCGTGGGCGAGCAGCAGGTGGCCCTTCAGGTTCTTCGCGAAGTTCTGATTCGCTTCGGCGTCGTAGCTGTCGGTGCCGTCGGCGTTCTTGACGACGAGTCCCTGATAGCGCTCGCCCCAGTCGTCCTCGTTCTCGCGCTGATCGTGGTTGCCCGACTCCGGCGATGCCCGACCTTGAAGAAGTCCGGGAAGCGGAACATCGCGGTCGTCGTGGCGAATCCGCCGCCCGAGTGGCCCCAGATGCCGGCGCGTCGATGTCGATCCACGGATAACGCCGCGCCAGCTCCTTCATGCCGGCGATCTGATCGGGAATCGTGTTGTCGCGGCCCATCGCGCCGTAGTACGCGTCCTGGAACGCCTTCGATCGGCCTGGCGTGCCCATGCCGTCGATCGTGACGACGATGAAGCCGAGCTCGGCGAGCGCCTGGCGATCGCCGCGCGCCGCCGTGAAGGCGCGGCTGCCGGTGCTGCCGGTCTGCGGACCGGGATAGACGTTGTTGACGATCGGATACTTCTTCGACGGATCGAAGTTCGTGGGCCGGAACAGCAGGCCGTAGATGTCGGTCTTGCCGTCGTGCGCCGTCATCTTGATCGGCATCGGCGGCTTCCAGCCGGTCGGCGAGCAGCTTCGAGATGTCGGCCTTCTCGAGCGGGAGCACGGCGCGATCCGCTCTGCGTCGCGCAGCACCACGACGGGCGGCGCGTCGGGCTTCGAGTACGTGTCGACCAGGTAGCCGGCCCGACGGTGAAATCTGAATCGTGTGAGTCCCATCGTCCGGCGTCAGCGACACGGCGCGTGCCAGCCGTCGAGGCTGGCGCCGGTAGAAGTGCAGGAAGCTGACGGATCCTGTCCTGGTCTCGCGGCCGTTCGCGCCGAACCAGATGCGTGCGCGTCTTCTCGTCGACGCGCGCGATCTGCATCACCGGGCCTTCGCCGGTCGTGATCGGCGTGCTTCAGCCTGCCGGTCTGCAGATCGTAGAGATAGAGCTGTCCCCAGTTGTCGCGCTCCGAGTGCCAGACGACCTCGTTGGTCGCCCACAGCACGCGCCAGCCGGTGCGCGACTCGAACTGCGTCGCGACCGTTTCCTCGAACACGTCGCGCACCGCGCCGGTCGTAGTGTCGGCGACGCGCAGCGCGACGTGTTTGTGATCGCGCGACACCGACGCGAGCGCGAGACGCCGAGCCGTCCGGACTCCACGTTGTAGTCGTTCATGCTCGATGTCGTCGCCGAGCGTGGCGCGGTGGAAGTCCGGCGGCATCTTCAGCCGCGTGACGCGTGCCGTTGTCGACGTCGATGACGACGCGGTGGACCATCGCCATCGATCGGGATCGCCGGGCAGCGGGAACTTCGACACGCGCAGCGTCGGGATGTCCGACCGTCGGTGTTCACGAGGTACATCTCGCCGACGTTGCGCTCGTCCTGCTGCTGCGTGGCGATCTTCTTCGGGAGTCGGGCGACCACAGCAGGATCGCGCGGTCGCTGCTGCTCCAGCCGGCGTTGTCGGTGGCGTAGCCGAAATAGTTCGACGCCGTCGGTCGTCAGCCGCGTGCTCCTGGCCGGTGCGCCATGTCGCGGATCCAGAGGTTCCAGTCGCGCACGAACGCACCGCGCTTGCCGTCAGGCGACAGCGCGAGCGGTTTGGCGTCGGAAGACGTTGCCGGTGTGCGAGGAGCCGGTGCCGGAGGGCAGTCCGCCGTGCAGACGGTCCGGGTCTTCCTCGCCGGATCGACGAGGATCGTTTGCGTCGATCCGTCGGCGAGCGTCGTGCGTGCATGAAAAGCGATCGTCGGCCGTCCAATTCGCCGCGACGCTGCCGCCGACGACGAGGCCTGCGACGGCCGGCGCCAGGAACCGTTCGGCGCGCGCGTAGTCGGTAGGCGTCACGGTCGCCGGCTGCCGGTCCTGCGCGATCGCCGGAACGACGACCACACCGATGGAAATCCTGATGCAAACGGCTCGACGCATTCGGTGAGAATACAACCTCCGTCCCCTGGCAGGGGACGGAGGTTTGGCGGGGCGGAGGTTTGGCGCAGGCGATCCATCTCGAACACCTCGGCAAGCGTTACGGCCGCCTGACGGCGCTTCGCGATGTCTCGCTGGACGTCGACACGGGCGAGATCTTTGGCTTCCTCGGCCTCAACGGCGCGGGGAAGACGACGACCATTCGCATCCTGCTCGATCTCGTGAGGCCGACGACGGGTCGCGCGGCCGTGCTTTGGGGCGGATTGTCAGGCGCGCAGTCTCGACGTCCGCGCACGGATCGGCTATCTGCCCGGCGAGCCGGGCTTCTACGGAGACATGACCGGCGAGGCGACGCTCGACTTGCTCGGCCGCCTCGGCGGCAGCCGCGTCGATCCGGCGTGGCGGCGCGAGCTGCTGGATCGCCTCGAGCTCGCGGCGTCCGATCTGCGGCGCCGCACGCGCGAATACAGCACCGGCATGAAACGGAAGCTCGGGATCGTGCAGGCGTTCCAGGCCGACCCGCCGCTGCTCGTGCTCGACGAGCCGACCGAAGGGCTCGATCCGCTGATGCAGGAAGTGTTCTACGAGCTGGTGGCGGAGATGCGGCGGCGAGGACGGACGATCTTCATGTCGTCGCACGTGTTGCCGGAGGTCGAGCGCGTGTGCGACCGCATCGGACTGTTGCGCGACGGCGAGCTCGTGCTGCTTGCGACCGTTCAGGAAGTGCGCGGCCTGGCCGGCCGTCGCGTCCGCGTGTCGTTTCACGCCGACGTCGCGGCGCCGCCGTCGTTTCCGCCGGACTGCGAGGTCATCGGCGTGCAGCCGCGGCTGTGGGATCTGCGCGTGCGCGGCACGATGGCGCCGATCGTCGCACTGCTCACGGCGCTGCCAGTCGCCGATCTCGACGTCCAGATGCCGCACTTGGAAGAAGTGCTGCGGACCTACTACGCTCAACCTCCGTCCCCGGGGAAAAGGGGTCAGACCCCTTTGACGCCAGCCCCCAAAAGGGGTCTGACCCTTTTCCAGAGGACGGACGTCATGATCCGCGCCACGACGGTCCTGGCGTTGCACTCCACTACAGCGCGTGCGCGTCGTGGCGATCGCCATGGGCGCCGTGCTCGTCGGCTTTCAGTTCCTGCTCACACAGGTCGCCGTCGTCCTCGATCGTAACCAGGCGTTCGGCCCGCTGGCGACGATGCTGCCGGATTTCATGCGCGAGATGGCCGGGCCCTCGATGCTCGCGTTCATGTCGTTCAGCGGGATCGTGGCGCTCGGCTTCTTTCATCCCATCGTGCTTTCGTCGCTGCTCGGGCTGGCGATCGCCATCGGGACCGAGCCGGCGGGTGAAGTGGAGACGCGCTTCGACGATTTGACGCTGACTCGACCCGTCCCCGCGCCGCCGTCATCGCGCGCACCGTCGTCGTGATGGCCATCGTGGTGGGCGCGATCGTCACGTTGATGGCAATCGGATCGTGGACCGGTCTCACCTGCTGCACGCCGGCAACCGTCCAGCGGCCGTCGATCGGTCTGTTGCGATCGCTCGCGCTGGGTCTTGGCGCGATCGTGCGGTGCTGGGGCGGTCTCGCGCTCGCCGCCGCGTCGGCGGTGCGCCGCCGCGCCGTGGCGGCGGGCCTGACCGGCATCGCGGCGCTCGTGGCCTACCTCGTCGACTATCTCGGGCGCGTCTGGGATCCTTTGAGCCACATCAGCCCGCTGTCGCCGTTTCACTATTTCGAACCGATGACGCTCATCACCGGCGCGCCCCTGAACCTGACGCACCTCGCGATTCTCTTGGCACGGGCGCGGCGGGCGCGATTGCGGCGCACGTCATCTTTGGCCGCCGGGATCTCTGACTTCACGCGGTGATCGATGTGGCACGCTCAGAAACTGTTGAGGTAGAATTCCGCCGCGATGCGTCGCTGACGAGCGTCGTGCGCTTGCACGCCCACCGTGCCGGAGCTGTGATCTACCGCAGCGAGGTGCGCAGCTCCAGCTCCTCGCTGGGAATTCTCGCCGAGTACATTCTGACCTCGTAGGTGCTGCCGGCTTTCACCGCGACGGTGACGCTGATCCCCTGACCCCGGGCCAATGTCCCAGGAGTCTCCGCCCGGCACGACATACATCTCAGTGGTCGCGATGAACGTGTCTGTTTCCGACACCGATGTGAGCACGGCCTGCAATGTCCCGTCGCCGGGAACGGTGACGTTGCACGAGCGACAACGGCCGCCGCCGCCGACGCACGAACGGTCATCCACGGTGATCGAGAAGCGGACGACTTCGCCGATCGCCATCGAGGGGAACGCTGGATTGGGCGGGGTGCGGGCTGCGGCGCGGGCGCGGGCTCGGCGCCGTCGGCGTCGGCCCCGCCGGCGGACCAGCATCGTCGCCACACGCGGGGAGCGCCAACATTCCGCCGATCATCGACGCGACGACGTGGTATCGCAGGCCTCGGATGCTCATGTGTCCAACATGGACTCATGGCGCTACCGAGTCTTCGGCAAGTTCTGGGGATCTTCCGGGTTTTGCGCGCCGGCGGAATCGTCAACGATGGGGCTTGATCGGCGTGCCTTTCCATCGTGACTGTGACCGCCTTCAATGAGCCTGAACACAGGCGCGCGTCTTGGACCCTACGAAATCGTCGGGCGCATCGGCGCGGGCGGCATGGGCGAAGTGCATACAGGCGTGGGACACGCGCCTCGATCGCACCGTCGCCATCAAGGTCCTGCCGTTCGAGTTCGCAACCGACCCCGACCGCCGGGAGCGTTTTGAACGCGAGGCCCGCGCGGTCGCAGCCTTGAATCATCCGCATATCTGCAATCTCCACGACATCGGGGACGCGCCGGAATCCGGAGTCGGCGAGCGTCCGATGCGGAGCCGCTTCGCTTTCTGGTCATGGAGTACCTGGAAGGGCAGACGGTCGTCCGATCGACTGATTCGGGGCGCACTGCCACCGGCGGACGTCCTGCGCTACGCGATCGAACTGGCTGACGCGCTCGATCACGCGCACCGTCGCGGCCTGGTCCATCGGGATCTCAAACCGGGCAACATCATGCTGACCAAGAGCGGCACCAAGCTGCTCGATTTCGGGCTCGCGGCTGCAGCCGCCGTCCGACCTGTCTCGGCGTTGTCGACGATGTCGCACGGGGCCGAACGCCGCTCACGGCAGCCGGCGCGGTGCTCGGAACCTATCCGTACATGTCGCCAGAGCAGCTGAGCGGCCGCGACGCCGACGCGCGCAGCGACATCTTCGCCTTCGGCGCGGTCCTCTACGAAATGGCGACCGGCCGGCGCGCGTTCGACGGACGAACCTCGGCGACCGTCGTCGGTGCGGTTCTTCCACACGGATCCGCCGCCCGTCTCCTCCGTTCAGCCGCTCGCGCCGCCGGCGTTGGATCGTCTCGTCTCGCGGTGCCTGGCGAAAGACCCCGACGATCGCTGGCAGACCGCGCGCGATCTGATGCTGGAGCTGAAGTGGGTTGCCGAGCACGAGCAGGCCGCTGCGGCGCCGCGAATCTCCGCGCGGACCGAGGCACACGAATTCTGGGAGTATCCGTCGCCTTCGCGGTGCTCGCAGTCGCCGCGGCATTGTTCAGCGTCGCATACGTGCGTCGTCCGTCGGTTGATTCTCCTCTGGTCCAGTTGTCGTTCGTGCCGCCCGACGGGTCGACGCTGGGCCGACTATGGAACCGGCGGCCTGCCGACGATTTCGCCCGATGGCCGGAGGCTGGTGTTCGTCGCAACAGCCGCTGATGGCCAGCGGCTGCTGCTGGGTCCGTGCACTCGACGCGCTCACCGCACAAAGCCTTCGGGGACCGACGGCGCAGAAAATCCGTTCTGGTCCGCAGACGGCACATTCATCGGGCTTCGCGGCCCAGCGGAAACTGCGGAAGATTCACGTCTCGGGTGCATCGCTCCAAACGCTGTGCGACGCCGCAGCCGCGCGAGCGGCACGTGGAGCCACGACGGGACCATTTGTCTTTTCCGCCAACGCCGGACATCAGCTCTATCGGGTCGGTGCGGGCGGTGGACCGGCGACGTCAATCGCCGCCGACGGAAAAAACGAGGAGCGATACTGGCCATCCCTTCGCCCGACGGCCGCCATTACCTTCTATCGTGGGCGGCCGCAACAACATGGGATGTTCGTTGCCGCGCTCGACTCACCCGACACAAACCTGTTGCTCGACGGCTACATGAGTGCCGCCTATTCGTTCGGGGCACTCGTGGGTCTCAAGGGCTCGTCTCCCGGATCGCCATTCGGCACCCTGTTCGCCCATCGCTTCGACGTCGACGCAGCCATGCAAACGACCGGCGATCCGATCGCGGTTGCGGGAGCGCGTGGCCTACAGAGGAGCCTCGCGCGGGCGGCCGTTTCCGTGTCGACCGGCGGATACGCTCAGTCACGGGACAGTCAGCAGTCCCACCACCAAGTTGATCTGGTTCCGATCGAAGCGGCAAACAGCTTCGGACGATAGGGGGATCTGTCCTCTACAATCTCGCCCGCTCTCTCCAGACGAAAAGACTCGTGGCCGCTGAACGGTTCGATCCAGAGGCCCAGTCCGAAGACCTGTGGCTGATCGACGTCGCCTCGCGATGTGCCGTCCCGATTTACGTCCTATCCGGAATTCGAGACACGGCGCCGGTCTGGTGCGCCGGATGGCACCCGCATCGCGTTCCACCGCCCCGAGGACACTCCGCCGAACCTACTCAAAAACGTTGAGCGGCGCGGGTGGCGAGGAGCTGCTCCTGAAATCGATCTTCAACAAGAGGCCGACCGATTGGTCGCGCGACGGCCGGTTCATCGCCTTTTCGACGCTGGATCCGAACACGCAATGGGATGTGTGGGTTCTGCCGATGTCCGACCGCAGCGACCGACAGCCCACGCCGTTTCTTCGCACCAATTTCAACGAAGCCTTCGGTCAATTCTCTCCGGACGGACGCTGGCTCGCGTATGTATCCGACGAGTCTGGAACGAACGAAGTGTACGTGCGGATGTTTCCCGACGGGCGGATCGAGTGCAGCGGTTGTCAGCAAACGGAGGAAACGCGCCGCGATGGCGTAGCGACGGCAAAGAGCTGTTTTATCTCGCCCCAGACGGCAGCGCTGATGATGGTGAGCGTGTCGGCAGCGGTGCCGCTTCGAGGTCGGCGCGCCGGTCGTGCTGTTCAAGACTCGGATCTTGGGTTTCGGTGCCGGCGTCGACAATTGGGGCTTCAACGAGAACGCTCGTCGTTCACGCGACGGCGCAGCGGTTCCTGATCAACACGATCTCGGACGAGCAGCGCCGTCGCGGCGACCGTCGTCCTGAACTGGCCGGTCGCGCTGCGCCGCTGACGAATCAGAAGTCCAGGCGAACCCCTAGCTGTATTCTCGCGCGGACTTGCCGCATCTGTGGGCCTGCCGAAGGTCGGGTTCCGGCCATACGCCGTCGTATCCCGTCCAATTACGCCGGTTCGCGAGGTTGAACGACTCGGCGATCAGTTCGATCCGTCGTGTGCCGGCTCGCAGGGCCTTGGCGACGCGGACGTCGATTTGCCAGAAACTGCTACCCCTCGCCGAGTTGCGCGACACTCGTGGCGGCCGGTCGGTGAGTATGTGTCCAGGTTGTCATCAGTGCCTGTCGTGACGTTGTATGGCAGCGCGCTGAGCCCCGTCGCAATCGCATCGTGACGCGCACGCCGCGTCCGAGATCGACGTCCGCGCTCGCGGCCAGCCGATGCCGGGCGTCGCTCGAAGCTGGGGCCCCAATCGACGGCGTAATAGCGTTGGTCCTGCGGGATGAAGTCCCAGTCTTCCGCATCGCGCTCGGCGCGCGACAAAGTATAGGCGACCCCGTAGGCGTGTCGCCGCGAAGTCTGCTTCTCCGAAGGCCGACGTGCAGTGCGCGGTAGAGGGACCGGCCTTCGGTCTCGCGTACCGTGATCTCCTGGAAGGTCGGGTCGGGCCGTCCGCGCAGCCGATCGTCGAGATTCGGTAATTGGCGTCCCGCGTGCGGATCAGATTGCGCCCGCGCGCCCATACCGCATCGGCCGCCAACGCCCACGGCCCCCGGAGATGGCGGACGCCGACGCTGGCCTGTTCGGTGATACGGAGTCCTGATGGAATCGGCGAACCGTCGTCCATTCGGGGCGGCGCCGACCGCCGGTCCGGTTCGATTCGGATTCGGCCCAAACGGGTCAGGATATCCCGGATCGACCACTTGGAGGCGAGCGACTTGATTACTCCGGATACGTGTTGACGAGCGCCTGAAACAACGACCGCATCGTAGTAGATGCCGTAGCCGCCGCGGATTGACGTGCGGCCATCGCGCGACGGATTGAAGGCGACGCCGATTCGCGGCGCGACGTTGTCGTCGTGTCGTGCGCGGCGCCGATCGCGTCTTCGAGGTCCCATCGCACGCCGAGGTTCAAGGTCAGGCGCGGCGCCGGCTTCCAGTGATCCTGTAGGAAGACCGCGCACCGCGTGCCGAGATCGTAAAGCGGGTCGCCGCTGTTGCGCCGATACAGCCTCGGGTAGGTCGTGCGATTGTCCGGGTCGAATGGACGATTGCCGCCGGTTCCACCGAATGTGAAAGCGCCGTCGAATCCTGCGGGTTGGAATCCGTTGATGTCGATTGCCGAAACGTCGACGCCGCCTTTGAATCCGTGGTCGCCCAGCCTGTCGGCCACGACGTACGACAGCGTCGTCCGTGAACTGCCAGCGCCGCTCGGTGCTTCGCTCCGGCGCCACGTCGGACTTGCCCAGCAGGATCCCTGGACGATTCTCGCTCACGCATCCAGGACAGTAATTGTCCACGTTCGCGTCGATGGATCCGGTGCGCAAACTGAATCCGGAATCTCGTTGAAGGCGCTGGATCCGACGACGTGTTGATCGATGACGGCGAGGTCGAGGTTGCCGGTCGTCCGATCGCTGCCGGCGCTCGGGCGCGACGAAACCTGCCGGCAGCCGTTCGACCGCCTGGTTGGTCGACCGGCCGCTGATCGAGCGCGCGCGCAGGACAGGCGTCGTTGCGCGCCCCCACGGCGACATCGCTCCGAGCGAAGGTCTGCGGGTTGCTGAACCGCACCGGGAGGTTCGTCGGCGCATTCGACCGAAACAGCCGCAGAACGGAAGATGTGACGATGCTCTCGCTCGCACGCCTGGCGAGCTCCATTGAGCCGAAGAAGAATGCGCGATTGCGCACCGCCGGACCCGCCGAAGAATCCTCCGCCCACGGTTCGTTGCGCCAACGTTGTCTTTTCGCCCGGCGGCTCCGTCAACGCCGCCGCGGCGTTCGGTCGCGTCCCACGCATCGTCGCGGTGGTAGTAGAAGACGCGCCCCTCGAACGTGTTCGTCCCGGATCGCGTCAGCACGCTGATCACGGCGCCGGCGGCATGGCCGTATTCGGCGCTGAAGTTGTTCGACAGCGTCACGAACTCCTTCACGCTGTCGAGCGACACGCCGCCGCGGACGCCCGAGCCGAGGTGCGCATCAGAGGCTGAGCCCATCGACGACGAACGTATTGTTGCGGCCGATCTGCCCGGCGGAGACGATACCCGGCTCGGCCCCGCGACTGGTGCTAGTAGTTGCCCAGGATGCCTGGCGTCAGAAGGGCGAGGTTCGTGAAGTCGCGCGCGGCGACGGGCAGCTCGTCGATCTCTCTCGTGGTGACGGTCCGGCCCAGGACGGTCCTGGAGATCGCCGTCGTGATTGCTGGCGCCGTCACGGTTGTCTGTTGCGTGACGCCGGCGATTCTCAGAATGACGTCTCGCTCCGCCTCCGCGCTGATGCTCAACTGGAGACCCGCGTGGACGTCGGTGACAAAGCCCTCGAGCGTGACCTGCATGTCGTATCGTCCTGGAGTCAAGCCCGCGACGCGGTAGTTGCCGGTCGCGTCGGAGACGGCGGTTCGACCCTGACCGGTCTCTGTGTTCGTGATTCTGATCGATGCGCCGGGAACCACGGCGTGCTGCTCGTTCGTACCGTGCCCTGGACGCTCGCGAGCGTCGACTGCGCGTCGGCCGCGACCGCCGCGAATACTGCGGTCAGCAGCGTGGCGCACGCGATTGAAATAGTCTGTCGCATCGGCGGCCTCCGGGAACGCGGTCGAATCGGCTCACCAGTCGTCTACTATGAAGGGCGGATCGGCTGAAGTCCTGGCGGATTCCTGGGAAAGTTCCGGTCGATGAGGGAAGGTGATGCAGGTGCAGTTCGGCGACTTCACACTGGACACCGAGAGCCGCCAACTGCGGCCATCGGCGCGGACGGAACGGCACCTGTCTCCGAAGGGGATTCGATTTGCTTCGCTTGCTCATTGACAACCGACCGCGGGCTCTTTCAAAAGAAGAGCTGCATACGCGCCTATGCAGCCGTCCACGTTCGTGTCCGACGCCACGCTGAGCAGTCTGGTGGCGGAAGTGCGCGAGGCGCTGGGCGAAAAGGCGAAGGACGGACTCTTGGTCCGCACGGTGCACCGCTTCGGCTACGCGTTTGCGGGCACGGCTACCGAGCTGGGCCCGCGCCCGCGGACACGGGCGGACAAAGCGCGCTGTTGGGTCGTCTGGGAGTTCGGACAGGTGGCACTGGCTGACGGGGAACATCTTCTCGGGCGTGACAGCGATGTCGCCGTGTGGCTCGAGTCGCCGACGATTTCGCGGCATCATCGCGCGCATCCGCGTGTCGGACGACAGCGCCACGATCGAAGATTTGGGCAGCAAGAACGGCACCTATCTGCGCGGCGAACGTCTCGCCGAGCCGTCGGCGCTGCAGGACGGCGACGAGATCCGTCTCCGGCTCCGGTCCCGATCACGATCCGTCTCTGTGAAGACCCTCGGATCGACCGTCACGCAGACCTCCCGTTAGAAAAGCCGGAAGATTCCCAAGAACTTTCCAACGACTCCGGCACTCCAGGCTCGCGATACTCATCACCACGTTCGAACTGTCGCCATGCGTCATTTGCCTCAACGCCGCGGTCTTTTTATCGGCGCCACCGGTGCGTGCATCCGTCGTCCGGCGAGAGTCCGCGGCAGGCTTCGTGCCTCGCCGCAACGACGTCCGGGGATCGTGCGCGGGATCGATCGCGGCGCGACGTGCGCATTCCTGGGATTCCATTCGCGGCTCCGCCCATCGGCGAGTGGCGTTGGCGACCGCCGCAACCCGTCCGCCCGTGGACGACGCCGCTGGACGCGTCTCAGGATCCGCCGGCATGTCCCTCGATCAGTCCGCCAGGGCTCGGCCAGAACCCGCGGGAGTGAAGACTGTCTGAGACTGAACATCTGGGCCCCGGATCCGCTGCCCGCCGCGCCGGCGCCGGTCATCGTGTGGCTGCATGCGGGCGCATTCGTCGCCGGCTCCGCCAACATGCCGGCCAGCAACGGCCAGGCGCTGGCCGAGCGTACGGGAGCCATCATCGTCGCCTCCAACTATCGGGTTGGCCCGCTCGGTTTCCTCGGCCATCGCGCGCTGACCGCTGAAAGCCCCTCCTACGCATCGTCGGGCAACTACGGCTTCCTCGATCAGCGAGCCGCGCTGTCGTGGGTGCAGGCCAACATCGCTGCCTTCGGCGGCAATCCCGACAACGTGACCATTGCCGGGCAATCGGCTGGCGCGCACAGCGTGAGCCTCCATGTCGTCTCGCCGAAGAGCGCCGGATACTTCGGCCGCGCGATCATGCAGAGTGGGTTCGCTTCGACGCGCTGGAGAACGCTGGCCGACGCCGAGTCGCAGGGCAACGAATTCGCGGCGGCGGTGGGATGCACCGACGCGCCACACGTGCTCTCGTGCCTGCGCGCGAAGACGGAAGCGGAGGTCCTGCTCGCGCTCCTCCGGGCAGCAGGCGTTCGTTGAGGACGGGTCGCGCGCAATGGGGCCCGGTTGTCGATGGCGTGGACATTCCAGATCAGCCGCGTCGGTTGTCACGAGCGAGGAGCCTTCGCTCGTGTGCCGATGATCGTCGGCACGACGAGAGACGAGGGATGGGATTACGTCGACAGAAGTTTTCCGGCCGGCCTCAGCGCGGCTGTGTACGCGGCGACGGTAGAAGGCGAGTTCGGGAGCGACGACGTGTCGAGGCATCCTGGCGATGTATCCAGCCTCCGGGTTCGAATCGCCCAAACATGCGCTCGCACGACTGACCGGTGACGTGGAAGCGGTCTGCGAGGCGCGCAGAATCGCGCGTCTGGTCGACGGCATGGGAACGAGCGTCTACCTCTATACGTTCGAACGCGCCTCGGTCGCGGCCAGCCGGAATGTCGTCGTCCACGGCCGTGATACCGGCTTCGTGTTCGGCAACGGATTGGGCCACGATCGCCGAGATGTTGTGCTGTCCGCGGCCATGAGCGCGTACTGGTCGCGCTTTGCGGCGACCGGTGATCCAAACGGCGACCTTTCGACGCCGACCGAATGGCCCGCTTCCTGGCATCGACGTCTGCACACGGGCGGCGGTGAGCATCTCGTGTTGGACTCGCCGATCCGAGTTGATCGTTCGCTGCGCGAAAGCCTGCGACTTTTGGGAACCCTTCTTTTTCAGTTCTGCGGTCGGATCGGTCCCGGCGCAGAATAAGTTCTGACGCGCCTGACTTCTCCAAAGGCGGCCCGCGGTCGTAACGCAGCGCTGCGAGCGCTGTCCCGGAGAACTAATCCCGCAGAAATTGATCACGTTCAAGCGGTTCGACGACTTGACGCTGACGCGGCCCGTGCTGCGCGGCGCCGTCATCTGTGAAAGGCCACAGGGTCCAGCGACGGAAACAGCGCACGTTCAAAGCCAGAGAATCCCACGGTCCTCCGCATGACTCCGGGGCGTCGCATCGCCATACTCGGTCTCGACGACTGAATGCATGGAGGGATGCGATGAAAACCCCGAAAACGAAGACGAAGGATTTGACACCGAAGGCGCCCGCCAGGGTGAAGGGCGGAGGACGACTGGTCAACGACAACATCCACGCTCGTGCGCGGCGCGAAGCCGACGGGAGGAAAGAAGGATCTCTCGCCCAAGTCGTCGAGCGGCGTCAAGGGCGGAGGGAAGCGGCTCAACGACAACATCACGCTCGTGCGCGCTCGTCCAGGTGGGAACAGGTTCATCCCCTGTGTTAGTGACTGAAAGAAGGAGCCATGAAGGCGCGATTCACCTGCGTCCTCGCACTCGTGGCGTCGGCGTGCAACACTCGCGTGTCCACGTTCCCCAGCCCGATTCCACCACCAATCACTCTGCCGCCCGTCACAGAGCAACGCCGTTTCTGGACTGGTGACGTCCGCCGGCAGCATCCGGTGGCAGGCGCGAGGGTCTTTCTCCTGGACGAATCGGGAGCGGCTGTTCCGGACGTGTCTGCGGTCACCGACGCCAATGGTCACTACCGCATTGAGCGATTAGCCAAGTCGCCCTTTTTGGAAACGCTGGTCGGCGCATCGGCTTCACCGTTCTTCGCCGACCACGCGTGGGTGTTTCTCTTGCCCGAGACGCGCGCCTCGACTTCACGCTCGATGCGTTGACGTTCATCGTCCTGGGCGACACGATTCGCGCACGCATCTCCGACACCATGTGCGCGGGCCTCGGTTACGCCGGGAAGCGGCTCCCCATGTCAGCGGTTTGCCCTGACGGTGCCGATGTCCGGAACGTTGACGATGACGCTGGCTGCTGCCAACTTCGCGTTCGACTTCGACGTCGCGAGACCCGACGGCACCTCTTGCCGTGTACCGGGCCCTGACTGCCTCGCCCGCCCGCGTGGATCTTCTCGTCGAAGCCGGGGTCACGTATCGGATACGTGTTGTTCGCGTGGGAGGCGGGTCGGAGTTCGAGTTGACGACCGCCTTGCGCTGACCCATTCGCAGTCGTAAGCCTGAGGATGCTCTGGGTTTTCGTGGCCAGAGCGCCACGTCGCGTCTCGGAGATCTGCGTAAGATAGGGCAGGTATCAGCGCGATGGCCCTCTCCGCAGGTGCGCGGCTCGGCCCGCATGAAGTCCTGTCGCTCGTCGGCGTCGGCGGGATGGGCGAGGTCTACAAGGGGCGCGACACACGACTCGATCGCACGGTCGCGATCAAGCTGCTGCCCGCCGAGGTCGCCGAACGCCCGGATCGACGCGCGCGGTTCGAAGTCGAAGCGCGCGCCATCTCCTCGCTGAATCATCCCCACATCTGCACGCTGTTCGACGTCGGCGACGCGGACGGGCGCCCGTATCTCGTCATGGAGTACTGCCCGGCGAGACGCTGGACGATCGCCTTACGCGCGGCGCGTTGCCGGAGCCGGACGTTGTGCGTTGTGCGCTGCAAATCGCCGACGCGCTCTCGCGCACGCGCACCGCGCCCACATCGTGCACCGCGATCTCAAACCAAGCAATGTGATGCTCACGGCGTCGGGCGCCAAGCTCCTCGACTTTGGTCTCGCGGCGGCGGCCCGCGCTCGAACCGGCTGGCGCGGGCATGTCGACGCTCACCGTCGATCAGCGGAAGCTGACCGCGGAGGGCACGATTCTGGGAACGTTCCAGTCATGGCGCCCGGAACAGCTCGAAGGCAAGGAAGCCGACGCGCGGACGGACATCTTCGCGTTCGGCATGCTCGTCTACGAGATGGCGACGGGGAAGAAGGCGTTCGAAGGTGCCAGCCAGGCCAGCCTGATCGCGTCGATCCTGACCGCGCAGCCGCCGGCCATCTCTTCGACCCAGACGAGCGACGGGCTGCCGCCCGCCATCGATCACGTCGTGGAGCGGTGCCTCGCGAAGAATCCCGATGATCGGTGGCAGACGGCGCGCGATCTCAAATTGGAGTTGGAGTGGCTCGCCGGCGGCAGCGGGCAGGCGGCGCGTGGACCCGCGATCGCGCGGGCGCCCGACGCTCGCGGCTGTGGACGTGGGTGGCCGGGGCGCTCGCGGCGATGGTCGCCTTCGGCGCCGGCGCCCTGCTTCCACGGCTGCGACCGACCGCCGACGCGGAAGTCACGCGCTTTGTGATCGCGCCGCCGGCCGGCTCCTAGCATCGGCGGAGCCGAGCAACGGACGCGTCTCGCGATTTCGCCGGACGGCCGCCAAGTCGCCTACGTGGCGGATGCCGGGCGCCCGCAGATCTGGGTGCGGCCGCTCGACAGCGTCGCCAGTCGTCCGCTGCCCGGCACCGAGGGTGGTGTCTCTCCGTTCTGGTCGCCCGACAGCAAGTCGGTCGGGTTCGCTGCCCCCGACAGCGGCGAGATCAAGAAGGTCGCGGTGGCGGGTGGACCGACACGGACGATCGCCGCGGCGCAAGTCGAGACGCCTCCCGACTGGGGCGCCGACGGCACGATCCTGCTACTGGTTTTCCTTGACGGCATTTTCCGGGTATCGGCCGACGGCGGCAAGCCGACGCGCGTCACGTCGCTGGACAAGTCGCGCCAGGAGCTCAACCACTTCTGGCCGAGTTTCTTGCCCGACGGTAAGCATTTCTTGTATCTCGCGACCGCGAACGACAGCCCGACGTCGAAGGCGGCGCCGAGCCTGCACGTGGCGGCGCTCGACGGATCCGGGCGGGTCCCGCTGCCGGGCATCCATTCCAGAACGATGTATGCGGCGCCCGGGTATTTGCTGTTCGTCGAAGAAGGCGCGCTGCTGGCGCAGCGGTTCGACCTGGCGAGCCTGCAGCTTGTCGGCGAAGCCGTTCCAATCGCGAACGGCGTCTCGTCATTTCGCCCGATCGGGTCCGCGAGCTTCGCGGTGTCGATGGGCTCGCTCGTATACCTGGGGACCGGTGACGAGTATCAGATGGTGTGGTACGACCGGAACGGCACGCGGACCGACACCGGTTGGGAGAAGCAGACGTATGGCAGCCCGCGGATCTCGCCGGACGGACAGCGGGTGCTGGTCGACATCTACGATCCCCACAACGGCGAGGCCGATCTCTGGATCTACGACCTCGCGCGAAACGTGCCCGGGCGCTTTACAGCGGATCGGCCGAGCGACCGGAACGGCGTCTGGTCGCCCGATGCGAGCAGAATCCTCTACACGACCGAACGCGGCGGCTCGCCGAATCTGTTCACGAAAGCCTTCGACGGCAGCGGCGAGATCACGCCGATGGTCGTTCATCGCGGCCCTATTTTCGGCGAGGACTGGTCATCCGATGGCCGCTGGATCGCGTAAATCGTCAATTCGCCGACGACAGCCCAGGATCTGTGGCTCAAGCCCGTCGCTGTAGACGCGCGAGAGCGACCGTTCCTCGCCACAAGGTTCCACGAAAAGGGCGCGAGATTCTCACCAGACGGCAAGTGGATGGCGTTCGTCTCCGACGAAGCCAACGCGAAGTATGAAGTCTACGTCGCGCCGGTTGAACAACCGGAGCCAGCGGCGCCAGATTTCGATCGGCGGGGCACGAGCCCCGGTGGCGTGGGAACGGGAAGGAACTGTTCTACGCGTCGCTCGACAACCAGTCGATCATGTCGGTAGCAATCGAATCGCTTTCGCCGTTCAGAGTCGGCACGCCGACCCGTCTCTTCAGCGTCTCCAGCGCTGCGATCGTGTCCGGCTCGCCCATGGCGCGCGACGTGACTAGCGAGCGACGTACGATGTGACACACGACGGTCAGCGATTCCTCGTGAGCGAGCCGTACGGCGAACCGTTGTCCTCGCGCATCAACGTCGTGCTGAACTGGAAAGCGGCGCTGAAGCCGTAGCGCTCACGATTCGGTCCACGTCGCGGTCCGCGACCCGGACGCCATTCGAAAGTGAACGACGACCGATCCGACGCGGATTTCATCGCCATCGCTCAACGGTGCCCGGCAACGAGATCTGTGTTCCCCGCAAAAACGTGCCGTTCTTGCTGCCGAGATCGTCGAGGATGGCGCTGCCACCTGACACGACGATGCGCGCGTGCCGCCGCGACACGGTTGGCGAATCGATCCGAACGCCGCCCTCGTCTTCGTCGCGCCCGAGGATGTTCTCGCCGATGCGCAGCGGAACGCGCCCCCATCCTTGATCAACCAGCAGAACGTCGAGCCGGCCGCCGACGCTGTCGCCGGGGCGGCCGGGTCGGCCGGACCACAAAACGCATAACCCACCCGCTGTGCGGTCCGGATGAAACGCGGTGCGCGCGCGCTGTCGCTCAGCGCCTCTCTGATCTCCGCGACCAGGCTCGCCAGGTTGCTCTCCGAGACGAACGTATCCGGCCAGAGATGTCGCTGCAGTTCGTGCTTCGTCAGCACACGCGGGCGCGCATCGATCAGCGCCTTCAACAGATCGAACGCTTTTGGCGAGAGATGGATGTCGTTCTGGCCGCGCAGCAACTGGCGGCTGTCGTCGTCGAATGTGAATCCGCCGAGCGCGAGCCTCACGCGCTCATATTACTCGCGCGGCTGAACGCGTGACGCGAAACTAGAACACGATCCTGGCCCCCACTGCAGTTGCCGCGCATCGCGGGCGCCCCTCGCTCCAGAAATTGTGCCGAGCTCATGTTTCGGATGACGACGACGGGGTTGTCATTGACCTCGTTCGTCAGGTTGAACGCCTCGAGCAGCAGGTCGATGCGGCGCCCGGCGCCGGCCTGAAGGGACTTGGTCAGACGGAGATCGAGGCGTGCGATACGGATCGAGCCGCAGCAATCGCGGATCGATCGCCGGCAGTGGCGTCGGCAGGCTCGCGCGGAAGGCATTGATCAGTCCGAGTGCTGCCTCGTGGTCTGCCCGTCCGACCGTGATCGGAAGGCCCGCGGGACGGTCGCCGGTCGTGGAGCCGTCACCGTCGAAATCCGTCCCGGTTTGCACCGGCATCGGCGAGCCACTAATCAGCTTGAGGATGGCGGAGAGCTGCAACCGGCGGGGCAGCGCCACGGTTGCCGCGGCGGTGAGATTGTGGCGTTGATCGCTGGGGCTGTACCCGCGCTCCTGCGGTGTGCGCTGTGTCCCCCGTTGGTTGAGGAAGAAATCGACGCCGTCAAATAGGTGCGCGACAGTGTATGCGAAGCTGGACGTTCACGATGCCGGCAAGCCGTGTTCGCAATTGCGACTCAAGCCGTCATGCCCAGCTCGCTCGTGAAATTCTCGAGCATGCCCACCTGACCGAGTTGCGGCAACGGGCGGGGGTTCGTGGCGCTGATTCGACCGGTTGAAGGCAAATTCCGGTCGGTGGTGCCATGCACTGATGGGCGCCGTATGAGTGGATGTAGTCGACGTCGAGCGATGTGGCGCGGCCGATCTGCCAGCCGACGCCGACGCTCGTGTTCAGCGCATAGGCTGAACGAAGTCGTCCGGGATCACGGTCCCAAGCGGGCGCGGTCCGCCGCCGGCCGTCACTGCGGCCACATCGGGATAGAATTTCAGCCGTTCGTCGGGACTCTCGATCAGGATCGCGCTGCCGCCAATCTGATTCATCGCCCGCACCTGAAACCACGGCCGATTTCGCGCGACATACATTCCCCAACCGCCCCTGAGGACGCGCGAGCCGTCGCCGCGCATGTCGAAGGTCGCGCCGATCCGTGGCTGCAGGTTGTTGGTGTCTGTGCCTCGATCGCCGCTCACCAGCGCGCGCAGTCCGGCGAGTGCCGGATCGGCGAGTGCCTGCGAGTAGAAATCGTTGATGCGAAGCGTCGGTTCGACGTCATGCGAATGCCAAGATTCAGGCGCAGGCGATTCGCGGCGCGCCAATCGTCCTGGACGAACAGCGCGAGCTGCCGCGACGTGTAGGTCTGCACGTTCGGGCTCTGCTGCAGGAACGAGATTGGCCAGGTGCCGCGCGTGTCGACGTTGAACGGCGCGTCGGTCTGGAACCTGAAGAGACCATCCTCGAAGAAGTGGCCGTGCAGCTCGTTGGCGCCGAGAGTCGAACTCGCCGCCGATCTTGACGTCGTGTCTCGGCGTGCTCGTGTAGAGCGTGTCGGCCAGCGCGACTTCGGTTCTGGGAAAGTCCAGCCAGTCGCCGCCGTTTACCAGACCGAGGTTGACCGTGGGGCGACTTTCGGCGATGCCACGGTCGGCACGTGTCGGTACCGCCGCTGGTGTGTGAAAACAAGTGGAGGCGCGACGTGTTGACCGTCCGCGACGAGAGAATCCAGTCTTCCTCGGCCACGATGCTGTGGGCCCGGCTGAACGTATCGATTTGCGTGGTATCCGACAACGGCGCGAGATTGAGCCGGTTGATCGCCTGGCTGGCATACGCATAGCGCACGAGTCCGCTGTGCGCCGGGGAGAGATCGGTGGTCTACCTTGAACACCGCCATCCGCTCGTCCGATGTCGCTGGGAAATTGCCGTTTTCACGCGCGGCGAATCGGCTGCCGGCGGGGACCGCGACGATTCGCACGGTATCCACCGCGTCCGATTCATACACGGCGAACCCATGCGTCCGGTTGCGCGCGAGCGGTCCACCCAGCGATCCGCCCAGCCGATGCTCGTCGAACGGCGGCTTGCTTTTCGCGAACGCGTTTCTCGCGTTGAGCGCATCGTCGCGGCCGAAGTAGAAGAGGCTGCCTTCGGGACGGTTGGCGCCGGATTTCGTCACCACCGACACCACGGCATTCAACGCGTTGCCGTACTGCGCGTCGAACTGGTAGCGGAACACCCTGAATTCCTGCACGCTCTCCTGCGTCAGGTTGATCGTGGGGCTGCCCCACTGCGCATCGTCGACGTCGCCTCCGTCGATGAGCGTCGTGAAGCCGCTGCGCTGGTCCGCGGCGCCGCCGAACTTCGTGCTCGCGAACCGCGTCACGCTGGCGTTCAGCGGCCCCGATCCGGGAAGCAGTTGCGCGAGTCAGGAAGCTCCGACCCAACTCCGGCAACACGCGAATCTGCTCCCGGGTGACCACGGACGACGGCTGGGATTGGGCAACATCGAACGAGAGCGTCGGCGCCGCCACGGTGATCGACTCGCGGATGCCGGCCAGAGTCAGATGGAAATCCAGCGACGCCTCTGAGCCAACGGCGAGCGTCACCTCCTGCTCAGCGCGCGCAAACCCGCTGAGGTCAGCGGCGATGCGGTAGGGCGCCGGCTGCAGGGCGACGGCGCGATACTCGCCACGCTCGCCGCTCACCAGAATCTGCGTGCGGCCGTTGGACGAGTGGTGATGGTGATCGTCGCGCCGGCCAGGCGCGCCTACCTTCCGTCGGAGACGACGCCTCCGACACGGCGCCGACGGTCTGTGCGGACGCGTGCCCGTGAAGCAGGATTCCCAGGAGTGCCAGGGTGAAGTGTCGCGCCATAACCAGCTCCCCGCGCATTATGCGACCGGCGGAAGAGCGCGGTCATAGGGAATCGATGGGCGACCTATGGGTTTTCATGCGCCCCGACGGTGCGTCAAAACTCAGCGCGCAGCCGGACCGCCGCGCTGCGCGGCGCGCCGAGAGCGGTGCCCGAAAACAGCCCCGCGAAATTGATCACGTTCAGGCGGTTCGTCAGATTGCGCACGTCGGCCTGCACTGTCAGCGCTCGCCGTTTGGCCTTTGCGACCACGAATCCTGCGGAGGCGTCGAGCGTCGCCGTCGGCCGCACGCGGCCCGACTCGAAATCGACGCGGCTGAGAATCCGATCCCCGAACTGGTGCATCGGCCTCCGCGGCCTCGCCTTCGAATTCGAACGGCAGCCCGCTCCCGTAGGCGCCGCTCAGCGCGATCCAGACCGCCGACGACAGCTGATAGCCGGCGCGGCCGCGCACTGTGTGCCGCTGATCCTGCGAGAGCGCAAACGTGCCACTGGCCGAGCGCAGCGACCCTCGTCGCCGAGGAACAACCCGCCCGTGATCGGCAGATCGCCAACGCCTTTCATCCAGGCATAGCTGATCGATCCGGATAGCCGTTTCCCTGCGCAACCCTGAACGTCGTTTCCATGCCGCGGACGACCGCGTGCTGGAAGGCAATGGAAAGCCGATGCCGGTGTTGAGCAGCAGATCGTCATCCGCGAACTGGCTCATGCGACGCTCGAAGTACCCGGCGTCAAGGCGCGAGGCGCCGGCGAAGCCCTTCGAGACGCCGGCTTCATAGAAGTGCCCGAGCGACGGCCGAACCGGCAGTCCTGCACTGCGGTGTCGCTGAGCGCGTCCACCTCCGACGAACTCGCGAGCAGCAGATTTTCGGATGCGGGTGTTTGAAACGCGCGGTCGTACGATCCGCGCACTACGAGGTCGGCGAGGCCACGCCCAGGCCACGCCCAGGCGCGGGCTGAGCGCTTGCTCGGTTGACGACGAGCTGATAACGATCCCAGCGGAGTCCGGCGTTGACCGTGAGACGGCCGCGGCGAATCCGATCCTGCACGAACAGCGCGTGCTCGCGATCGTCGCCGCGCTCGTCGAACGAGAACGTCGCCGGCGTCTCAGGATCGAATGCCTCGGCATCGGTGATCCGATACGCGAAGCGTTCCCGCACGCGGCCGACGCTCACATCGCCGCCAGCCTTCCATTCATGTGCCCGAGCATGACCCGCGATCGCCGCCTTGACGTAGAACTCGCGAAACCCGCGATCCTGCTCTGCCACGATCGGCGTGGACTCGGGGTTGGAACGCAGGCCCGCGGACAGGTCGCGGACCATGCCGCGGACGTCGAACAGGAGCGGCGCCGCGAACGTGCGCTGATACGAAAACTGCGCCGTCGTTTCGCGGCTGTCGCGATCCTGGCGCTGGCCGGCTTCTTCCTGCACCTGCTCGTTCGGCACGAGAAACACGGCGTCGCCCCGCCGGACGATGAGGCCGGAGCCGATCGGCGGTCCCCGAGATCGCGCTCGACGCACCGCGACGTGCGACGTCGTCCCCTCGTTCGTGAAATTCTCTTCGACCGGCGGATCGAGATATCCGGTCCGTGCCGGCAACGCCGGCGGTCACGCTCATCGTCGCGCGCGGCCACGAGTACTCGGCGATCGCGTCTCCGCCTTTCGTGCTGAAGCTGCCGAGCGATCCCGGCCAGGCTGCCGTGCAGTCCACGCCGCGCTCGCCTGAGGTGACGACTTCGACGACGCCTCCGAGCTTCCGTCCGTACTCGGCGGGATAACCGCCGGTGAGGACGTTCATCGCGGTGGACTTCGTCGGCGTCGATCTCAGGCGCGAACGCCGGGGACCGGTTGTCTGTGAGCGGCAGGCCGTCGATCACGAGCTGCGTTTGGCATCTGATCCGCGGGATGCAGAATGCCGTTGGCTTCGAGCAGCCAGCCCGGTTGCGTATCCACCAGGTCGGCGAGCGATCGGCCGGGCAGCGCGTCGCGCGCCGCTGCAGCGTGTCGGCGCCGATGCCGGTGCGTCGTCGCGGTCTGATGCAAATCCACCAGCGTGTCGCCGGCGGTGACCGTGACCTGCGTCTGGACCGGCAGCCAGCGTCATCGTGACGCGATAGTCGGTGGGCAGCGCGGAACGAATTTCCACCAGGCCCGTAAACCTAGCGAAGCCATCGCGCGTGACGGCCACCTGGTAGGCGCCAACGGGCAGACGCGGACGATCGCGACCCTGTCGGCATCCGTGGCCGGGATTGATGCACTCTGCTGCGCCTCGCTCGACGAGCTCGACTGCGCTCACCAGCGGCAGGCCGCTGCTGTCGGTGACCACGAGGCGCAACTCGCCGGTGTTGGCCGGGCCGAACTGGGCCAGAGCCAGGGCAAGGGCGATCAGGGTAGACGGACTGCAGTCTAAAACTCTACTACTCCTGAAACTTTCGATGAGCTGCCGGGTTCTCCTCACTAGTGACCGCCGGCACGCATGAGCGACGCCGCGTTTGAGGCGTTCGTCCGGCGGTTTCAGGACATGGTGTTCGCCACGGCCGTTCGCCTGCTTGGAAATCCGGTCGAAGCCGAAGACGTCGCACAAACCGTGTTTCTGCGGGCGTTCGAGCGGTTCGACACGATCGGCGAGAGCCCCGCCGCCGCGGGCTGGCTGAAGGCCGTCACGCGGCACGCCTGCCTCAACCATCTCGCGCGCTACCGGAAGCGGTGGCGGCTCTTCAGCGAGATGGCGCGGACCGCCGACGAGTCCGAGACGCCGATGAAGGCGACGCTGCCGTCACCGGACTCGCCCGCGAAGACGTTCGAGCGCGAGCGGCAGGAGCAGGAACTGGAACAGGCGCTCAGGCAACTGCCGGATCATCAGCGCGTTCCGCTGGTGCTCTTTCATTTCGACGACATGAGCTATCAGGACATCGCGACCTTGCTCGGTGTGTCGCTGGGCAAGGTCAAAACCGACATCCATCGCGGGCGCGAGGCGCTGCGCAAACACCTGGCGGGCACCGATGCATCGCGCTGACCTCGAGCAGATCGTTCATGACGAACTGCGGCGTCTGCCGTCGCCCGAGGCGCCGTCGACGTTGTTGCCCGCGCGTCCTGGCCGCGGTGCAGGAATGGACCCTGCGGCCGTGGGCATGAACGCGCGTGGTTCACGTGGCCGCTCGGCTGGCAGGTGATCTCGCTGGCCGCGCTCGTCGGGACTGGCTGGCGCCGGCGTCGTGATGTTTCCGAGTGCGGAACAGGCGCTCGTCACGGCGATTGCTTCGCGCACGGCCGTCCTGAGCGCGGCGCTCGGGAGCGTCCTCGGACATGCGGAGGCTGCGATCTCGGCCGGGCGCATCGTCTGGCGTGCGCTCGGCGAGCCGCTCGTTCCCTACGCGTTCACCGTGGTGCTGTTGATGTGTCTGGCCTGCGTCGCGTTCGGTACCGTGCTGAACCGCGTCGCCTTCGGGAGGACGTGAATCGTGATCACCATTCGAAGCTGCCGTCGTGCCTTCGTGTCTTCGTGGCTGATCCTGGTGGCGGGTGCGGGTGTCGCCGCGGCTCAATCCATCGACGACCACTGGGACCACTGGGGACGCCACGTGCTCCGCGTCGGACAGGACTTCAACCTGAAAGACGGCGGAATGGTGGAAGAAGTCGTCGTCATCGCCGGCAACGCCACGATCGAGGGCGTGGTCGATCACGACGTGATCGTCGTGCTCGGCAAGGCGCAACTCGCGAAGACCGCGCGCATCGAAGGGTCGCTCGTGGTCGCCGGCGGCAGCGCGTTCGTGGAACCCGAGGCCATGGTCCACGGCGATCTCGTCGTCGTCGGCGGGGTGGTCGAAGCGGCGCCCGGCTTCACGCCGGGCGGTCAGCACATCGTCATCGGCACGCAAGCGCTCGGCGGCACGTTCGACGCGTTCGTGCCGTGGATCACGCGCGGCCTGCTGTGGGGACGGCCCATCGTGCCGCAGTTGCGATGGGTATGGGTCATCGTCGGCATCGTCTTCATCATGTACCTGGCTGTTGGTCTGCTGCTCGGCGGCCCGGTGCGCGACTCGACCGAGAAACTGGCCGACAAGCCGATGACGACGTTCGTGGTCGGTTTGCTGGTGTTGCTTCTCGCTGGACCGGTGTGCCTGCTGCTCACGGTGTCGGTGATCGGGATCGCGGTCGTCCCGTTCGTGATCTGCGCGCTGTTCGTCGGGTGGATCGTCGGCAAGGTGGGCGTGATGCGGTGGATCGGCGGCAGCATTCTGCCGCAGGACCCCGAAAGCACGGGACAGTCCCTTCGGTCCTTCACGATCGGCTTTGGCGCCTTGTGCCTGGTCTACATGGTCCCGGTCGTCGGCTTCGTCGCCTGGACGCTTGTCGGCGTGTTCGGTCTCGGCGCCGCGACGCTCGCGTTCATCACGGCGTATCGCCAGGAAAACCCGGTGCCCGCGCCGCGGCAACCGCCGAGCGTGCCGCCGCCCGTCGTCCCGCCGCCCGTCATCCCGCCGACGCCGTCACCGCCGATCTCAGGCGAGCCCGTCGTCGGGTTCGATCTGCCGCCGCCGGCTGCGGCGGATCTCGCGACGTTTCCGCGCGCGGCGTTTCGCGATCGTCTGGCGGCGTTCGTCCTCGACGTGATTCTCGTCGTCCTCGCTCAGCAGATTCTGGACCTGACGCGCCGCGACAGCGCGATCTTCCTCTTGCTCCTCGCCTATCACATCGGTTTCTGGACGTGGAAGGGCACGACGGTCGGCGGGATCATCTGTCAGCTCCGGCTCGTGCGCACGGACGGATCGCCGCTCCGATTCGCCGACGCGCTCGTGCGCGGCCTGGCGAGCATTTTCTCGCTCGCGGTGCTCGGCCTGGGCGGCTTGTGGATTTTGAAGGATCCCGAACGGCAAGCGTGGCACGACCGGATCGCAGGCACCTACGTCGTCAAGGTGCCGCGCAACTGGCCGCTGTAGGAGTCAGCATGCGTGGCGTCCGGCTTCAGCCGGACCTTATCGTTACCGCCGGCCGGGCGCGGCCAGCAGCCAGACATTCCCGCTGCGCCGTGTGGCCTCGAGCAGAAAGCCTTCCGCGGTGATCGCGTTGCCGTAGCTCGATCCAAACGTGCTGTCGTTGGCGCCGTGAAAATGGCGCACCGCGTACGGCTTGCCGTCGAGCCGTCCGGCACCGTCGACACGCTGGCCCCAGAGGCACCGGAAGCCGTCGGTGTCGAGCAGAAGATACAACACACGCGAGTCGAGCGACCAGCCGGCAGGCCGGCCCGTGACCGTTGGCTCGTCGACCTGTGCCCAGGAGTCCCGTGCAGGGGGATGGCGGGGGACGAAGGGGACGACATACGTCTTGCTGCCGCCGGCCGCGGTGCTGGCGCGAAACGCGAGCCATCGATCGTCGGGTGACGCATGCGGGCGGTCGACCCGAGTGATATCCCCTGAAGCCACGATGAGGTCATCCACGCTGCCGGTTGTCGTGTCGACGATCTGCAAGGGCCCTGGACTTCCTGGCTGCGGCTCGATCAGGAGACGGCGGTTATCGGAGAAAGTGATGCGGCTCGCATCGCTGACAGACACGGCGCGCCACGCCGCCGGCCGTTTCGACTACATAGCCATCCACGACACCGGCCGCGCCGTTCGCGCCGTAGGCGATGCGCGCGCCGTCGGGCGACACGGTCACATTGACGCTGGTGCGGCTCCCGGTGCTCAGGACGAACCGCCTCCTTGCCCGTCCGCAGATCTTTCAGCCAGATTTCGCGATCGCGTGGGAACACGAGCACGGCGCCGTCGGCCGTCTGGCTCGCGCGTCCGTCCTCGGAGCGATTGTCCAGATAGAGTTGTCGTGGCGCGGCGTCTGCCCCTGTCAGTGGCACGCGCTCGATGACGCGTGTCACCGTGGACGACGCGAAGACCATCGTGTTGGCGCGGCTCACAGACGGATCGTGCATCCGGTCGACGCCCAATGTGAGACGGCGCGGCGCGGCCGTGATGCGGCCGTCGGCTGATATCGGCAGCGACCACAAACTCGTCCCGTCGGAAAAGATGACATCGCCGCGCCAGTCGTGCCTGGGTGGTAGACCGTCGAGCGCGGCCTTGACCGCCGGCAGACGCGCCGCGCCGGTCGGGACGGCCTCGCGTCCGTCGAGCGGGACAAACCACCAGTCGAGCGAGAGAGGGTTCTCGCGGACGCGGGCGGCCGTGATGAGCAGCGCTCGGCCGTCCGGCGACCACACCGGATCGTGGGCGATGGCGAAATCCCCAGCAGGAGGCCTCGGATCGCCGCCGGCAAGGGACATGACATACGTCGCGGCTTTGGAACCCGGCGCGGACACGCCCCGCGTATCGCCGACCCAGTACGCGACGCGCGATCCGTCGGGCGAGAATCTTAGCCGCCGTCCCCGGCGGGCGATGAGCGCGGCTCGCCGCCCAGCGTCGACACGACGTAGATGCCGCCGCCGTCTCGCGCGGATCGAAACACGATCTGACTGCCATCTGGCGAAAAGTCTGGCGCCTCTTCGTCGAACGGGTCGCGGGTCAGCTGCAACGGGGTTCCGCCGGCGACCTGCTGGACCCAGATGTCGAGGTCGCCGTGGCCGGCGCGATCCGATGCATAGGCCACGAGCCGGCCGTCGGGCGAAATCGCGGGTGTGACGGCGAGTCCGGCGTCGAACGTGATGGACTCGGGCGTCACGTCCAAGAGCGAAGGCGTTCGGTCGGTCTGAATGACAGCGCCGCGGACGGCCAGAGCCAGCGCAGCGGCCGCAGCGATGACCGCGACAGCCCATGGGATCCATGTCGGCGATTGGCGCGCGCCGGAGGATGGTGTCGTTTTTGTCGATCGTCCGCCGGTCCGCGCGCATCCTCGATCTCGATTCGCGCATCGGCGATCGCGTGCAGCCGCCGTCTGCGATCCTTTTCGAGACACCGCTTCAGCAGGCGACGAATTGCTGCAGGCGTCGCGGCCGGCAGCTCGGACCAATCGGGTTCCTTTGCTGAGGACGTTGACGAGGATGTCGGAGGCCGACGGACCAGCAAACGCGACCCGATTCGTGAGGAGCTCGTAAGGATGCAGCCCAATCCCCAGACATCTGTCCGCTCGTCGAGCGGCTGGCCGCGCGCCTGCTCGGGACTCATGTAGGCCGCGGTTCCGAGAATCACGCCGGCGCGAGTGCCTGCGACCGTGACGGTGGGCGAGTGCGAGACGTCGGCGGCCCTATCCGGCTCCTCGTCGAGGGCCTTGGCGAGACCGAAATCCAGGATCTTGATCGTCCCGTCCGGCGTTCGTTTGACGTTGGCCGGCTTCAGGTCGCGATGGATGATCCCTTTCTCGTGTGCCGCTTCCAGCCCCGTGGCGATTTGTCGCGCAACGTCGATCGCGTCGTCGATCGAGGGGCGTGGGCGATCCCGCGCGAGCAGTTCGGCGAGCGTCGGCCCTTCAACGAGCTCCAGAACCAGCGCGGGCACACCGGTGGTGTCCTCGAGGCCGTAGATGGCGGCGATGTTCCGGATGATTCAGTGACGCGAGCAGCCTTGCCTCGCGCTCGAAGCGGGCCAGCCGTTCGCGATCGTGCGCGACCAGATCCGGCAACACCTTGATCGCGACCTCGCGATTCAACCTGGTGTCCCGCGCGCGATACACCTCGCCCATTCCACCGGCACCGAGCGGGCCGATTATCTGATACGTTCCGAGCGCGGTCCCTGCCGAGAGCGCCATGGAGGGTGCGTGGATGTTGCTACACTACGCCATGCTTCACAAGGGATCGGCGACGTGGGCGTTAGCCGTGGCGATCCTGGCGGCGGCGAACCTCATGGCACAACAGAAGTCCCCTGCCCGCGTACGAGGTCGATCCCTTCTGGCCGAAACCGCTGCCCGAACAACTGGATTCTCGGCGCGGTCGCCGGCGTCGACGTCGACAGCCGCGATCACGTCTGGATCACGCATCGCCCGAGCACGCTCCAGCCGAACGAAACCCGATCGATCTGGCGCGCCGCGCCGCCGGTGCTCGAGTTCGACGCCGACGGCACGCTCGTGTCGTCATGGGGCGGACCGGGCGCCAGCGCTACGAGTGGCCGCAGCTCGAGCACGGCATCCACGTCGATCATCGCGATCGTGTCTGGCTGGGATCCGGCGGCGAGAAGGATTCGCAGATCCTCGCAGTTCACGCGCGAGGGCAAGTTCCTGATGCAGATCGGCCGTCAGGGGCAGGGCCGCGGCAGCAACGACACGGATAACCTCGGCGCGCCGGCGCACATGATCGTCGATCGCGACGCCAACGAACTGTACGTGGCCGACGGCTACGTCAATCACCGCGTGATCGTGTTCGACGCCGACGACCGGCAAGCTACAAGCGCCACTGGGGCGCCTATGGCAAGCGGCCGGACGACGACTGGTTCAAGCAGTCGGGCGAGAACGCTGCCGGGCCCGTTCCGCGGCGTTGTCCAGAACGAGAACAGGCCCAGCCAGTATGATCCGAACGGCGCCGCCGGCGCCGCAGTTCCGCATCGTGCACGCCGTGCGGATTTCACACGACGGCCTGGTCTACGTCTGCGATCGCACGAACAACCGGATTCAGGTGTTCAGGAAGGACGGGACGTTCGTGCAGGAAGTCGTGATCGCGAAGGAGACGTTCGGCAGCGGATCGGTGTGGGACATCGGCTTCACGCCGGATCCGGATCAAACCTTCTCATCGTGCCCGACGGCACGAATCAGCGCGTCTACCTGGTCGAGCGACGCACGCTGCGCCTGGCCGGCGAGTTCGGCCGCGCGCGGCCATTGGGCGGGGCAGTTCTACGGCGCGCACAATCTCGCGGTCAACGCGAAGGGCGACCTGTTCATCACGGAAACCTACCGAGGGCAAACGCGTTCAGAAATTCCGCTATCTTGGCATGCGCTGAAACCGCAGGGCCGATTCGAGCGTGGCGGCCACAACCGCGTGCCCGGCCTCGTTCAGAGTGCGAGTCGTCGGGGAAATACACGTTGACGCCTTCACGAAGCCGCTCGGCAAGCGCCGTGTCGGTCGTATCCAGGAATCGGATCCCGGAGTCCGCGCAGAAGCGGCGCATCATGCGGTTTTGCGCGAGGCGATTCGCGGTCATGGCGGCGACGTCGATGCGGCCGTCCGGGAGCGAGTAGCGCAGCGCGCTCACCAGTTCGTCGTGCGGCATCGCCTCGACGGCGATCGGCAGGAACACCTGGCTCTTGAACGGCACGAACATCACGACCAGTTCCGCGCCGGCCGCGCGTGACGCGTCGCGCATGGCGCGGATCGCGTCTGTGGTGCAGCGTCCAGCCTCGCCTGGCCGACAACTCGCCCTCGGACATGCGCAGGGTGTTGAGATACGGCGGCATGAATGCCCATCGGACGGTCTGGCCGTTGACGGCGATCGAGAACATGCCGCGGTCGAACCGCGGCGCGGGCCCGGCGGCCGCGTGCGGCGCCGGCGCTTCCGATGGTCGTCGACGTCTTCGCTTCGGCGCGTCCGCGATTCGAGATCCACCGCTGCGCGGCGTGAAACGCGCTGGCCGACGTGCCACGTGTCGGCGCGGCTCACCACGCTCTTGATCGGCCATCCGGATCGGGTTTAGTGGATCGCGCCGTTCGATCGCTCGTAGTCCTCGAACGCCTCGGCCTCGAAGATGTCGTTGCCGGCGAAGTAGGCGAGGACGACGACCTTCGGGTGGTGCGCGAGCGCGTAGTCGGTGAGCACGCGCAGTTCCTGCTGCGGACCAAACCCGGCCGTGCCATAGTTCTGCACGGCCAGACCCGTCGTCTGCTCGATGAGACGTGGGCCACGCCGCGGCGTCCTCGATCGTCATCGCGTCGGTGAACGAATCGCCGAGCGCGGCGACGTCGATCCGCTCGCGCGTGCGCGCGTTGCGGAATCCCTCCGCGTCGGTCGTGGAACCTGAACCGGCGCAGCACGCCGTCGCTCGACCGCCGCCGGGATGAATCCCATGCGCACGATGTCGCCGTGACGCCACTCGCTCATGTCGTCGACCTGCGCGCGAAGGCGGCGGCCGTACCGAGGCGTGAGCTCCCAGCGCGGATCCTTCCGCACCTCGCCCAGATCGTGACGCTCGGCCAGGATCGCCGCCGGTGCGCGGTTGCCGAGCGCGCGCAGGCCGACTTCGAGCGCGGTGAACGCGATCGCAAGACCCGATGGCGAACGCGACGCCGCGGAACAGCGCCTGCCGGCGCGCAATCAGGATCGCCAATGGGCGCGAAGGAGGACGAACGCCAGCAGCGCGACGCGTGACGCGCAGCGAACTGACGAGACGCGGATCGACCCAGGTCAACGGTCCGCCGCCAACCAGTTCCAGTACGCCGCGGCCGGCGGGAATCGTGGCGGAGACGGGGATCGTGGTCGACGACTCGCCGCGCGCGAGCACCGGTCGGCGCCGCTGTCGCGCCAGCGGATCTCATACGGCGACGGACCGGACGGCCGCAGATCGACGTGCAGCGTCGACGGCCAGGGATTCTCGATGCGGAAGGCAATCCGCTCGTCGTGGCGGATCGCAATCTGCGGCACGACTCGCGCCGCCTCGATGTCGAATCGCTCGGAGGCATCCGACGACGCCCGCGTCGATGCGGGCATGCAAGTACAGAGCGCGTCGTCGTGACGTTGGCGACGTCTCGGAGGATCGAGAACGCGAGCAGTAGTTCGACGCCGACGAACACCCGAAAGGTAAGCCGGCTCAGGCGGCGCATGATCGCTGCCGGGAAGAATGGCAACGCGCATGCCACGTCGACGCAATCGCTTAGCGCGACCGTAGATCGTGAAGGTTAGCGAAGCGAAACCGGAAGGACCTGACGATACTTCACGGCGTTGCCGTCTTTGCGCGCCGCCTGAAAACGCCACGTCTTCGCCGCGCTCAGGCTCATCGTGAGCACCATCGACTCGTCGAGCGTCGCCGGCGATTCGCGGGCCTTGACCTGCATGACCCGGCCGTCCTCGTTGATGATTACCTCGACGAACGCGATCTCGTCGCGGCGCAGGCCGATCGGCACCGGCCAAGCTGCTGCGGATACAGCACGACGGGCGGGTCCACGTCCTTGTCGTTGGCGCTGTAGACCGCCGAATCGACCACCGTCCTCGAACGTTTCGAAGCGCAGTTCAGGCGGCGGCAGCTTCGCGTCGCGCGGCGCGGGCGTCGCCGCTCGTCCGATCGGCGCCACGGGAACGACCGATCCCGGCGGCCGCGGCGGTGGCTGCTGCACGCGCGGCGGCGGAACGACCGCGACTGGCGCGCGAGCGGCGTCGCGCGAGCGGCGCGCCGTCTCCGCGGTCAGGGGCGGCGTCGGTCGTCGAGGTTCCGCTGGCTTCGGCGGAGCGCGGCGGGCCCGCGATCCACGTATGTCGGCTCCGCCCGCTCGAGCCGCGTGACCGGTCCCGGCTGAACGTTTTGCTGATTCCCCAGATCGCCGCCGCCACGCCGACCACCAGCACGGCGACGACCTGCACGACACGCTTCACTGTCGAACGAGGCGCCAAACTTCGGTCCTGTGCTGCGCGCTCGACGGCGGTCGCGGCTTCAACGGTGATTGCTTGCTGGGCAGCACCTCTGGGACGATAGCATGCTGGCTGGAACCGGCGCGTCTACGGAATACGGTCGGAGTTCAAGCTGTGCCGTAGATGCGCCACCCTCAGAAGAATCGAGAAACGTGCGATACCGATGGTCTGCCGCCCTGGCGGGCGTGTTCGTCTTCCGTCTGCTGTTCGGACTCTCGAGCGATTTCTTCTTCGAAGACCAGACGCAGGTCTATCTGCTCGGACTCCGCCACTACGCCACCCTCGAGTGGCCGTAGCTCGGCGCCGACGTCGTCTGGACGAAGAGCGAGATCCCCGGCGCGCTGCAGCCGCTGCTGGTCGGCGTGCCGCTGCGGCATCGTCCCGCTCCTGAATCGCCGTTCGTCGCGTTGAACATCATCTCCACCGCGGCTCTGTTCGCCTTCGCCTGGTATCTCGGCAGGCGATTTCCGGCGTCGCCGCGCTGGCTGCTGTGGGGCTGGCTGCTGACGATTCCGTGGACGCTGCAGTTTTCCACGCAACATCATCAACACCTCGTACATCCTGCCGGTGGCGCTCGTGTTCTTCCATCGGGTTCTTCGAATCGTTCGCCACGTTCCGGGTCGGCGTGCTGTCGCGTCCCGTGGCGCCACGCGCTGATGGGCGCCGCGCTCGGCTGGCTGATCCAGATCCACATGTCGTGGCCGCTGCTGCTGCCGTTCACGGCAGGCGCCTGGTTGAGCGCGCGCCACGACGGCGCGCGCAGCCTGCTCGTCAACGCTCGGCGCGCGCGCGCTCGCGCGACGCTGGCGACCCGGCGTGTTGCTCATCCCGACGTGGATTCGATACGGGTTGGAAGCTGGTGATGGCGGCACGCTGCGGAACCTCACGCTGCATGTGGTGAATCCGACCGAGCTCTTGACCACGCTGGCGCGCATTCCTGTCGTTTCCCAGCCTCGAGATCAATCGCTTCATCGCCACCGACGGCGCGAAGCGCCTGGCGTTCTTTCAGCGGCATCTGTGGCTCGCGCCCGTGGCCGCGGTCGTCGTTCGTCGCCGGCACGCTCCAGCCGCTGTGGATGCTTCGTGGAACTGGTGCGCCGGCGCGACAACAAAGCCGCGTGGCGCGCCATTCCGCTGGATCGTCGTCGGCAGCGTGGCGATCGTCTACGCGAGCTACGCCTTCGTCATCGAGCCGCCGCAGGCGCACGCGTTTTACGTCCTCGTCACCCGTCGCGTTCATGTTCGCGGCCTACTGCTGGCGTCGTTCGTCGATTCGCCGCGCGCGCGTCGTGCGGCGGCGTGGCTGCTCGGCGTGAACGTCGCCTTCCACGCGGGGTTTGCGTGGGCGCAGGTGCCGGAGAAATCGATGTACAGAACCGCGAGCCGGTGGCCGCGGCGATCCGGTTTCAAGGAAGCCGGAGATGTTCGCGCACCGGCGGCACGTTCTCGATTGGCGGCGGTCCGCTGACGCTGCAGGACGCGTCGCGGCCCGTGACCCGATCCAGGATATCCGAGATTTCGAACGCCAGCTATCAGGTGGGCCTGCGGGGATCGACCGATTGGACCGTGACGGTGAAGAGATCGCAACCACGCGCGTCGCGCTACCGCGACCTGCTCTGCTACGCGACGTATCGAGACGCCGGCGGCAACGTGGTGGCGCGAGCGCCACGAAGTGATCAAGGACATCTTCGAGCCGGGCGCCGTGCGGACCCTGGCCGATCAACGACGGCTTCGTGCCTGCGTGGCGTTTGCGGCCGCGAGCTTCCGTATCGCGGCCGCCGAAGCGCTGCTGCCGATCGATGCGGTAGTCGTCTACGGCGTGCAGATGACCTTGCCGGCCTCTGCAGTCGTTGATGATCGAGCGATCGTGGAGCGAGATCACTGTCGCCGCGACCGCCACCAGCAGCCGTTGACGAACGTCGCCGAGCGGACGTGTTGCCCTCGCGCGTAGACGAGGCGCGCCGGCGGCGAGGATCCTGCCGTTCGCTGCCGGCCGATGATCCCGCTGACTTGGCTTTTGTCCGGCCGGGATCTGTCGGTCGTCTTCCACACCAGCGGGAACGTGCGCGCTTCGAGATGGTGATCCAGCGCGCTGCGGTCTCCTTGATGTTGAAGATATGCCGAAGACCGCGACGGCGCCGAGCGTGCCCGAAATACGCGCTTTCTCGCCTTGCCGCTCTCGCCGGAACTCGACGTGGCGCCGGCGGTGCGTCGGCGGCGGCGGCTGCGGCGTCTGCGGAACCTGAAACGCTGGCAATCTCGGCCGCCTTCTGACGCGAACGGATCGCTGCGCAGATCGAGGTCCTGCGCCCATGCGGCGGGACTGCCAACGCGCACAACAAGACTGCAACGATCGATCGCTTCATGCCGGCTCGCTCCTGCGATGTAGGTGTGCTGTTGCCGCGGGCATGGTAGCAGAGTTCGGCTTATAATGCCGCTTCGCGCATGCATGCTGATGGATCGTGATGGCTGCGATTGCGCTCGTCGCCGACGTCTCGCCGGACCGAGATCGTCGACACGGTCACGTGCGCAGCCGATCCCACGCAGAGTTGCGCTCTCTTCCTTCCCGCGTGCCTACACGCCCGATCGCGCCTGGCCGGTGATTCTCGCCTTCGACTCCGGCGGCCGCAGCTGCCGCACCCGGTCGAGCGCTATCAGGCCGCCGCCGACCAGTACGGCTTCATCGTCGCCGGCTCCAACAACTCGCGGAACAACTCGCCGGAACATCGGCCGGGCGGTCGCCGCGATGTCGGCCGACGTCCTCTCGCGGTTCCGCGTCGATGAGCAGCGCTGGTCTACGTCGCGGGCATGTCCGGGTGGAGCGCGCGTCGCGTTTTCCGTCGCGCTCAGCTCGCCGGATCACGTCGCGGGGCGTGATCGCCTCGAGCGCCGGTATCCCGACGACAAGCCGCGCAAGACGCTGCCGTTTCCCGTCTTCGCGACCGCCGGCACCGGGCTTCAATCACCTCCGAGCTGCGCCGGCTCGATCGGGCGCTGATCTCGCCGCACCGCCAGGCGGTCTTCGAGGGCGGCCACGTGTGGCTGTCGAGCGACCTGGCGATCCGAGGCGGTCGAGTGGATGGAACTGCGAGGCGATGGTTGCGGGGCCGAAGCCGCGCGACTGAGAGCGGATCGATCGCCTGTTCGCCAGGCGCGTCGGCCGCTGCCGGCGTCAGCGCCGAGCCGACCTGGCGCGGTATCTGCTGCTGCGCGATGGTCGAAACTTCGACGGCGTCAGGGACGTGAAGGTGCTGCGGAGTCGGCCATCGCGCGCGACAAATCCATCCGCGCCGCGCTCAAGAAGGCGACGGCGACGAGGACGACCGCGAAGAGCGGATGCTGCACGAGGTCTGGAAGCTCGGAGGGGCAGCTGGCGTCGAGCTTGATGGCCGCACCGTGCGCTGCTCGCCGACCTCCGCCGCCGGTGGCGGCGCGCGTCTCCGGACGCCGCCAGGGAAGCCCGGAGGATTCGGTCCGAGCGCCAGCTCTCGCGCCCGCGCGTGCTGAGCGGCCTCAGCGCGCGGACCATCCGAGATCCGCCGATCCCGATTATCTGAATCATCGCCGAATTTCGACCGGTTCGGAACGCCAGGTGAGGTAGTGCTGCGAGGTCTCCCTGGGCTCTACCAGCGAATTCTCGAAACGATCTGCAAACGCGCGCGCGCGGCGCCGACGCCCATTGCCCCAGCGCGAGCGCCGTTGTCGTGGCTGCCGGGGGCGCGCTGCCGCTGATCGGTTGAGATTGACGTTTCCCGTTCGCGGTGACGTCGTCAGGCCGCTCACCGGCGAAGAAGTTGACGATGTTGAACACGTTCAGCGCGTCGAGCCGGAACTCCGCGTTGACCTGCCCCCGATTCCGACCCGCTTGACGATGCTGAAATTGGGCGCTGTTTGTAGATCGGGGCCTGGACGATGAGCGAATGCGCCGCACTTGCCCTCGCCGCGGATCGTCTCGATGCAATCTGAAGGTGTCAGCCGGTGCGGTAACGCCCGCTCGGCGCTCAGCCGTGTAGCCGTTCGCGGATATCGCGCTTTATCACGCTGTTCCGCCTTACGACCATCTCGCCGCGTCGATGATGTCCTGCGGCGTGAAGGGCGCGTCCCTGCGCGTCGATGCGCAGCGCAGAAGGCCTTTGCAGCTCGTCCTCAGTCATCCCGACAACGCGGACGTCGCCGAGATCAACAGCCGGCGCTCTGCAGCCGCGCGTTGCCCACCATCTGCCAGCCCCCGATCCAGCCGATCGAGCACCGAGGCCGCGCCGCGGCAAACCGCTGATTCCTGCCAAAGGGCAGCGGATACACGGCGTTGATCTTCAGCGCGTGTGTGATATCCGCCTTCTTCTCCGCCATTGCGGATCATCAGGCTGTCGATGCGCAGCGACAGAACTGCGACTGCGTCGCATGGCCCCAGCTGCATAGCTGCTCTGGAACCCCAGGCCGTTCGCCGCGCGCCTGGAATTCCAGCGCCAGCGGGGATTTAGCCATCGTCCGTCCCTCGTTCTCGACGACGTTCGCGCCGCCGAGCGGGTCAGGTTCGCCACCAGGAAGTTGGACGGGAGGCGGCCGGCGGCGAGCGCGCGACTGCGCGCCGTCGCATCGCCGTTGAGCTGCTCACGAACAGTAGGGATGCCTGGTTTGAAGCGCGCCAGCGTGTTGAGGCCGTCGAACTGCGGCGGAAGTTGGCCGACGTGTACTTTGCCGCATCGCCGGCGCCGCTGCGATTTACGCCGTTGAAGTAGGCGAGGATGATCGGCAGCGGTATCGTCCCCGTGCCCGGCCCGAGTAGGCGAACAGGCCGGCGCGCGTGCCGCCAGCCGCGTTGTTCGCCTGCAGGTTGGTCATCGCGAGCTTGAACTCGTCAGGGAAGCCGTTTTCGAGGATGTTCAGCTCGTTGTAGTCGTTGGTGCGCCAGCTCTCCGTGGATCGCGCGCCCCAGGTAGCGCGCTTCCACTGACATCACGACCTTGCGAATCGCGCGCGTGAGACGCCCGCCTGCCACGTATCCGCGAACGGCACGACAAGGATCGGGACTGAAAATCGTGATGTCGCCCGTGACCACACCGTGTGCGGAAAGCTCCGGAGTCTCCGGGAACGGCGCGCAGCCACGAACGGCTCGGGTCGCGCAGCAGTAGCGGCAATGGACCGAGATTGCCCAGACTCGAGCTGGCGGAACGCGTTCAACGACACACGGGATTGGTGGCCACCTGTCCAGCGAGTCGGTCAGCCCGAGACGTATACGAGCGGTTGTAGCCGCTGGCGCGGACGACGAACTCGCTCGGACCGCCGATTAACCGCCGCCACCGCATCGTCGGCCGAGGGTGTCACGCAGGCCCGATGCCGGCGAGATGTTGTTCCAGTCCATCGGATACGCGCGCTCGCCGGAGCTCAGTTGCCGGAACGTCGGCGCCTGGCGATTAGCGCGCCCGGTTTGAAGAGGTTGCCCACGCCCGAAACGCCATGCACGTCGTCGAGGTCTCCAATCAGTAGCGCTGTCGTTCTCGGCGACGAACAGGGAACGTGAGGTCGTAGCGGGCGCCAGCCGTTCAGTGAAATTCGATTCCGACGTGCCCAGCTGTCTTGCAGCCACAAGCCGACCTGCCGCTGCCGGGCCCATGATCGCTTTGGCCGGAATAGATGTGGTGGTGGCGGGATCGGGCGCGCCGCACCACGAACTTCGCTGATGCGGCCGGTGAGGATAGCGCCACAGCCGGCGCGCGTTGGTGATGTTGGTCGTTGAAGCGCCCGAGGAAAATTCCCAGCCTGAACGCATCGAGATGGACGGATCGCCCTGGACGACGTCGAATCGCCACGGTTCGGGCGACGTTCTGGTTCTGCGCCCACAGCACGAACTGGAAGTGAACAGCGCCCACGATGTTGTTGCTGTGCCCTTTTGCCGCAGTTGAGCGTGTCCTCGAACAGGTGATGGTATGCGTCGCGGCCGGGTCGTTCCCAGGGCGCGCATTCATGCCGTTCACCGGACGTTCGCAAATCCCATCGCCTGCGCCAGCAATTCAGAAGTAGAAGCCGCCTGATTGGCTTCCAGGGCGCGTTGAACGTAATATAGCCAGGAACTACCCCTGGGCGAAGATGACCGGCGCGCGCCGCCGTAGCCGATGCCAGGCTCATTGACCATCGTCGGGCCGATCACCGAACGCGCAGCCACCCGCTGGTCGCGCGTCGGGAGGTAAGCCACTGCCGTTGGCGACGACTGGGAAGCCTGGGAAATGGGCTTCGCGATTGTTCGTGTCCCAGGGCCGCCCGCCGATACTAATAACGATTCGCGTAAACCACGTGAAACCGGTGCGCGCGCCGATCTGATAATCGAGCCGCACTGTTGGATAGCGGTTCAATGATCGCTGCGGCACCGGGTAGGCGTGTTCTGGTACGCTGGATCGGTGAGATCGCGGACGTTGCCCTCCTTCGTCGTGGCGGTTGCCCGAATATCCTCACGCGAGCAGCCGCGACGTGATCGGATCGGGCGTGGCTGTTTGTCCGCTGCGGTACGGCCAACTCGAACAGGTTGACCGTCTGGACGCCCGCCGCCGTGCTATGCCCGGAAAGCGCCGCGTTCGGCATCAGGGTGAAGATCTGGCAACGAGTTCTCACCAGATCAAACGGCGCCGAAGTTTCCTCGTAGTTGACGAAGAAGAGGCTGCATTGCGGCCGTTGAAGCCGGGCAGCATGACCGGACCGCCAAAGGTTGAACCCCGGCTGGTTTTGCAGTAGCTCCGGCGGGCGAGACCGTCTGTGGCGGCTCGTTTGAACCAGATGTTCGCGTTCGGCGCGTCGCTGCGGTATTGGTGGAACACGCCGCCGTGTAGCAATACGTAACTTG